>JAAUYG010184816.1_pt1 | contig 11290 bp, 8 predicted proteins | sample 7278091 | NCBI WGS metagenome assembly JAAUYG01 (sample SAMN14350201, study PRJNA611818) | marine sediment metagenome | isolation source: surface marine sediment (0.6m) | place: French Polynesia: Moorea | collected 2018-08 | reverse complement strand
TTGGTCTTACTTCGCCCGATGCAGGTCTGAGTTTGCGAAAAGTCGTTGTCATTTAGTTTCAGTTTCGTTTGTTTTGCATCTTCATCAGAATCTTTTGGCTGTGCTTCACACTTAGAAGCCTCTCATTATGTTTTTGCCAAAAGCAATTCAAGCATCCAGTTTACACTGCATTCAAGATTGTTCCCATTCCCTTTTTCTCGCTCGAAGACGCTTTCAGGTTCCAAAAGGAATTGAGTAGGCTTCAGATCAATCCAATGATGTCAATTACGGGACAAACAACAACGCCAGAATCTCCAAAATGATCAAAGGCCCAGGGAACCCTTATTCTCCCATTGGCCGTGTGCAGAGAAAGTCTTTGAAACTTTTCAGTCGATGAATGACATGTGGATTTTCTCATGCACCCTAGAATAGCTGAATCCAACAGCAGGTGGAAAGTTGCGATGGACACTTGAGTTGAACCAACCAGTCTAAACTACAATTCCTACTTCAGAGAATAAATAATGCAGGAGATTGCTTTCCTGTGACACACAATACGAATTGCGACAAATTTGACGTGTTTGCAGAAGGGAAGTTGGATGCATGTCACAATTGCCAAAATTGTTTAAGACACGTCTGGAATGAGGTGACGTTGGCGTTCAGCCGTCCAAAAGCAGAATTTACTGCAACCACTCTCTTTCCCATAATTTTATTATTCTTCTCATTTATCACAAGGAAGCCTGTCAGCTGATGCAACAAAGCCCTGAAACATTCTGCACGTTTAACTGAATTGACTTCCATTAGATGATAAAATTGCTGAGCACTCCTTTTTTGAGAGGTCTTTTTGCTGTTGTGTTTCTCTTTGAAGATCTGTTATCCACAGCCGTCTGATACATGTATCAGGATCTATTTCATTCTTCCGCAGCCAACAAAGGCATGGGAAAGAGACCATTTAACCAGCTACGCGGTGCGCTTTTCAAAAAGCCTTTCCAAAAGAGGAAAATGTTGGTTATGATTCAAGAAATGAAAACAGAGAATAGATCTGCATATGTTCCAGGCTATAGCTACAGCATGGTATGACAAGAAGTCTCCAAGTGACAGTTCGTGGAGGCAGAAACACCACGGAATGTCCAATTTACCCTGTCATTTACAGCCACTCCACCATGGAGAAGCCAAGTAGCCAAAAGGTGCTCCATTTCCCCTTCATGTTTGTTCTCGTTAAACAAACCCTTTTCTTCCGACAGACGAAAATGTGTATGATGGCAAGGAATATGTTATTGATGCAACAAATTCATGAATCTTTCATTCGAGCATGCAGAGGAAAACGGCCAGCGGAGATTGACCATGCCATGCCTTTGTAGTGTAAAGGGTAAAAAGCTCTTGAATAAGAAATGGAATTCTGTGCAGGCCCAATCTAGACAACCTTTTTCCCGACTGAACTGTGCATTTGTGCTGAGCTCGATGGAAATGCTTTTTTTTGGGGACAATTTAAAATTGATCAATCAACAACCCCCAAAAGATTCAGAATTGTCACACGAAGAGTGGAACGTCTCGAACAGTCGAAAGAAAAAGATTCAAGACATGCTGACCACACATGTATTCTCCACAAGGCTGCCTTCCTTTTTGCATAAAAAAGTATTTCGGCCCACTTTTTGTGTATGACTCATGTGACACCCACAGCCGGTTCCTCTCTGAGAACAACAAAAGCAAGTGAAGAGCTTCAGCATCGTGACTTTCATGCACCTGGTGTTTGTGTTTCTCTTCTTTCATTGCTTTGTTGTTTTTTCATTTCATGGCTGTTTTTTTCCTTTTCCAAAGGAGAATTTCTTGAAGGCTTCTTGTCTCCATCCAGTAGGCTATTTCATCTGTACTTTATGCGTGTCAACCAAAAATTACTTTTCGCTCAGTGTTGGAACAGCATTTATCAGGTGAAATGACAGAACTTCACCAACATCATCGAGGTATTGAAACGACTTCTGAAATAACTTTCTGCTTGTTGGAAAACATTTTCCAGTCCTTTTTGGAGGAGTTGTGAGTTTGTACATGTAACATTTTCGTCCCAGAAAATAATTATTTGTGGTTCAAGGTTTTACGCAGTCTCGCTAAAAACATGAACTGTCTGAAAGTTGCCACCATTTCTCTGATTTGGGGCAACTAGACTTGCAAGAATGGAGCTGTCGCCGTGTCTTGCCAGCCCAATATACATTTTGGAGACAAGTTTGAAGACAGTCGGAAGACTGGGCATGTGAAGAAGGGGTTGATCTAGATTTATTCATTTTTCCACCAGACTGTGACCTGAGCAACCAATCCATTCTTCCTTTCCCCCAACAGAGAAGAGGCAGCGGAGTTCAAAGGAACGCCGACCGTGATTTTCGTATGTGGAACACTGTAGCCTGAGGATCACTCTGAAGTCATCGTAGTGGTTGTTTTATGGACTAACTCCTGCTGTTAATATTGATCTGTATCGAATAATCTTTTGCAAGTTATTACCTCTTCATCCACTGCCTAATAATTTCTTTATTGATTTGTCTTTCTGACATTTGGCACACGAAGGACATCGAGTCACTGAGTGAAAAAGAGTAATTCCACTCTTGACAGCTCACGAGTTTCGGTTCGATATCAGTGCAAAGAGTTGTACATCGCAGGTTTTTCCAAAGTTAAACAACGCTGCGCGTTGTTTAATAGGGTTTTTCTGTGTATTATCCCTGTGTACCGACACAGATGTTGAACATGACAAGACTCTTACTTTTCCATAACCAAACTGTGTATTCTTAAAGTGCAACTTGCTGTGACATTTCTGACAGTGCAATGAGTTCATTCAAACAGCTGTTTTGCAATGCTTTTTCGCACACTGTGACTGACTTAAGGTTGCCATGGCTTTCCTTTTCACTGATTCTGTTGGTCTCTTATAGGCTCAAACTGCATTTGACCTATGTCCAGTAAACTGACAGATAGTCTGTTCATCTATGCCAGCATCATACATGTGCATTGCAGAAGTTGACCATAGAGAGTGATTGGTGTACTTCCCTTCAAAACTGGCCTCTTTGCACATTTCATGAACAACACCTTGGAGCTTGTTAATTCCAACAGCAGAGTCACAGTACCAACTGTCTCCAGGTTTCACAGCAGTCTTTGGATGCAAATACAATGCAGCATTTTTCTGTTTCTTTGGGAGCTTGCAGTGATACTTCCATAGGATTGTAATGGGGCATCTGCTTTTATCCTCTAGTAGATAGATCATGACTGATTTTGTGTCAAGCTTTTGATGTCATAGACCTCCTTGATTTGTCTTGTGTCCAAGTGATTCCTTGTAGTGCAGAACATGTTCACCATTGCTGCTAATTTCCCAGTGTAGCTGACTGTCCTTTGACCCAATACTTTTGAGACTGCGATGTTCTTTGCCTACTCTCAAAGCCAGGTGAATTCCAAGAAGATACAGAACTGTGCATTGCAATTGTACTGGATCATCCTGTCCAAGAATTTCTTTCTCCCACAAAATTTCTTCTTACTCTGGAGTCAAAATGTCAGCATGAACAGTTGGTTGAGATACTCCTTCCTGCACTCTAAGTTTCATGACATTATCCAATGTGTTTTTCAAGTCACAAAACACAGGATCATCCAACAGTTTCCATGACAAACCTAGGCTTTCAAAATGTATTTGAATGCAAACAATTATTTCATACAGTGTGCATCCAGGAAAGTCACTTCCATCCATTTTCTTTACTTGGCTGATAAAGTTACACAAAGCAGAGCACACAGAGGATTTCTCCAGATCCTGGGGAAAACTGAAGTCAGGAGCAGAAGTTCTGTAAGCTTTCCTCCAGGCATCATACATGTTGACAGCCCACAAAATCTTCTTGTTGGTTTGTGGAGCAAAAGATCATAACTTGAAACATTCACTTTGTTCAGCAGACATTGGAGCATGGAATGGTTGAGATGGGACTGATTTCTGCAAAGCAGAATCAGGATGTTGCAGAATATAACAGGATCCTGTTGGTGGTTCTGGAGGATTATCCTGGTTTGACTTCTGAGTGGCAGAACACACTGGTTTTGGTATTGGACGAGTTGGCCTTGATTTCTCTTCTGCCCCATTATCAAATCCAAGATCAAAATTTGGCAATTCATCTTCAGAAAAGTCTTCTGTCAGTGGTCAATAAATATCCCATTTCTCCATGTTTTGCACTGCTGTCAAAAAGTTGACTGTCACTCAAATCATTATCCCAGAGTGATTCACAATTCTGCTTAGCAATTGCACTGTCAACTGCTTGACCACACTGATGAAAGTCAGCAGACATTAATGCACAGTCCCATTGTTCATCAGAATCAGATTCATCCAGTAACAATCTCAAATAACTTGGTTGTGATGACTGTGAATTATCCATGATCACAATAATATTTTCAATACAGACATTGAGTAACAGACAGTTCAACCAGTGTGTGCTGCATTGTTTAAGTCAGTGAAACCACTCGGAAAATTTGTTTTGAAAGGCTTGCACACTGTGTATTAACTCCCAAGAACAAATTTTCCTCCGTGGTTTCTCCATGACTTCTATATATGTGCTGGAAAAATGCTTCCCGTTTCACTTTCATTTTTTTGTCTTGGTCTAGAATAGCTAAATGGTCATCCACCAAACGAAACTTCAGTGAATCGCAAAACAATTCTTGGAAGAGTGAAATGCAAGTATTGTGCAGCTTGCGCACACGGACAAGACAAATACTTCCACACGGCGTGAGCTTTTTTAGAAAGGGAATCTTTGTGTGTTTCAGAGTTGTGTCAAATGTATTTGCTTCATTCCACATTGAAGCCAGCCAGGAAGGCAGCTTTAACGCAGCTGTATCCGTGCGAAAATGATCTGAATTCACCTTGGGGTCGACGCTCTCTGTCACTGCGCTACTGTAGAAATTTATCACCTTTTTCCTATTTACACTGGTAATGTGATCCAATTGGACAGAAAAGTGGCTGATTACTGACTAAAGCTGCCTGAGAGCCAAGCCTGGAGGAACAAATCCACTTTTAGTCAGGTTGTGGCGAACACGAACGGACAGGTTTGTCGTTTTTGGACATGCGGAGTTTTTTTAAAGTAGGCCTGAACCTGAACCTGAACAATACATACAAGAAGTGGGAATGGAAACACAGAAATGACCTGAGAAATACTTTCCATGAATCCTGTGGCAGTTTGTGACTGCGATTGTCACACGCAGCTTTTGGCACCGCTTTGGGCACTCGAGAACTTTTCACCAAAATTTTGAAACTGAAACAAACCTGACTCATTTAACATTTAAAATTTGTCAGGGAGAGAGTTTTATGCCACAGTCCACCCTGAAAATGTATGGCAACTCATACATCCAAGCTGTATTGGAGCCGAAAAGCCCAGCTCTGGTATTGACTGCACCACTTGCCAATTCGGGAAAGCTACTTCTCTCCATTCATCGCTTATTAGCCACCCAGCTTTAAACAGCTTTTAACATCAGCTGCAGCGACAGATTTCCTTCACTTCTCCTCTCATCGCCAACAGGCACTGTTCCACTGAATTGAACGCGACATTTTATTAGGAAGTACCAAACTAGAGAAGAAGCGGAGACATAAAGTAGCACGGGAGGAAATTAAACTGTCGGTGTTTACTTGATGTATGGATCTTCATGCGCCATCCAGTGAAATGAACTGGTCGGATTGATAGATAAATATTAAGCTCAAGTTATCACGCCTCGCAGGACAAGTGGACACTTGGAGCCCATGTAGGACTCAGTTTTGTGTCATAAACAGCGCAACGATGGGTAGTTTTGAATCTTTTTTCCTGATGGTGATGGGAATAGAGTTGCTGGGAAGACTTCTCACGAGTGGAGCAGATTTCCCACACACTGCAGGTAACTGAGACATCTTTGTTCTTGGCTCGAGGGCTGAAATGTGTAGCTCATATCAGGATGAAGATGGACAGATGCATATGATGCCTAATTAGGAAAGTGATATTGATGGCGCAAGGGAAAAAGATGCACGGACATTAGTCAGGTCTCTTAGTTCTCATCTTTCGCTTCTTACAGAGTGTCTTCAAAGGTCAGTTGATGACATTTCACCTGATGAGCATCATTTGCTCTCTGCGGAGATCCTCATTTTGCTTGGTACATGCCGCGCTCTTTCTGGCAGAATTGACCTGCCTTTTATGTGTTCAGATCAAGGAAAATTGACTCAATTCTCAGCGCAGGTTGTTTTTACTCTTGCTCATTTCAGAAAAGTCATCTCCCCAGAACAGTATATAACTGAATAAATAACAATTGATTTGGGAGAACACAGGGAACAATAAGGTTCGCTCTTCGAAAATTAGGAGCTTGACAGAAACACCTCAAAAGGTTTGGTTTTCAGAGAGACAGCATCTCAAACCACAGCCACATTGCTGGATACAGTTTTTTGTCACTTAACTGATGTGATGAAAGAAAAGGGAAGTTTCATTCCTTCAAATGCCATAAAGAAAGACGTACAGCTTCGCTCTGTACTCATCCTATATTCCTTACAACTACCTCGTAACGGAGTTATCCCCGCCATCAATCTTTGTGAAAGTTGACACTAATACAATGATTGTAGAAGCTGTGTACATTTCATCAATACTAAGTTCATTACTGGATCTGATGCCGCTTCTTACTTGATGACCTATTATGCTGCTCACTTTGATTTCCTTCCCCCTGAGAACTGAAAGATCTAATTGAAATGGAGCTGTCTCCTGGAAGAAACTCTTTATTATTCATCCATCTGAATGGTAATCCCATGTGTCTACGCAATTATTGAAGTATAAATAAAATATAAGTGTCCATGTTGATCTAATTTATCAATTTATGACGGAATGATGTTATCAATGATTTCTTCATCTATCATTCTGACCCAGGGTTTCTCCCCAAGGCAAGAACTTCTTTGTGGTTTAGCTTACCCCAGTTTCAGTGCTTAGAAGTGACTGGAACCTAACATCATCTTTCTTTGGCACTTGCAATCCAGTCGCCTTTGCTGGTGAGCACGCAACGACGTCTTGTTCATTGGCCTTGATCCGGATTTCAAGTGGTGACTGAAAGTCTCAATGCGTGAGTGCTCAGTCAAATTCAGTCTCCTGCAAGCAGCTTTAAAGGTGAACGGGTCTGTGGAACCATCCCCGTGGAAATACAAAGATTGAAACTGGTTTCTTATGGGAGACAGGCTTTGAAAAACTGTCAAAATGTGTCTGTATCTCTTTGGTTAACGCAGATCCATTAGACATTGTCAGGGTGAGCCTATTGTTTGGGAAATAACTGAGCGAGAAGATTCAACAACAGAGTGTGTAATTTTCACTCATTATGATCTACGCGACATTCAATTTGCCATTTTTATCACAAAATTGAAAACCCGGCAAGCATTCAATTAAGTCACAGCGGCACGCAATTTTCATTCACATCCCTCATCATAGCTGTACGGGCCCCGATTATGGAAACACGGTTCTTAATTACCGCTGGTAATTAGTCTCTGATGAAAGTTAAAGGGTTTCTATGCAACAGAAACCGGGGATTTATTTGGCACCGCATTAAAACAGGTTTAGGCGCAATATCCTTCCATAAGGCTTCGTTAAATGAGAATGAGTATTTCTGGATACGGCTTGGAAGACAGAATGTTGTTGCGTAGCGTTTTTGTCCCTGCTGACGTTCTTGTTGAGAACAGACATTTTAAAGGCGTGTTGTGTATCAGACAAACTGCTTCGATCAAAGCTTTATTTTTGGAAATCGACAGGTGTCAGGAAAAAAAACAATTTGATTTCTGGAATTTAAACTCAGAACAGCTTCGCTTGGAGAAATTTTATCCAGGTTGAATTCAAAAGTAACAGAATTGAAGAATTTCTTGTCTTCTTGTTTCTTTTCAGAAGTCAAGGACTTTTGTCATTTTGAGACGTTCAACGCGACCTGCCCAAGCGACTCTGTTATCCTCATGCAATCGGCTCAATACGGCAGAATGAGATTCGGCCGCTGCGTCGACAGAGATTACGGCTACGTAGGCTGCTCCGCCAGCGTTCTTACAGAAGCTGATACCAGGTAAAAAAAGGCAAAAACTAAATAAAAAATTCACCGCTCAATGCAATCTTTTTTGGAGGAGGAAAAAGCACATGCCTGCTCATGTATTGAAGCATTCCATTGAATTCTGCTGTGATTAGTTCTGACTGCTGTTTCTTTTGATGTTCCTTCACAATAGAGATGCAAGTCATTTTTTACGTCTCAATTTCCATCTCCTTTCACAGAACCAGCTCTCTGTAAAAAGCCAGATTCCTTTAAGTGTTGCAACCTCCTATTTCAAGTGAAGTTGGCTGATAAAAGAAATAAAAGGGAATACATCATTCCTTTCGACGCCGGAATAATCCCCACGTAAAACTCAACTCCCTTATCTGTCTGTTGCGGCAGACAACTGCACAGAGAAGTATTCTGTTTTCCAGATGTTCTGGCAGAAGAAAGTGCACCATACCAGTTCCAGATTCTGTCATGCAGAAGCAACAACCGTGCCCAAAGGACCTGTCGGCGTACCTAGCGGCGAGCTACAGTTGTCTCCCAGGTATATTTTGGCCAATGCTTTGGGTGGCGTGTTTGGTGGGGGGGGGGTTGAATATTGAGGCATGGTTGCAACGTTGAAGACCCTGTTTTTTTGTTTCAAGACATACAGGACTGGAACTTTCTGTCATAAAGCTGTAAACTTTCACCAATTTTTATCAACTCTTCCATGATTCTTTCTCTGCACACATGTACAGATCACAAGCACGAAATGTTCCCTTTGTTGGGTTACATGTCCCAAAAAGGCATTTTCTTTGGGTTCCGCGAAAAGTGCTGCTGCTGAAACGGTGTGAAGTGAAACACGGTTGGCCAAGCAAAGAGGCACAAAACGCAAAATCTTTTGAAGCTGCAATTGCATGTGAGCTCAGACCCATGACAATTCAATGTTCTCAGCAACCAGGACAAGCGTTCACGCACGCGGGATACATGGGTCGCATGCGACATGGAACACCGGTGCTTTCTCTGGGAATGACACCTATGCAAGGCTCTTTTCAAAGCCAAGAAAGATCCATGCTGGAGTTGCTGTCCTTTGAACCTTTCCACAACACGTGTGACCGAAGGAGTCACATCACATGTCCAATTGAGTGGCATGGGACAACACTTTTCTGAAGCACAAACCTTACGACATGGGACTACCCAACCCAGTCTCATCACAAAGCAGCTTTGTTTCTTATTTTACGAAAAACAAAGAAGCTCTATGAGAAAAAGCAGCTTTCCTCACTGCCTCTTTCTTTGCTGAACAGTTGAGTCTCGCACAGAGATATCCTTGCCTTTTCTCACTTAAGAGTCTTCCTCAGAACCTTGAAATCTGATCTGAGTCAAAGATGGATATCTGATGCATCTTGACACTTGTCACAGTAATTAGACAGTTTTGGGAAATTAAAAAGCTGCCACAGCCGTTTAATCACAAAGTCTTGCGCATCTTTGAACCTTCCCGTTCTGCTGTCTGCTTCAGTCGCTAGAGTTTCATTTTCAATTACACCTGTAATTCCTGATAGAATTGTAGACGTCTATGTCTCTCCTCTTTTTGAAGCAGACATGAACATCTTAGACCCGGTTATTTCCCGTTTCGGATTCATGTTTCATCCGTTTTGCAGCTTTTGCATCTGACTTAATCACAAGGGAAAGAGCGCAAAAGCAAAGGGGCTTGAATCACGAGGAAGGCAAGAACATAGGCTTCCCTTCCTGTGCCTGCGAGCATCTCGATAAACAAAAGACTGTACATCTCTCTGACACAAAACACGAAAAGTTTTCCTGCGGGAAAATATGTCTATTTAAAAAAGTTTCCATGAACTAGAATGCCTGGTAGCATTGTGTCGACTTGCACCAACAGTTGGGTCTAGAACCAGCAGGGAACAGAGATGCACAGTCTGGTACACTTTGAAGCATTTTTTCGGGGTGAATAATTTTTTGACCAGAATCTGAAAAGTGTTCAGAATGGCATGAAACATCTTGAAACCCCCAAAAAGTGCTTGTTTTTGGGTCAAAAAAAGTTTCCCATTATTGAGTGAGCCCAGAAATCATGTTTCCACACATTAATAGAGGGACAACCAGACGGATGAACGCAGCAGAATCATGCGGTTGCAAGGCATGTCTAAAAACAGGAACAGAAATGACAAACAAAAATTGAACCTGTACTCCCGTCTGAACTGCCCATTGTGAACTGCCCATTGATGCAACAGCGTTTATCATCAAACCAGACATGGCATAGCCAGATCTAAAAAAAAATTGTCAAGGGAGGCCTTGACAACACCTTTGGTTTTACCCCTCAGGAGACTCACTCTGTCCATTGGACTCTCCCACACTGGACTTCAACCTGAAGCACAATCCCACCCAACAAGAGCTCAACCCTGCCGAGATGCAGCGAATGTACGCGCACACCTCTTGGCCTTTTGTTTCAACTGTCTTTGATCAACCCTGTTCAAGGATCTGTGTTCTTCTGCAAGTGGCACTTGAACTAAATATTGAGAAAAGAAAACTTTTTGAAAGGAATCTGCAGCAAAAGATGCTGCCGGCAACACATTTTGCTTGCGGTAAATACACGATAACAAAGGCACAAAGAGGCATTACTTCGTAAAAGGTCAAACTCGCTTGACAGCTTCCTCTGCTCTTCAGCTTGATGTTTGTGTTGCTCGTGAATCTAGCCAAATTAGGTGGATCATGACGAGTAATTGTGTTTATCACCATGCACAACCCTGAAAATAGTCTACTCATAGCTCAGAAGAGGGGCAAGTTCCTGGCTGTATGACAGGGCGAAGAAATAATGAATCCCTCAGGTCCTGGATGTAATTGAAATCCATATAAATGAGCAAGATGGGTGGTCCTCGCAGGAATTCCCTTCTTAGTATCAAGTGTCAGAAATCTGGATGGTTTGTAATTGAGTTATATCATCTGAGATTAACGTTTCATCCACAAATGGCGCACGTCACTTGCGAAAGGCCTAAGTAGTTGCATTGCAAATACGAACGAGGGACACATGTATTTCCCTTCGACAGAGAAAAATGAGGATAAACTGTTTAGCTAGGTGTTCGCACAGTTAAAATTTTGTTGCTTCAGCAGAATCAAGGAGCGGCACTGCATGGCTTTGGTCCCTTTGAAATCCCCTCGCATGGATATGGCCTGCAGTTTAGGCTTGGCTTTTTGAAGCCAATTGTCTGTTTCACGGGTGAAGACTCTGGACCACGCAGCAATGTCGTTGCTGTCAATTCAGCAACCACCACAGATGATCTAACACAGCGAAACAAAGATTTTTCTTTTATTTTTCTTT
>JAAUYG010133753.1_pt1 | contig 11290 bp, 9 predicted proteins | sample 7278091 | NCBI WGS metagenome assembly JAAUYG01 (sample SAMN14350201, study PRJNA611818) | marine sediment metagenome | isolation source: surface marine sediment (0.6m) | place: French Polynesia: Moorea | collected 2018-08 | reverse complement strand
CGCTGAAGTGGATTAAATGCCCCAAAGACACCCTCTCTCTCTCTCTCTCTCTCTCTCTCTCTCTCTCTCTCTCTCTCTCTCTCTCTCTTTCTCCACGTTTACGCTTATCTTTTGCTGAGATCATGAAGAAAGAAATTTACATATGAACACTACTGGGATTTGGAAATCACACATGGGGACATAGCGTGCAGCATCACTTTTGATCTTGAATGGTGTACTGTTATTTGGCGAAGTTACGTTATTTCATCAGTAACGAGAGAGATTGTTCAGTTCACATTTATTCATCAATAAAAAGAGATTTTCCACAAAACAGCTGTGCAAAAAAATATAATAATAATAAGAACACCACCAACAACAAATAACTTGACTAGAACTAGTACAACATTGGTGATTGCACCAAAATATAAGATAAGATATTTATTGATTACAATCAGATGATTGGATTCACACTGCATCGTATAGCAAAGTACCAAGGGGGGGGGGGGGCGCGCGTGAATGAGATGATAAACACATTTTCATTTTTTTCCTGTATATTTTATGTGCCTTTCTATATCAATTTCTATATACACTGAAATAATTATATAAATAAGTAAAACTTCACGCAGGATAAGAAGAGCGTGCTTACAATTCATGCCTTCCCTTGTGTGATTTACAAGCTAACAATCAACAGCCCATAATTGGATGGAAACATGCACAACAAGGGTGTAATTACACACACAAATTACTCTTGGCGCTTAGAGTATCTTTCCTCCAATTTAACAACATTGTGGACGGCTCCATCTTTAGATCTGGGAGTCTGTAACCATAGATCAGCGGGTTTGCCATTGAGTTTAGTGAAACAGCCTATCGTGGTGAGACTGCTCACCTGTGGCGGAATTGAATCGGTGGCTTGGCACCTAAAAAAACTGTCGGGCGTAGATCGTTCGGCCCAAACAAGACAGGTCCACATTAACTCACACGCATACACCTGCATACACCACCGTATCAAACTTGCAGTCGGTGATATGACCATGAGTGGTTGAAAGCCGACTATAAGCCTGATTCACCCACCCACCTATCGTGGTGAGAAAGAGCACACTTGCAGATGATCCTGGGGGCCGTGACAACCTTATATCAGACCAGAGATTTCTGATCACACTGACAATTACCTTGCGTGCTGATCGACATTCACGGCTTATCATTAATTTCACCATTTTACCCAGAAGAGCTCGGCAAAATATCAATGGCAGATCAACTGAACCGATTGAAAGCTAAAGTTAATAATCTACCGGTGAACCTTGATAGAAAGATCTGTGAAACAACGGCAATAAGGGAAGTATGGGAGGATTGTCATGCGCCAATGCCATGCAAGTAAATCTGCAGCCACCAATTGTGGGTAATAATGTGTCACAAAAACACATTGGCTTCGAATGTAAATGGAGGACCAATACATCCAGAGAGTAGACCAACCCGAATATAGTTGTGAAACTTACCATTGAGACCCGCTAACAAAATGATAAGATCACGCTGAAAATAAAGTAGTGTCACCTACATGAGCCATGGAAATCAAAGAGGACTAGGTGGCAATAGAGGAAATCCAAAGGATACCTTTGCTTGACTAGTAGCACCTGATTTAAGCTAGTCCACAATCTCACTATGCCATACAAGCAACAATTCCAAAGCATCTGGTTACTCACAAGCAAGTGACAAGCCATGTGCCATAGGCATGAATCCTACCTCACTCGAACTCAGTCTGTGGGGAGGATCTAAGTGCAGCATCGATGAGATTGCTCCACGATGTACAGTGCTGACAATGACGTATGACTGACTGTCAGGCAGTGATTGGAACCCGTAGCCATATATTTAACGTTTATTTCACCAATATAGCCACGTATTTACAATACAAGAGCCTTTTAAAAACAATTTTGAAAAAAGAAACATGAATAATAAGAAAACAACAAACAAGAAGTATCAACCCAACGAAGTGTCCACACAGTTGAGCAATGCCCATTCTGGTGCAGTTGTTATATGCTCATTCTGGTGCAGTTTTGTTTTTTTTGCACATATGTTACACATTTTGCACATATAAGAAAGGAATATTTATGTACATGCTCATATTATGTTGGACCTGGTATGAGTTCCATGCAAACACTCAACAGTCCACGATTGGTTGAGAATAACATAAAGCCATGGCATAATTGGCCTCAGCTATTTAACGTGGCAAGGGAGACGTTTTTTTCCAATTTGAAAACATCATGGATAGTTCATTCTTTATGACCGGAATTCTGTAGCCATAGATTAATGGGTTTAACAGTGAATTTAATGTGATCAAATGCATGCTGAGTGTCCGTGCCTTGCTCATCAGTGACGCTTGTTCCAACTGACCAGAATATAACTGGATTCCCAGAATAACATGAAAGGGCAGCCAAGAGATGTAAAATGTCGTGAAAATCAGCAAACATGCCTTCAGAATTTTTATTTCCCCTTTCATATTGACACTTTCCCGTGGTTGGCCTGGTGGCTCTCTTGGTTGGCCTGCATTGTCTGTAATACTCCGCAAGTGCTTCTTTGCAATGACAATTATATGGGCATATAAAGCCATCGGCAGAATTGTCACTATCAAGAAAAAAGGTATCCACAAATACTTGAAATATGAAGCTGGCATGGCCAAAGAAAGCGTGCATTCAGGTGGGCAGAGATTGTGCCACATCATGGGAAGCAGGATTCCTACGAGAGCAGATGGAATCCATATGATCAGCATATGTGTGACATAGTATCTTCGGCTGGCATTATCCTGGTACGTAAGAGGGTGTAGTACTACAGCAAGATACCGATTGCAGGCTATAGCTACTATTCCAATAACAGAGGCAGTGCCAGGGAACAGGTTCATTGCTTGGCGTAGTGCACACAGGTTGTGGCTGAGGATGAGTTTTCTGAGAACGTTCGATAAACTACTGTGTAGAAGACTGCAACCGAAAACAAAATCAGCCAGCACCAACTGGAGGATCAAATAATTTGACAACGTAAGTAGCTTCCATGTTCGTATGAAAGTAGCAATTATTAGTCCATTGCCAAGACATGTGCCAACCATCAGTGTCAGCGTCATGCCGAAGGAGACCCACTGCGTGGTCTGAAGTCCTTCTCTGTCAATGATGTGGTCATTTTCAAAACATTGAACAGTAACATTTGGATTCATATTGCAGCTGGAATGTTGTGTTTGAAATGTTAGTCTCCCATCAAGGCTGACCAAGACAAAATGTACAGGAAACGGTGTATAGCTAGTCGGGTGTGGCTACAGGGGATTAAAGTCTTATTTGTCCATGATAAATCCTCCCCCAGGGTGAATACCCTGATGACATCTTCATAGTTTCCTGATAGCATTATATTGATTCATCTACAATGAAAGGGCTATTGGATTAAAAGCATAGTGACAATAAGTGACATATATGATCATTCGACTGCCATTAGCCCTGGACAGGAAATGGACAGTGGTCATTCAACGAGCCCCTGGACAAGGTGGCGATAGAAACAACCTAATTTCGGCTTAATGCAGATGTAGGGTTCCGCCAATTAGCTGGTATGTGGCATCCATCTGAGTAGCCCTTTGTTCCTACAATAAATAATTCACATTCGGAAAATTATTAACGGTCTACTGGATGGGAAGGATGATTTTCAATAACGAAGCCTTTTCTTTTGTAAAAGCATGCAATGCTATCAGTTAGCTGTTCAAAGATGTAGGCAAATATATTTGATGACCTGAGACGTAACAGAGGCTTAATGGTAGCCCTTTGGTCTGTAATTCAATAAAAGTGATTAGCATGTAAGCTACAGTGCACACATGTACTTGTAGTTGTGTAATACATGTTGGTATAGTGTGGTTTATTAATACCCCCCCCCCCCCCCGACATCTTCCTTGTGTCCCTCCCCATCCCTTATATGCCTGGAGCTTATTTTACTCTTATCTTAAATGTGCTTTGAAGCAACAATCCGAAGGTAGCAAATGGAATACATATGTTGAGGGTGTATATGACGTAATTTTTGGAGCTGGGTTTATCCTGGTAGGTACGGAGATGATGTATCATAGTGTGATACCAATTGCAGGTTATGGGCAATATCCTAAATTAATGAGACAGTTCCAGGAGAGAGGTACATAGCTTGGTGTAGCGTGTGTGGGATATGGCTGAGCACAAGTGTCCTAAGAATAATTACTGCTAAAGTACCCTACTGAAAAATACATCCAAGAGCAATGTCAGTCAGTGCCAGATGCAGAATCATATACGTTGACAAGGGACGTAGCCTACATCTTGGTATGCACGCAATAGTTATTAGTCCATTAACAAGCTATATGCCCATCATCAATGTGAGACTGATGCTGACGAATATCTAATTGTTGCCCCAATGTCCTTCCCGGAAACAATATTTATAGAGAACGAGAATCAGGCTAACGTTTGTGGATTCATCTAATACCTGGTACATTGTAGCTGGAGTGTAACTTTCCAGTAAAGCCAGATACACATCAAGCACCGGAAATGTTGTGCCATTTGTGAGTTGTGACTAGAGGCAATTCAATTTTACACTTTGAGATGTGTAGATTTCCCTGACCTTACGCGACGTGATGGATTGATTCTCATTTCTACTGTTTCGGTAGCACTATATTACACATAGTTCGCATTCTGCGAATGCTATCAAAATGAACATGATGGATTGGCTCTGAGATTAAGAATGCAGGCAACAAGGAATAGATATATGACAATCAGACTCTCAGAGAGTTTTTTTTAAGACTGGTCATTCCATGGAACTTGACGGACGAGGTTCAGACATGGTGGAAATTGGCCTATAGCCTTTCAGCGAGCCCGTATACACGATGGCAACAGAAAAAGACGAGGTGCACTTAATGCAGATGCACGATGCGTCAGATTAGCTGGTAGTTGCATTACAGCTGCTATTAGTTCCTGTAGAATATAATCTGCTGTGACAACAATAAAAACACATGTATAATGCATTATACTCCCCGGAAGCAGGCCCTTCAATAAATACGTTCTATAATTTAAAGGAATGTGTAGAGCAACTAACTAAGCGCATGAGGTGGGGAGTTGGTAGCATGCAACCAATGTGCAGGTAAAACGATGATCTGGTGTTGTCCTGGTACCCAATAAACGTGACGTTGGACCTACATCTATTTGCAGTCACACATGCGAGCTTACAATTTGTAAGTTAATTGTCTATATACAATTACAAAAGCAAACCTAACCTTCTAACGTCTTCCGTATTCTAACCTGCAGCCTCTCATTCATTTTATGCTACCCATTACTTTTCACACAAAGTGGTTTGTAACACAATTAAGTCTGTGTATGAATCTGCTATAATATTTAAATCCCGACAGCTCTTGTGTTGCACTTGTGTGTATGACAATGCGTGACCTTGAAGGTCAAATTCAAAGTCTCAGAAGTCTCAGCATTTGAAAGATTTATATACCATAAAGAAGCCGATTTAGTAGATGGGGTAATGTAACCATTGAGGATGTGACAGAGAGGGGGCTATCAACATTGTGGATTCCATTTATATCGATGCTCTGTCAGTTGAGGATAACGAAGGTAAATTGTACAGATAATTGTACTTGGAAAGCAACTAATTCCTTTATGCAAGGGGAAAACAATTCCACATGCCAATGAGTATTTGAAACCAAACAACACACTGGAAAGATGTGAGGTATTTCGTGATTGGGAGTTCTCCCTTTATAGTCATTACACACAGGTGCACTGATGGTGAAGTCCTGTATGACGCCAGTGAAAGGCAATGCTATACTATTGCTGACAGAGTAGCGATGACAACTGAAAGCATGTCGAGCATTACACTAGTTGAAGGCCTATATACTGGCTTATCTTGTCTTTGTCCATGGTAGTTGCACGCAAGAGGATATCAAGGATGCCATGAAGGATGCCATGCAATCAAGTATGGTATGATTGACTTCTTTGGAAAATATGCGCTGCGAAACTAAACAAGAAAATACAGCACAAGGGAACAGCCTATCGTGGTGAGAAAGAGGCACACTTGCAGATCATCCTGGGAGCCGTGACAACCTTATATCAGACCAAAAATTTCTGATCAGACTGACAATTACTTTGAATGTTGATCGACCTTCACGGCTTATCATTAATTTCACAATTTTACCCAGAACAGCTCGGCAAAATATCAATGACAGAAAAACTGCACAGATTGAAAGCTAAAGTTAATAATCTATCAGTGAACCTTCATGGAAACACCTGTGAAACAACGGCGCTAAGGGAAATGTGGGAGAGTTGCCATGCTCTAATGCTATGCATGTAAATCTGCAGCAACCAATTGCAGCTGATAATGTGTCACAAAACACATTGGCTCCAAATGTAAATGGAAACCAGTACATCCAGAGACTGAACCAACCCGAATATAGTTGTGGAACTTACCATTGAGACGCGCTAATAACCTGATAAGATCACGCTGAAAATGCCGTAGTGCCACCCACAGACCCCTGTGTACAAAAGCCATAGCAATCGAAGAGGACTAGCTGCCAGTAGAGGAAAAACAAAGCATACCTTCGCTTGACTAGTAGCAACTGATTTTCGCTAGGCCATAATCTCACTATGTCATGCAAGTAACAATTCCAAAGCATCTGGTTACTCACAAGCAAGTGACAAGCCACGTGACATAGGCATGAATCCCACCTCACTCGAACTCAGTCTGTGGGGAGGATCTCTCTGCAGCGCCGATGAGATTGCCGCATGATGTACAGTACTGACAATGGCTTATGACTATCAGGCAGTGATTGGAACCCATCGCCAGAATGGTAACATCAAACTTGCCCTAGAACAGTCGAGTAGGATTTTCACCGTAATAGTAGACTCCAAGACTAACGAGGACGATCTCCGGCAACATCTTTTTTTTTTTTTTTTTTTTTTTTTTATTTTCAACATGAGGCAGCTGAACTGTCTTTCCACTGAAAAAAATTTATCAGTCTTACCACTTGGCACGGCCAAAGTCTTGGTTAAATGACCTATACAATGAGATGATCGATGGTCTGCCCAGAAGTGGTAATGGTGATAACTTTCTTTAACTGTTAAGAGTATGGAAGGAAACTTCGTTGATTACCATAATGACTACATGTATTCCATTCATTGTATCCTGCAGCATGCAGGGTCACGCCCGTAGTCAAATTCAGTATGTACAAATGTTATGTGAGAAGTATGACTTTTAGTTTAGGAACAAAAACAAGAACCCATGGCTGAAGAAAAACATTGAACTTTTGGACAAAGTGCAACGACAATGTGAGAGATTATGTTCTCAGTCCTTGACTCTCCAGGCTGTAGAATTACGACGCAGGAAAGCAGACATGAGAGAAACTTACAAGTTCCTCCATGACTACTATAAGACTGATGCTGGCACGTTGTTCTCACTAAACACAAGACCGAGCAGAGGGCACACATTAAAGCTCTCCAAGGAACTGACTAGAACTGAAATAAGACAACAGTTTTGGGGGGAACAGAGTGGTCAAGGCTTGGAACGAACTAGATGAAGCTACAGTGATGGCACCTTCCTTAGACACATTCAAACACCGACTTGAGCTGAGTGACAGTTATGTCTGAACTCAGAAGAAGATCAAGGTATCATGGAACATTGGTTATAGTAGGCTGAACTAGAAAATGGCTTTTTTGAACAAAACTGAAAAAACGTAAGTATTCACAGAGTGCATGGTATGAAAGTTGGTGATGTAATGGCAAGTTACCCGTACAGACGTTGTGCTTCATTGTGCGGTGGGAACGGACCGTATCGTCAATTTAAAGCCCAGTGCCAACTTACTCAGTGGTAACTGTTGTATTAATGCAGTGTTCGTTTCATTAGGATGCTTACGTTTCATGTTTATACGTGCATATATGCAATGAGATAATGCATCTAACAGTACTGATGCATACATTCAAAGTATTACTCTCTGTATACTCTTATAGTTAGACTATTATATCACTGTTTAATGTTCATGATGGGCGTTGGTTGCAGTGGTGTGGGTACTATATTTTTGGTGTATAAAATTAAAATGACCATCTGCAGACTTCGATACAAATTATGAGAATGTTCTGTTGTTTACTAGAAATAACTGGACGTTTATCAGTCATCCTTCTAGAAATTCCATCTGAAAACGGCATAAAAGTCAGACATAACGTGAGTATGGGGGACTGTTTGCTAAACTTGCTACACATGCTATACCCGCACACTGAAAGAATTCTGGGTCATATTAGATACAACGGTATTATACTCCATGCTGGAAGACTGTTACTCTTGCACAACAAAGTACAGCGCAGTTTTTTGCTGTAGCAGTGAACTGAAATTGACGCCTTGTGCACCGGTCACCAGAATTGTGAAAGCTTTGCTGTTTTTGTGAAAACATGTATTTGTGTTTACCGATGACTATTATCTTCAGTCAAAACCTGGGCCCGAACACTGCTCACAGTTCAGATCACACTGGTGTGGGAATGCTGAGCAACCACTGAAAGAGCTAAGTCGTCGCCTGTCGTGTCTGCGTCACTGTGGTTACGCGAACCTGAAGTACATCTTCGTGATGGAATCTGTATATCCAAGGACTAAGAAAACACTGTCACGGCAAAAGTCAACGCTATTGTTTTCTGAACATGTCTACACTGTATCAACCTATTATTTAGGAGTATAATGTGTATGTTGAATTGTGTATGTTAATATTGTAATATTGTTGGTGTTGAATAGTGTGTTCTGTGAAATCCTTTTATCACGTAATTTGGCGTCTATGTTCTTATTGAATACTTCATTAAACATCATTGAACTTACTGGCTTTGTTAATGTAATGCTTTGTTTGGTCACTAATTTTCTCATTTTTTATAAGAGAATCCAGGTTGCTTTAATATTTTGGTTATAACATTACGATGTAACAAATGAAACTGGCAATATTATGTCAATGGTTGTTCAAATATGGATGTGACATTATTAGATGTATGTAAAAGCTTTTAACCTAGTAGAGTCTGTTAAAGTCTTTGAATTTTTGTTAATGCCAATTATATACTATATTCTTTTCTAGTAGACCCTGCTTAGACTCATAGTGCAGTTTACACTTATTTTGGCACTGTATGACCCTGTCGGTGTTGATGCGCTGTTAAACTTGGATATCACTCACTCACCAATTATATGCTTTCGAGTGGCAAGATTTCTAGCTGTTTTGTTTTTGGATATAATCACCAAGCTGAAATGAAAAAAAAACATGCATTTCCTATTCTGCTCAAAAAGGAGTTGGTATGATTGTCATATTGGTATTGCATTCGCTAGAAGCTATACAATATGATGATACTAATAACATATAGATGATACTTTATTGTTGTGACCATCACAAGTAGGGTTAAACAAACATTTAATTGGATGTCCATAACTTTTGTAGTTAATATATCATGTAATGTGGTTAAAAGTAAACTTTTACCTTTTACAAAAGGTTGCGAAAGTAATGTGAGCATTTTATTTAATGAAATGAGTATTAAAAGCCGTCGACATGATATACTGTACATCTACAAAACCTTATTGGAGTTTCCTCTAGATCTTACATAACTACCACTGCTTTAAAAATGTATTATGCCAAACATTTAACTTCTTGCTGATACAGGCTGGATGGTGATACAGGCTGGATGGTTTTATATGAGCGTTTCAAGTTTTTTGTCTGTTGGTATAGAGTAAGTAAAGTAAAACTTTATTTAACGTCGGTCAATTACAAAACAGACATTAGCTCGCGTGCTATTTACCAACAATGGCATTGCAGTGATATGACAAGAAGATGCGGATGACGGTGAAATGGTATGTACAATGTAGTTGCGGATGTTTAGATGTTCCTAAAACAGTCATTAGTACAAACCGTAAATCCATAAAAAATATTGTAGTTATGAGATTTAGGCGCAGCCTGTATGGCGAAAATGAGTATAACATGATGCAAATGTCTACGGCGTCTATTTCGTATCCTAGGAACTACCGATGGTGTTTTGTACCTGTAATATGTACCAACCTATACAGTAGACGACCATTTACATAAGGACATTTAAAATATATCTACAGTACTATCAAAAGTGATAATCCCATTGTAAAGTTATGTTCTTCAATAGCCATGAAAACCTGTGAGTGAAATATCTGTAAATGTGTCAACCTGCTCCATGACAGCTGCAGATTGGAGAAACATGATCTTGCTAAATATGCACTGGATAGTTTTGTTAATTGGATCTACATATAGCATGATATTGACTGATGTTTGGCACCTTGAAGCACTGCAGTAAGAGAAATGATTCATCTCGGATATCAATGAACCTGAGTGAAGAACCACGGGCGATTACAGCCTTCCTATCTACATTCTCATTTGAATGTTATAGACAATCTATGTACAGTCCAATCTTATGATTTGTATTTGCACTTGTTTCGCCTGTTTTACTTATGTCTGTTAGCACCTATCTTGGGCTGACAGCATGAGAGCATAAAGACATTCATGTATGAACACTATTTGGAAATCATATACTGGGACATAACTTGCACCATCACGTTCGATCTTAAATGATATACTGTCGTTTATTGAAATTCTGTTCAGTTGAGATTTATTTTTCATCAATAAAAAGAGAGATAAAACGTCCAGTTACCATTTATTCCATCAATAAAGAGAGATTTTCAAGAACTTTCTGTGAAAAAACACAATAATAATATGAAGAATAACAACAAAAAAAAAAAAAACAATAAAGCAAAAACATTTAAAACATTGTCCAACAAAATCATACTGACCCGCACAGCATAGTGGTTAGAGCGTCCGCTCGGGGTGCGGGAGGCCAGGGTTCCATCCCGGACCGCGGCACACCAAAGACGTAAAAACTGGGAGGTTTGCGCTTCGCAGCTTGGTGCTTGACATTAATGAGTTAGGCAACCGACTGGGCGGCTCGGAGTCAGTATAAATGGTCTGAGTAATTCCTTCTGCTGACATGTTGCGGAATTGAATCGGTGGCTTGGCACCTAAAAACTGTTGGGTGGAGATCGTTCGGCCCAAGCAAGACAGGCGCACATTAACTCGCACACATGCACCTGCATACACCACCGATTCCAACTTGCAGATATGACCATAAGTGGTTCAAAGTCAACTATAAGCCTAATTCACCCCCCACAACAGTATCATATAGCAAAGCACCAAGGGAGGTTGGTGGTTCGATCCCCGGCCGCGTCAAACAAAAGACGTTAAAATTTGAAGTTCTGCTGCTCTGCTTAGCGCTCAGCACAAAAGAGTTAGAGACCGTCTGGCCGG
>JAAUYG010027815.1_pt1 | contig 11291 bp, 9 predicted proteins | sample 7278091 | NCBI WGS metagenome assembly JAAUYG01 (sample SAMN14350201, study PRJNA611818) | marine sediment metagenome | isolation source: surface marine sediment (0.6m) | place: French Polynesia: Moorea | collected 2018-08 | reverse complement strand
GCTCTTCCGATCTCGGGTTTTTACAGGAGATATCTGTCAAATGAAATCTCCTGGTGATTTTGACAGATCAGCAATGTGAAAACAGCAGTGACGTTTTTTCCACCCTTTCATCTCAGAAAACATCTCTTGAAAGAACTGGCTCTGACTTCCCAACAGAGATTCGATTGCCAGAGATTCATTCAATTGGGTCAGTTCTCATCCCGTAACAGGCTGCGACCATCTGGTTGAGGTAATGTGAGAATCCATACAACGGCAGAAACATAAAAACATGCCGCTTTATGGCACAACTTCAATCACTTGACACAGTTTGGCCATAAAACACAAGCAGGAGCCACGATCAAAGCCTCGCCACCACTTTACGACGGAGGCGTAACCTGGCTGCCTAAAAATAGATCGCCCTTTTTGGAAATCCACTATCTGAGAACATTTGCATAGAAATAGGCAATTGCGACATTTACGGGAGAACATAACGCGTGTGCTAATGTCTGTATGCCTGGACACACCCTCCGCAGAAACCTTGACAACACCGTAATTAAGCTCTCGTTAGCGCCAACTAATCCAAAATGATCGCACGTAAAATGACTAGCAAAGCTGGCCTGACAACAAATTTCTTCTTTGGTACCACCACATGCAATAAACATTTCTTTGGAATTTCAAGAGTTGACCTTTTTGACAATGCAAACGTATGAATATAAATCCTGTCACCAGAAGGACGGCTATTTTCGTGATGCTGGCGTGACATTTCAGTGACATGGCAGCAGCATACTTTTGTTCCCAAGAAGAATGCTGTGACACAAACACTATTCTTCTGTACATCAAGGCAGACAGACATCGCTTCGTGTGTAAGGCAAGATGTGTGACATTTTCCTCTGAGTCATCTCTTGCCTCTTTGTCACAGTAAGTCGCAGAGATGCCACCCACACACTTGCGCACCAGACAAGAGCAGAGACAGCATTTGCTGACATCTTTCAACACTGCCTCCCTGCACGAGTAAAATGACCCGTTTCCACAGTTGACAACCTGACAAAATCCCACAAATCTCGTCTCGCGAATGAAGACAAAATTTCAGCGCTCCAGTCTTTTCGCACTGACTGTTGCTGTGGGGAATCATCACCACAGGTCAGCACAAACACTGTTGAAGACTCCACCAGACATCAAACCTCTCAGATGATAAAGATTCTCAAAAGCAAATTCCTTTCCTTTTGCGTTCCACATTTCTGTCGTACTCACTCGCACAAACAATCTTCCACCCATTTTTTCGCAGTACATCTCATGTTTTTCAATCCAGCAAGCTTGTACCTGTCTTTCGTACTCACTGTTGTTGTGGACAATCTATTGCCACACTGTCTTCTGTCTGGTCAACACACGAAGACACAAACACTGCTCTCCTCCCATCAGACAACAAGGAGATGTACTTGGATGCACTGCAGCTGCAGCTGGCACAGATTAGCAGCAGGAAGTGGCGTTCTGATCCCCGCGGAATGTGTAGTCTGATAGACTTTGTCAGTCACTGCCCGGAGAGCAGCGTCTGTCTGAGCCTTTGTGCAAGAAATTACACACACAACACCTCCAACAATAACTGGTTCATTTCTCATCGTCTCATCTTCAGTGGGCGAGGATAATTATATCTTGCCCCACATCTTCAAACTTCTTCCTGGCCCTTTTTTTTCTCTTCTCGAATGACAGCACCACATCTAAGTCAGATCAACATGCCACAACTAGGGTCACTGTCCTGAAACAAAACTCTCTCTCGAAGAAAACAAATCACATCCGCCTCCTAGCTGTTGTACTCTTCTGCTTAGATATCTACGGAAAAACTCCTTCTCAACAGTTGAGACTTTATCGTCTTCCGTGATGTACTTAGACGAACACTGTCCACAAAAACGAGCGAAGCAAATGAACATGCACGCAGAGCCATAAATACCTGGAGTCCCTGATGATGCAGCAAACCACAACTATGGATGAATCAGTCGCAGAAAAACGTGACTGAAAATCCCGTGTTTCGCCAGCGCTTCCAGGTAAGCACGTTGCCGAGTCCCATTCATTCATTAGGCCAACGAGGCACTGAAATAGTTACGTCCAGGAATCCTCTTGCAGTGTTTGCCTGCAGCAGCAGCTGCACTTGTTATGGCTTCAGCCTCATCAATCTCGTGGCCGCGCCGCTGTGTAACAAGTACTCCCCAAATCCCCCAGACTCTGACCTTCTCCCCAAATCCCTGACAAGATAAAGTACCAGGTAAATGTTTGCTTTGCCTTATCTCCAGCTGCAGCGCAACAACGTCTCTCTCACTCGCAACTGTTCAGGAGTTCTCCAAATCATGACTCACGCACTCGGCAAAAACAGCCAAACCACTCCACCTCAAATACCGTTTTCATTCTTGAAAATGGTCTCGATGCTGCTGTAATGCAAGTTACACGTAAGCTGCGGCTCAAACAAACCCATGTTTGACATGTCGCATTCAACTGCGTAAACACCGTGCCAATTTCAACTGCGTAAAAATCGAACTGACTTACTTTCAAATGGTAATTCCATAACACACGAGACATTCAGCCAAAGGTTGTAAACGTGAACGTTTGACAAACAATACAAAACTTCCTCCCATCAACGGTCACATGCGGCACAGGTGTAACGGGACTTTGTTCCGCCGCGAGTCTGAATTCAGAATATGACACCACTGGCTGATATACCTGGCTGTTGGAATGCCAAAGAAAAAGTCTGGTGAACCACTTGAATACAAGTTCACATTGACAGTTGGTGCTGAAGTATAAAGGAAGCAGGCAAGCATGAAACATGCCACTGAGAGAGCTACATTCAAAGGGAGGATAATAACACACGAAGGCTCCTTTGCACTGTGCAATAGCAGAAGCGTTACGGCACAAAGGATGCTGAATGGGTGAACTCGTCTGGAGGGAAACGTCTTCGTCTTTGAATGACAATAAAACCCCATGTTTTCAAAACTTGATACGTTTCTTTTGTCTGCTCACACATTCAGTGTCTGCAAATTCTTCGTTTGAAACACGGGCACCATTCCCTGAAGGAATTCCAGGCCCAGGTAGTGAGGTCAGTGGTCCCTGCAGAGAAAAGCGTACCACCTCTCGTTTCTCAAAATAAACACTGCTCCAGCACCGACCTTTCTCTCCTTCCTGACCTCGACCTGATACGAAACTTTATCGTTTGTTTAGCGTATCATCTACGCTCTTTCAACATCTAAAGTCAAAAATAGTGTGTCACTCACAAAACGATAACCCATTTGATTACCAAAACCCTGCACATTCCGTACAAAACAAGAATAAAGAAAACAGTGGACTGGTTCCTTACTCATTCAGTGGCAGACAAGTGCAGTAAGAAATTATATTTTGCTTTTCAACATTGCTTCCCCCTTTGCTAGCTCCCCCTCACAACACGGATTAGTCTCTTCTCCCTGGAGGCTTAGCAGTGAGTACAGAAAGTGTTTATTTCCGCTTTGCCAAAGTAAATAATGCAACGTAGTCGTGACATTTACTTGGTGGCTCAGCAGCGCGTGGAATGTTATTTCCGGAATGTACGCAAAACATGTATCGATCCCTTAGATCACCTCTCGCCAAGCATTTGTTTGCGCCCATTGGATTTTGCGAGATCTGAAGTCCTCACAATGTGGACAAAATTCACACTTGCTGACAGGCTGGAGGAATATGTGTCCGACGTCTTCAAGTGTTCTATTCACCGTTTCAGGAAAAAAATACCCAAAAATGTTTTTTCTTTTGCCTCTACCTGAACTGTCTAGCTTCCTCGCATTCAAAAGAGGAAGCTGCTGTCCTGTTGGTCCAGGTCCAGGACAAAGTGATGTTCTGCCGAAACACAGCTACACATGTGTCAATGCTTGACGTGTATTGACAATATTGTCATTGATCAGAGACATCCATCTTTGCTGAAAATAGAATTTCCAATTGATTTCGCTCTCGCTATTCCTGCAGATTTCTGGAAACACTTGGTGAAAGTGGGACTTGCCTTTCTTCGCCTTCTTCAGTGGAAATGATTTTTTTTCTCACACTCGGACCCCGACGCTAACTTTCCAAATTGCTTCTGACCAATGGATTGAGTGTTGCACATCAGTTATCTCAAAAACCACTGGTGTTGAACAGCAGAAGTGCGGGGCCAGGTCCCCGTGTCGTCGCCCTGGGCTGGTGTATGTCGTCTTGCTGTAATTGTCACATCCCCTGACCAAGGCTTTGTAATTATCCACGTTCTGCTGGTCTAGCAGGGGCAACAGATGCCGTCCAAAAATAGGACTCAATAGCTCGAGGCTTATCGACATGCAACGAGGTGACGGCCTTCAAAAGCCGCCCCACATCTCAAGTGTAAATCAAGCAAACATCCAAGTTTCTCATTGTGAGAGCCCCTATTCAAAGTTCAGGTCACATAGTTCAGGTTTAAATGCGAGATGAAAGAATAGATACGCAGCTATCATGTTATCAAATGTAAATTAAATCGTCTGAAGGAGGAATGAACCGACAAATCTCCAATGAAGAATGCGAGTTACCTCCAGAAATAGATAACCCTGCTTGAATGTTTCACATTTCGCTTCTCATCTTCAAACTCAGAATAAATCAAATGCAAAACCCAATACATTGCAATTCATAAACTGATCCGTGGATAACATTTCATCTTCTACGCTGACGCCTTCGACAGATACGACTTTGTTCAGCACAACAGCACAGAGCGCCCGTTCCTCGACTGCAGCAGCGTATGCACTTACGCGTGCCATCCAGGTCAGCAGACACAGACAATGATCACTGCAGTGTTCTGGGAAGCAGGGTCATAATTGGAACCCATCCATCTTGCTACTTTAGCTGCGGTAATAAAAGACGATGCATAGGCAGTTCCAACAAAGGTCCCTTTAGTCATTCATCATTTTGCGTGACAATTGTGCTGTGAATTTCCCTGTGCGCCCCTGGCCTCCCTGTTCCCACACATTTAACAGCATCCAGCCATAAATGGACAAATACAAGTGTGGAAGAATTTCAAAACATTCAGTGAGCGCCAGGGGCCATGTACAACGCGAGGTCAACATCTGCCGTTCTGAAACCGGAGTGGGCCGCGCAATTAGAAGCACAACACATGGCACATTGTAGAATCTGGGTCAGGCTCATCATTTTTTGAATAGTCGCACGAAAGCCGCAAATGGTCTTCCCTCCCCCACCTCTCGTGTTGTATTCAATGGGGGAAAATACGGCTGCCACTGTTTTACATGCACAAGCACGATGCGGAAACGATAGCTTCTTGATGTTGGCAATCTGAAGTGAAGCTTCCTCCATCTGAAACAGTGCAGTTCAGATTCAGGCCTTTGTGGAAGATATGCCTATGGCTGTCAATATTGTAACTAAACTGACACAGAATACCGAGCCAGGCTCCTTGTCTCAGCTGCTGCAGGCGAATCAGTACAGCTGAGTACTGAGCCTATGAAACATATGGTTTGATCACAAATCCGCAGTCAGTGCACTTGGATGATGGGTTCCCACTTTCATCCCGTGTAATAATCGCAGCGGTCTGATGTACTCCAGTACCAACACAGGTGGATTCTAGGGACGTGCCGAGCACATTACAAGGTCTGCATATCCAGGCAAATACAGCGTAATCAATGACGCCCGATTACGCGGTGGAGGTTTACCACATGAATCTTTCACAGTCATTAGCACAGAAAATTATGCAAGCAATTCAATACAGACAGCCAACAAAACACATGTGGCCACTCCGCCCGCCTTCCTTTCAGGCAAATCGACAAAAAGTGGCGAACACATGTCATTTACTGAACAGAATTTTCGTAGCATTGCTGAAAATTCCCCGCCAAATATTGAACTATCCCGGCTTTGCTTTTTGTCACATCACCATTCCCAGCACGCTTCAGTTTGTGTCAAATAATGCATCACGACAAATGACAATTTGAGGGCCATTTACAACGAGAAGAACTCACACCTCCGCACTTTTGATTCTGTCTGCGACTGACAATTACGTCGTAGTTTCATCGTTTCTCTGTCTGGCTTGAGCGAGTTCCAAAGGTTTCTTCAAAGGTTATTTACGACAGGCCCAACACATGGCGAATTAGGCCTGGCAAACGTTACTCTCCAAGGAAAATAATCTGGCATGGTACACAGAGTGCACCAAAAACCCATCCTCGAGTGCAGTGCAGGCAACTGGCAAACAGGTTTTTACACTGCACACAGACAGTAACTATTTCTGCATACGCAACAAAAAGCATCACTGAGTGAAGCAAGGCAGCCAAAGGGGGAGGCTGGCTGCAGATTTGAAGACCAGGCTTTGTTGGCTGAAGAAAGGAAACCTTTTCCCCGTGTCAACCTTGAATAACCTTGTCCATTTCTTGCCCTCAAGGTCCCTCAGACAAAGGCTGCACTGGGGATTCGTAATTCAATAGGCCCGTTCTCCTTGTGAGATTGCACTATGATCGCCTCGTGTGCTTCTTCGCATCTACGGTAACCCAGTTCAGAATCAATGGCGTTCCTTATCTTTTGGCTGCGAGAAAATACCACAAACACACCGAGATTGAACTCGTCTTTGTGACATCCAAAGATGCGCGCACCTCTCTCGAAACTTTTAACCTTCACGTTCGACAAAAACAACGACCCAGAAAGCCACTTGATGTTGAAATTTATGAAAACATCTTTATCACACCACATGATAAAATGTTGATAGCAAACGCTCAAAAAGGTAACTTGTACCAAGCATAAAAATTTGATCTGGTTGATTTCAAAGTTCGACAGTCCGAGCAATCCCCCTCCCCGCCCGAAAAAATATGTGGGCTTCTGTTCTCGTAAACAAGATCAGTAACAACTGGAAGGCCAAATAAAATGTGCCAGCCCACCACACTCACGTTGAGCAAACAAGGTAGAGACACGAACATACGAGTGCTGACTTCATACCACTCAACAATTCCATTTGAATGCAGAACGGTTGAACTGTTTTCTGAACAGAAGAAGTGGTCCACAACAAAGGGATGATGTCCTCCATACTTTTTACACTGCAAGATCACTTTTTCCCCCTGTGACATGCGGGTTGATGTAATGTAGTGTAGAGACATAAAACACGAGGAATTCTAAGAAAGAACCAACAAAGCACGAGACGTACCTTTCTCAGTCGGCTGCTGCTGCTTTTTCGATGAGCTCGCCTTTTTTCCGCTGCTCACAGATCTCGATCGGCTCTGAAATGACACAAACGTCCTCGTGAGCTTTCCACAGATAAAATCTTCGCATGGGCTAAAGGTATCCCAGTTTCACAGTGTGTCACCGCGTCCTTTGTTATCCAAAAGGTTTCAACTGTTACATTTTGTGAACTGCACCTGTCCTGTGCCACAAGGAGCACATACTGTTCTTTAAACATAAATGGCTCTTCTCGTGATTGGAGCATCATAACCGGTACCTGTCAACAACACAGCATTACACTCCAGCTAAAAATATAACTGATATTCAATTGAGAGGAAAATTGAGATAAAAAGTGCGGTACAGTTTGCGTAGTCCAGTCATCCTGTCCTTGCTTCGTTTCCTATCCAATTCCAATTTACTGTGATATGAAGAGTCATTCAGGATATTTCTGCCTGGCCACCACCGAAACTGTGATGTATGATGAGATTTCCCTCTCTCGAACACAAATTTATGATCCAATGTGTGCTGGTGATAAGATTAGTTACAACTGCGCTGTGCTTTTTCCTCGCCACTTTGAGCAAACCATGCGGTTGCTGGTGGCCACAACCAAGTGCCATAAAACTTCCCCCCAGAATGAATCACACCAACGCAGAAACGTCAGTCAGCTCTTGAAGCCACGACTGGTAACACTCCAATTTCATCCGAGACCCAAATGGGTTGTTGGCGCAGAGTGTGATGTGGCAGGTATTCCCAGACTGTTCTATCGTTTTACCTTATTTTTGATTGATCCACCAGTTTCAGTCGATATCCACCTTCCATGTGGAACACAAAGAGAGTATTTACATGCACTGCGAGATCTGTATGAATTCCAACCGTGTCTTGTGTGGCGTTACATCCGTGTGAAACGGGCAGCCAATACTACACTAGATAAGTGTGGCTTGCTAGCAGGCAAGCATGCAAAAAGGGTCTGGCTCCTCTCTGCGCCGCTCTCACAGACGTGAGTGGCTTTTCCCCCTCCTTTCTTCTTCAACAACTGTGTGGAGTGTGTGTACGACTGCCAGCAGATCGAACCAGATGATCCCTTACACAACAACTGGTGCCGTCATTCTTACAAATATCATCTTCGCATCAAAAGCCGCTGCTATGCTCTTGCGTAGGAAAAACAAGCAAACAATATGTACAACTGCATCACATGGTTGCTTCATTTGTACACACACAACATTGGCTCCTGGCCTTGGCTAAGTGGTAGCAGGCGTGTGTGTAAATGATTTATGTGACTGGCTTTTATTGCTCCTCAAAAAGTAGCGAGTCCTTTTGCACAGAAGAGCAGCAGCAGTGGCTCAGTGCAGGCGGCACAGGCTGCTGCACACAGCCTGTCATCTTACACTCAATCCATTGACTGCGATATCACTGCTGGAGCCTTTCAAATCATATTCAATGTATCTGTCGTCACAATCATGCCTTGCCGCATTGAAGATTTACTCCCAAATGAAATGATAAATGTCAACATTACACAAAGGCCGCTGTATCAGCGTCAAGGCCGCTTGGTAATGCGTTAGGCGTGGGAAATATGACATCACTGTTTTGACAATGACGACGACAGCGTGATTCATTTAGGCCTCTCCGCTTTCAGCCGCGCGGCCTAGAAATGCCTGGCACAGCCACGTTTTCTGTGCTAAATCCACATGCGCATGTAAACAACATCTCCGGCGGCAGTTGTCAATTCATGTGAAAGGTGTGCACCACCGTGGCGTGCAACCCGATAGGCAACACAATGACCTTCAAACCCGTGTGACCTGCTTTTCTTTCACAATCTTTGCTTGACAGTTCCCATTTGTGTATGAAAGATGCATGAGCCGAATACAAACACACGCAGGGACAGACCGCTTGCTGGCTGGAGTGTAGTCAGTCAAATAATCCCACCTACAGACGTTTCACACACAAAACACAACAGACAATCGATCTTCCGCCTCTGAATCACTTCAAAGGGAATTCAGTTGTTGTTTTCAACCTTGCAATCGCCTCGCACATTGACTTCTCAGACACAATGTTAGCCCAACAGGAGAAATTTCTAAGGAACAAAATGTCTCTAGCAAGGTTCACCTGCTGCACTAACGACTCTGTGAACTGAACACTTTCCTCCTTGTCATCCACAGTCATCTCACCTTCACATCGATTTTCCTGTTACCCAGAGGCAGCAAAACGTGGCCTTTTTTCCAAAATATTTCACAAGGAAGCATCACAAATCACAAAACGCCAGCGAAGAAACGCAGAAGCAAGGAAGAAGGAAATTCCATTCACGAATAAAGCCTGGCACATTTTTTGCTTCCTGCTGGTAAGTCGCAACAGTGTTGAGGAAGAATGCATGCACTCAAATACCCACATGATGACACAATCGCAGAGATTTTTTGTTGCACCCACATTGGGTTCAATCTCAGTTCTTGACTGCAACCAAATGTTATGGTGGTGCCACCCCACAAAATCATATTGATCCATTTTCCTTGGCAATTTGGCCAATCACAAAATTGCACTCTGAAATTTCCTTGAACAAGTCACATCACAGACAATGTGACAGTGACAGAAAATTATCATGAAAGATCTGAAAATGCCAGAGGATACGAGGAGACACAGTCCCGCCATTGTTACGGAGTAATGAGAAAAAGCTCCTTTCGTAACAGGATGATTGATGAGGGCCGGTTAATGCAACCTGAATACATGTGCCGTAATGTGTGCTGCACAATCACTTCAGCTGCCATTGTCTGCTGCTGCCAGTTCAAATATTTAGACTCCTTTTCATCGCTCAGACCTAATTTCGAGTACTTGCTTCAGCTGAGTGGAGTGTTGTTCATCAAATGAATGATTTGAAGAGGAGTAACTATTTTTGGTTCTCCAAAAGATGAGGTTTCCTATCTGCAATCTAATCTTGCATTTCTGAACCCAAATGAGATCTGCTTCAGGTTCAGGGCAAAGGTTCAAGGGTGAACGCCACAGAATGGGTAAGAATTCCCCAGCAGTCGTGGTGTGTGTAAGTGCAGCCTTTTTCCTGCCAATTTGCTGACAACATCGTTTCACCGCAACTATGTCTTTGTGCCCGAAGCCATTCGCCCAAGAAAGGCAGGCAGGTTTTTCACAGTTTCCCTTTGCCTTTTTGCAAGTGATGATCGTTGAGGACCAATGGCAAAGAAAAATTCGTTCACACCCACAGACGTAGAGGCCAGAATCACACCATTTTCAATGTGTTTGAGTCAGGAATTTCAGCCCAAGACACTGTCCCATTCCAAGTGCTACCCCACCCCAGGACAGATGCATTTCCGCCAAAAACTGCCTTTTGTTTTACAGTCCTCACATTTTGGCATTCCCCAACAATCTCTTCGTCTTCTGCCTTGTTGGGACAAAAAATAACGAGATCGGCAACTTTCAAGACACGAACAAAGCGTCATACATTTTTCACGCCACCACAGCCATTTACCGCAGCAGAAGGCCCTTTCTGTGTTGCTTCCCAAAACGGCCGCAGTAGCTGCACGGTGTACACCGGAGCAGAAGGAAGTACATACTGAGCGAAGCAATGCGTATTGACAGCACGGGTATTGATCCCCACAGATCAATTTTTAGGATCTAATGGCGCCATAACTCTTCAGTGTGTTCGGTAAACATTCGCTGCATTGTCAAAGCGATTATTTCCGACCGTACTCATGAATTATTTCTGCGCCACTTCATCATGCATGCAGCAGATCGTTCGTTACGCATTCACCACGCAAGCAAGTGTTTCTTTCCACCACACGACACAACTTCAGTGAAGCCTTTTGATGTGACTGCCTTTTGAAGCCTTGTGCAGTCATATCAGTGTTTTCGTCGTGGCAGACCCCGCCAAAACAGTACTCTTCAAACTGTCGCACTCATAACAGCACTGTTGTTTTGTATTCAGGCATGGGGCCAATTCAGTTTTCTCCTCGAACCACTGCAGCACACAAGAGGTGTAACGGTTCGAATAGCAGTTGCTTGACTATGTGGGCCCATTCAAAGATCTACCCAATCCAGGCTGAACACAAACGTGCCACGAACAAGGAAACTGGAGATTTGGCCGCAAAGGTCAACGTACCTCACTGCTGTCATCGCCATACACCACAGCGAGCAGGGGGGGGTGGCACTTTCCATGG
>JAAUYG010014400.1_pt1 | contig 11292 bp, 3 predicted proteins | sample 7278091 | NCBI WGS metagenome assembly JAAUYG01 (sample SAMN14350201, study PRJNA611818) | marine sediment metagenome | isolation source: surface marine sediment (0.6m) | place: French Polynesia: Moorea | collected 2018-08 | reverse complement strand
TACTACTACTACTACTACTACTACTACTACTACTACTGCTACTACTACTACTACTACTACTACTACTACTACTACTGCTGCTGCTGCTACTACTACTGCTACTACTGCTACTGCTGCTACTACTACTACTATTACTGCTACTGCTACTACTACTACTGCTACTACTACTACTACTATTACTACTACAACAACTACTACTACTACTGCTACTACTACTACTACTACTACTGCTGCTGCTGGTACTACTACTACTACTACTACTACTACTACCACTACTACTACTACTACTACTACTACTACTACTACTACTACTACTACTACTACTACTACTACCAACTAGCTAAAAACTGACTGACTACAACTGACCAACTAACTAAATAACTATATAACTAACTAAATAAATAAAACTCAGCAGACGTTGGATGCGTGCAACACAGCTCTACGCGGGGAGAAGTGAATGTACCCTCTACAATAGTCACTCATTTTTTCTCCAACAGTATTCAAACATAGAAACGTGTCTTCACTACCACGTGGGAATAAAATTTATTCCCACTAACATTTAACTTACATTTATTTTAATCCCTTGCCACCATTATTCCTCGGTAGGTTCCATGTACTTAACAGTTCAACTCTATGGAACATATCGAGAACTAACGCTGCCCCACATCATGTTTGGCCCTTTTCATTTATTTATTTATTAATTTATTTTCTGAAGTGTGGAGGTTCCATTGTATCAGAGTCGGAGACTTTGTGACCCCATCATAACCCCTCGTCCATTAAGGAGACTTGCCTGTTGGCGGGCAGCCTAGATGCCAGGTAGCCCCCGGGTAGCTGGGTCACTATGTAGCCCCAGAAGAAAGAGCTGTCAATGAGCCCCACGATGTTTCGGTCCCAGTCGAATTCGGGTGGCTGAAAGCAGATTAAAACAGACAGGTAATCAGAAATGGGGCTCTGCGCTGCGGATTATTCAATAATTCATAACATCATTCCATTTTCTGTCTCTCCTTTTTTCTTTCTTTCTTTCATTCTTTTCTTTCCTTTGGCTTGGCACCACATCCGGACTACTCCCTGTCTCGGTGTACAGTCTGCTGTGCATGCATTTCTTCGATGCCGTGTGCGCTATCTACGGAAGAGGTGGCGTGACAATTTCGACGCTGTTCAGGGCTCGTTGGCTTGAACAGAATCCTCAGAATGACACAGCATTTATTCACGTATTATAACGAGGGACGAGAGAAGATACTGTCGTAAAGCTTACATCTTCGGAGGTTAAAAATGTCAAAACAGTATAATTGGGCAGTATAACGGCTAGAGTAATCTTTAAATGCACAAAGTAAAATCATATTTTTAAAGTACACAGCGTAAGAAGCTTCTTTTATTGATAAAATAGAACAATGCAATAAACAATACAACAATGGAAATTTTTTTAATAATGCAGGACTGCGATGCTGAAGTGTATGTAATTTCTTAAAATCTACGCTGCCTTCTTTGTTGAAAGAAACCATTTACTGTACCAAAGCAGCATGTTGCCGAACTATGTAATATGAAACGGATATAATTTATGCTGATGGTTTTCATTTGTACTTGAATTTATTTGCAATTTTATTGTCGTTTAAATTAATTCAATAAGTAATAGTCAAAGTGTTTCGCCTTGCAATATGTTTTTCTGCCAGGTGTTATTTTAGGCTCCAGTTTCAGAAATATGTTAACTCCAGTAAGTAATGGACTTAAGTTCACTAATTAGCTTGGCAACCATTGTTTTTCATTATTAAGATACCTAGTAGACCTAAGATTTTGTTCACAAACGAGGTCTTAGGGGCTTTAATCGTCACGATGAGCAATAGATAATGTAGATGTAGACATGAAGTCAATTAATTGCTAAAAGGGGAAAATCGACCTCAATGTTAGTCCATTGGCAATGAAGTCATGCTTGATCTTGTCGGCTCTGCTTTTGGGTATATAGATTTGAGTAAGAGCTTTTGATGTTGGAATAATGAAAGAGTGAAAATAATTTCTGAATTCTGTAAAAAATTCAGACATTTGTAATTTATATATTTTGTCTAAGAGGACTTGTACCAGCTGGAACTTTGAGTCTTAATCGAAAATCAATTTCTGGTGTTACCTAAATCCGCATTGCATGTATATGTAGCCTTTTTAATACTGATATGATTCATTCTCTCTCTCTCTCTCTCTCTCTCTCTCTCTCTCTCTCTCTCTCTCTCTCTCTCTCTCATATATGCCGGGGTATTTTACAAAAAAACTGAGTTTTAGTATGCTTCGATGATTTGTGGAGACAGTTTTCGGCATTATGTGATATCAACACCGTTCGTAACCGGAAGCAGGAATGACGACCATTTAATCCCTCGTTGACTGTTCGGGTCTCAAAATTCCATTTGTAACGTCACATTTCATTCATTTGTTCATCTGTAACCTCGCGTGTTAGAGGGTCGGGACGACAGTTTTGGTTGGAACATTTGCCTGGTTTCATATCATCTCCCGGGGGATAAGAAAATGGAGGAAATATTCCATAATGGTAGAGAGAGAGAGAGTGACTTCACTGCTGCCGTCATAAATCTTCCGTTTACCCTGGTCTCTAACAGCAGAGGCTGTCGAACCCGAATCACGTGGCCACACTTCATTCAATTCAGAAATGTCCGTGTCACGTGATGAGGCGAGGTCACGTGGTCGAGGTCTCGCTCCCTGGGCTTCCTGGGTCAAAGCCGCGGGTTGAACGGAGCCCAAGAAAGGTCAAAAGCGTAACATCAGAAAAATGGCCACGGAATTTGTTGGGGGGAGAACAGTTCGCCTGAGTCTGGGTGCTACCGGGAATCTTAATGACCGAGAAACATGCGAAACGGCAGTTTTGGGGCAAATTTGCCTTCGGCCTGGGTGAATAATTAAATAAGTGCACTGATTGTCTTTACGTGCGAAACAAGTTCCCGCAGCCCGCTGGTTTATTTTTGGTCAAAGATTCTGCTACTTCATCTCGGGCTAAGCATCGGGGGAAAGCGACAAAATCAGAAATTAAAAAAAAAATCTGACTGAATGGGAATATGCCTTTACAGCCCTGGGTTCGTATGGCGAGTTGGTTGGCTCTTCCCGCGATATGCGATGCCTATACTCCAGCCCAACGCGAACCCCCCCTTCTTTTTGGCAAGGACTTTTAATCTAATTTTAAGTGACGCTTGGACATTTTGGGACGAGTTAGATAAATTGTATCTGACACCTCCCCGCTCCCGGGAAAGTGTGTTTCCGAGGATGAACCACCCCATAACAGCATCGCAAATGGCAGTGTACTGCTCGCGGATTGACAGAATAAAAAAAAGGAGATTTCACCAACGGCGGCTCACATGGGAGCAGCAAACACAGATTACGGCCGAGATAATTTAATATATACTTCATGTAGCCCTGCGCGAATATTCAAAATGGTATTACTCGGCTTATGGGAGTGCATCTGGCCACATTTTTTTTCAACTTGGGCAGACGTCTCTTTGTGCGGAAGGGGCTGTTGGAGGTAATTTTGAAACAATATTATGGCACCTATAAATATGCCGTTCTGAGTTCTGGCGTTATCAGGGTCAATTCCTATGCCGGTTTGACACCTTACTTAATGGACTGGGACCGTAAAATTTGACCATATAGTGTCTTACGAACCATCACTTTCCTGTGGCATCTTTCTAAAGAAACCCTTAAGCTCAAGGTGATCTTATAGGCTTGAAAAAGAAAACTGGCCCCCCGATGCTTAATAACCTTATTTAGTTACACGTACGTTGCACGTCTTCCTTGCTAAGTTTATTCAAATGTAATACAAGAACTCAATGCATCTATGAATATTCCATGCTTAATTTAATTTCTTGACCAGATATTTCCTACACACTGACTCAGTTTTTGAGGCTTGAGCATTCGTGCAAAGACCGAAGCGACGCCGACCGGAAATGGCTGCGCCGACGGCATACCTTAAGGATGTGTGATATGGTGCCGAGACTTCTTCCAGGAGACAGACACTTCTAGATCACTTTCCCGTCTCGGCCAGCCCTGTTTTGGCTGAAGGCAATGCATACGAAGCGGTTAAATATATTACTGAGGCCCACTGACGGGAGGATATGCGCCTTTTAATATTTAATGGCGTCGAACGGTGCGGCCGTGCTGGTGAGATGGAGTTCCCCCCAAGAAGCACCGCGACGGGTGATTGCCTCGATCGGTTAGGTGGGTATTACCGAAGCCAATATGGCCTCCATGTCACCTTGTTGTGGGTACTTAGCTCGCCGTAAAAAATGTATTGTTTCTGACGAAGAAGAGCACAAACTTGATTGGATATATGACGTAATATATAGCCACGTGTATGACGTAATATATAGCCACGTGTTTATCGTTGCCGTGACTTCTCTATCTTGGACTAATTGCAGAGACTGCCTACAGGCATGAGGGTGGGCGATATTGCAAGAAATGCTAGAAGCCCCTTATTATCACTCGATTATTCTCGTCTGGGTGAATTCATTCCACTGAAATGATGCCCACCTGCAGGCGCAAACGTAATTCTCCCAATATATGGCTATACCTTGGAAAATATATAGTTTTTCGTAGAGATTTAGAAAGCAAGTCATTTCGGATAACTATTCATCACATTTAATTATGCTTTCGACGATAGCCAAGCTGATCAGAACACCTTTTCAAAATATCGTGAATATACACTCATCAGACCTACACTGTCGCAAATAGAATACATTTTTCACATGCACTTCCATGATATAGCTTTCTTGCTTTTCCTCACATACACAATGTATGTGACTTTACGAAAACATTTTCGAGCATCCAAGAGAGCGTCACGCTCAGTGGACCTCTTGTTCTACGACTTTTGTTATTCTTACAGTGCGTTAACCAAGTGCGGTTCTTTCTTTCTGATGCTACGTTTGTTGACCACATAGTTTCTTCCATTTTATCTAAATAAAAAATAATTCCCCCTTATATACAGCTCATCTCCACCTTCGTACATATACGGGTTACGGCGCTCTTTCTCTTCCCCTCTCTCTTCATCGTATTTGTCAGGGAATTCCCTTCCGGTATCAGCAAACACGTCACAGAAGAGGTTGATGAGTGGAATTCCCTTTAGATCTCGTCAATTGATATTGATCAATCAAACCCGAGCCTCTCGGGGACGAGCTGCACAAATTTACTGTAACTTACCGATAACTTCGCTGTCTTGCCTATTAGGGCGATAATACAGGCAATTCCGGACAGTTACATATGACCCACCACGAGGGCCCGCGAGGCTCCCTCTTCAAGCCAACACCTCCTCCACAATATGGAGCCAATCTCCAGATATAAATTGATTCCCAAATGAAGTTTTCGACCGAAAAGCCCAGGATTTCCCCGGTGGGTGGTCATTCGAAAGATTCTTAGGTTGATGGATATCCGTTTACGAGTATCTGATTTGAAATAGATAACTTTAGTTCTTTATTTTTCGTTTGCGTTAAAGGTGGTGTTAAAGGTGAGTTTTTCATTTTTTTTTTTTGCTGTTGCTGTTGCTGGCTTAGCATTTCAGAAAGGTTAATGGTGTTTAATGTAAAAATATCCCATTTTACCACTAGCATTACCTGTCAGCATAAGCGACTGCTGATCCAGAGACATCAGACTATAAGTTTGAATAACTTAGCCCATCCTTGTCTCTTCGTGGTGTTAATATTAATCAGATCTGCTTGTGTCATGCTAAATGAACTTAACTTCCACCTTCCACTGACAAAATTCATTGCGCAGAATGCTAGAGAAACTACAGACTTTCGATTATTTTGGCTTTCAACGAATTTTTTGATATTTATGACATCTTAGTATAACCAGGTTAAAATATTTTCGATCAACCAGCTGGAAACCTTGACGGCAAAACGAATTGCTTCCCTAAAGCTTAGCTGCATTACGCAGACATTGGGTACATGTCGACAGGTTGAACGCTTAAATCCCACTCGCACCCATATATCGCCCCTTGGCATCTTTAGTTAGATAAAGAGAGATCTCCGTCGCCTACTGGGCATCGAGATAAAAAGTGATCCCCCACCTAAATCACGAGACCATGTGTGACATCCCATCAGTATTCACTCGAAGCGAGATAATGCCTCGACCAAAAAGGTGTTTAGCGGTAAAGGTCACGGGGTTAAATGAGCGATAAACGGCGCCAATGGCTGAGATCTGCAGGGAAATCACCCACAAGGCCTTGGGGCAAATTATTTGGATTGTGTGGCAGTGATCTGTGTGGTACAGTGGCTTGTATAAGCAGACACTTTGATCGAAGGAGAAGATCAACTGTTGCTATCCTGCCATCATTCCGTATATGTGCTCTCTGGGCTGAAATTCCCGAAAATGCTTAAGTCTAAACTGCGACTTAACTCAGATTTTAAACCAATCGTATTGCTCCAATTGTTGGAGTGGTTCCCAACGTTTTCACCAATTAGAGTGGAGATTGTTCTAAGACCATTTGAACGTGCTGCGCACTGGAGAACATTTGCGTTCAACTTGGGGTCCTGCACTTCTAAATATTTGGTAATAGATCTGAGACCACACTTCATAGTACGACCAAGTGTAATTTTAATCGTACACACAAGCAAATATAGCCCTTTATCATTTTCGTCGTAATATTGGCTTTACACACCGATTTGCCCATTTCTAATAATTGACTGAACTGGTCATAGTTACCTTATATTTTACAGCAGAATAGTACCAGATATAATAGCGCCTAAGCATTCTTTTAGTTACTTTTTACAGACCTTCATATTTTGTCGTGGGTCACGATTGTTCTCTACCACTGTCCCGTTCGTTCATGGCTGACGTTTTCAAAAATACTTAAATTTGTGCTCAAGACAGATTCTGAGCCAAAGTCACAGGACCGAGAGTTTGTGCTTAAGGCAGATTCTGAGAGCCCAAACCACTGGACCGAGAGTTTGTGCTTAAGGTAGATTCTGAGCCAAAATCACAAGACCCAAACTTTGTGTTTAAGCCAGATTCTGAGGGCCAAAATCACAGGACCGAAACTTTGTGTTTTAATGCAGATTCTGAGCCAAAATCACAGGTACGAGAGTTTGTGCTTAAGGCAAATTCTGAACGAAAAAGACAAGACCGAGATTAATAACTTATATTTTTGAGACCTCTTTCTTTTTTACTTTCCGGTATGTTACAACAGCTACATGTATTAGCATATTCATTATTATAAATATATATATATGACACCACGTACACAGCTAAAAAACCTTGGTGATTCTTTTTTTTCTGTTGGGCGTCAACAAAAAGGTGTCATGAGCATGATGTAGAAAACGACACCTCGTAACTCGTCTTCCAGTTCGGGTTTCCCATTTCCATTAAAACCCACTGAAGCATTCTCAGCTGCCTCCGGCATATGCAAATAGCATTTCACCCTAATGCATAGCTTTCCCCCGCAGTGACATTTTTACAATGACTGCATGGAAAAAAACTCTCAACACGGGTCGTGTACTAAATTATCATAATTTTTCATTGGTTCTACATTCTGCGTGAAAAGTATATCAACCGCATTCATTTGGGACATGATGACACGTGCAAATCATTCGAACCACCAGACGAACAGCGAAGTCGCATTTAGCTGATTAATATGTTTTTTATATCAAGAAGGCTGCCTGACAATTATGTGGTGCCCAAAATACCCTTCAGCATAAATGTTCTACAAAAGTAGGCGAGGCTATGTAAAATAAACATAAACACTGTCCTTTGGTTCGGGTGAGGTAACAATTTGGTTACCTAAGTTAGAGCACGGCAGGGCATAATGATTTTCTTTTTGAAAAAAAAAGGATATTTTCCTTTGCCTTATAGCTGTCACCAACTTCCTATAAGTAACCCTGCCAAGGTAGCCTTGTGTCTGACGTCCATTTAAGGAACCAGGAATTTGTTGAAGTACAGGTAGTGTTTTATTAAAAAGCTGTCTGAAGTACATGGTGTGTCTTGTTCAGGTGCGAGTGTCTGCCGCACACAGGTAGTGTTTCGTTATGGTAAGAGGGTCTGCTGTATATAGGTGGTGTTACGTTTAATATAAAAATGGCTGACGTACAATATTGTTTTGCTAAAGTGAAGGTGCCTCAACGTACATATTGTGTATTTATAAGGCTAATGAGCGTTTGAATTTGTTAAGGTGAAAGTATCTGAAAATATTAGGAACTGTTTCGTTAAGGTGAAACTGAACGTACAGGTAGTGTTTTGTTAAGGTGAAAGTGTCTGAAAGTACAAGTATTCTTTTGTTAAGGTGAAAGTGTCTGAATGTATAGGCAGTGATTTGTTAAAATCAAAGTGTCTTTGAACATCAGCCAACTCCATCAACTCCTGATTCTCGGTCGGAAATACATATGTACTAATTTAACACATTGCTGTACACATTATCTATTAGGCTTTGCACATGCATCGTTAGTATCTGTTATACACCCGTTCAGAGATAAAATGGTAGATTTTGTTAACATGACGTGTATCCCACTAGACTTTGTCTTTTGCCTAAATAAGTTGAAATGCTAAATCTCACTCTCGCACACGCGAGATCTGCGATTCTGTATTTGCACCCCTTTCATGTTAAAATATATGCGGTGATATAAGGTAAACTTGTCGCCCATTGTTTAGTGTGGCAACGGTAACGAATCGCGAATATTTTGTAGACTAGCAAACTGTAGAACCGTCTACGTGATATTTTTAATATGTGTTTACGAAGAAGTCTTTGTCCTTTGTGTAATGAGTCAACTAAAACTTTAGTCCGTTTAATGATATACCAAACTGGTTTGACATGATGCGTGGGACATGAGGGATGGAGGCTTAAAAGTAAACCTGGGTTCCAGATACTTCAAACTAGTCTCCATGTTTTGTTCAGCCTGGTTTCAATACCACTTCGACCACGTCTTTATGTGTTCCTTAATTTGTTTTTGGGGTGATTTAGACCAAGTCTATAGACTAAAGTTTAATCAGCGGGTTAAACCTACTTTTAAGACCTCGATTAGCACACTACTTCCCCACCCCACCCCACCCCACCCCCCTAATCTAACAATGACTCAATGGGCGTGATTACATTACGTCGAGCACGACCCCAGTGTTGAGCATAGGGTTAATGTTATGTAATTTTTGCATTCTAGTTTCAATCATACCCGTTGCTTACCCAAACGTTAAATCAGTTTTCAAGTTAACCATGGTTTAATCCTGGATATAAAAATATCGGTCTGAAATTTAAATGTGGTTTTGCTGTGGCTTCACCTGGGCATAGGCCATGTTTGGGATAAAACAAGGGACCTCTTTCTTAAAATATCTTAAGTTCACCAGTGAGAGTAAGCGTGGAAAAGGCAATCGTTACTAAGGTGATTATTGAACTTAAGTCCGTAAACTTAAGATTTTTTTCGGAAACTGGTTCCAGGTCTACACCAGAGATAAATAATTCCACCCATATCATGCATGCGGTCGACATCCTCCTCCCTGAGTACGGATGCTTTAACTGATCTAAATGCACCCGTGGCAAGTGTGTGGGTTGGACATTCGATGCAAGTGCACGGGATGACCCCAAAATACCCCCCGATCAAATCAATAACCTAAACAAGATCAATATCTCCAACGCATGATGTCACAATGCACCAAAACTTAACGCTGAATATTTTATGCAGGGAATCAGCACCAGGGAACAGTTTCTATAAACACATTAAGCCTAATACTGGCCAGATTTCCTAATCCACATGGCAACCTGTTTTCTTGCCATGCTTGAGATGATTTTTGACAGCAAATGTTAAGAAACCGGAAACTGCTATATGTGTGTATGTGCCAGAATATATCCCTGACAAGCGATATCAGTATTCATGTTATTGGTACATCAACATATGCATGTTGCAGCTGAAATTTTACGCCCCACCCCGACCAGGACTGGCAACATTAATAAGTTATTAATGGCACAATTGTTCGGTTCCTGTCAGCACTGTAATTTATTCCTTCTTGTCAGCATTTAACTTCTTGTGTATGGTGTTGTCATTGCATTGCTATACTTCTTGATCCTGCCTGGAACACTATATGCTCTATTGCTCTTAAACAACATACGCGTTCATTCATTAGCTCCTTCCTTCATCCCTCCCTCCCTCCCTTCCTTCCATTCCGTCATTCCTCCTTCCTTTCTTCGTTCCTTCTTCCTTTCTTCCTTCCTTTCTTCCTTCCTTCCTTCCTTCCTTCGCTCGCTCGCTCGCTCACTCACTCACTCACTCACTCACTCACTCACGCACGCACGCACGCACTCACGCACTCACTCACTCACTCACTCAGTAGATGTTCACCCATAAACTAAACTACCCGATGACACACACAACATTCGCCCATTCCATGCAGATGTGCACCATGCACGCTGTCGCACGGACTGTGCGAAATGGTCCACTTGGTATTGCGAACCGAATGAACTTCCTCCCCCTGGCATGGACAGATCTGCGTGGTCAACGCAGACACCTTTTCCTATTGCCAGTACCACCAGCCTCTCGTTTTTCCCATTTCCGTAGGGTACAAATTCGCCTATTGTGCCCATACTACCTGTTCTCCCATAAGGCTGGCAAAGTGCGGACCAAACTGCAGAGTTACTGTGGTTCAAAGGGGATATCCGAGATGCAAACAAGGTCATCCCTAAACCGTGGCTGTAATTCCGGAAGTATGCCACCCACGCGCTGGCGCGTTGGGCATAACAGTTTGCAAGGTAGTTAATTTTGTTATGATGAAACTGTAAATCTTACGTGTGAATTATTAGATCCCCATAAGTTGTCAGAAGAAGCCCCTACATTAGAGGTGGTATTACGGAAGATCAGACGCGACACGTTAGATAAATCCTTTCATGAGGTCAGACACTCGACAGCGAGAGAGGGCCAGTGGAGAACCGGTGTCTGGCGCTGTCATTTGTCGCCTCATTTCAAACCGCGGCTGACAAGTAAGACATGGCTAATGTATATTGCCCTTGTCTACCCTGGTGTGGAGAAATGACATTGCTAATATGATTTTTTTTTCTGTCGACTCTCTCCTTAAACATGGAACGGCAAGCGGGTGGTGTGGGGGAGGGTGGGTTTCTTTGTGGTCATTTGGCAGTTGACAGAAACATGTCCAGAGGGCCATAGTTAGCATTGTCCGCATTTCCCACAGAATACAGAATACATACATTGAGAGAGAGAGAGAGAGAGAGAGAGAGAGAGAGAGAGAGAGAGAGAGAGAGAGAGAGAGAGAGAAAATATATCTGTCTGTCTAAAGTTTAGTGAGATATTAGATAGAAATAAAATGTGAAAACAAAAAATATGT
>JAAUYG010272490.1_pt1 | contig 11293 bp, 10 predicted proteins | sample 7278091 | NCBI WGS metagenome assembly JAAUYG01 (sample SAMN14350201, study PRJNA611818) | marine sediment metagenome | isolation source: surface marine sediment (0.6m) | place: French Polynesia: Moorea | collected 2018-08 | reverse complement strand
TGTTCTATAGCACTGCAGTGTGAATACATGTAAACATATTGTATTGTATTGTATTGCCATTGGTAATAAAAGCAACCTGACTGCAATAGAAAGATCCCAGCTTTCTGAAACATCAGAGGGCCATAAACCAGAAGGCTGTAATTGGTTGGACGGGGGTTGGACCTGGATAAGTGGCCCTGGAGGGTGTGTGTGTGTATTGCAAGTGGCCCTGGAGGCCCCCCCGTCACCCCCCCCCCCGGGGGGGTATGCCAATTGCTCTGTGCAGCAAATTTTGACAGCGAGGCCATCCCCACATGACAAGCTACAGATATTACTAAACCTGAAAATAAGTGAAGCCCTTACCTCACAAGCCAGGTACTCGTACAAGTATCATGAAAATACACATAGGTACTTAATGAGAGATACGAGAATTTTTTTTGAGTGGTTAGAACTCCTAAACGGTTAGAGATAGACATGTGGATAATATTATGCATTAATAGTAAGTCTTATATGGGGGGTCCAACTGCACCATTAGATTTGACCTTGAGTGACCTTGAAATGTCAAATTCAAGATAACTCATATTTTGAAGGCCTCTATCTGGCAAAAGAGCAGTGTTAGGCCATATGTTACTATTAACCATCAATAGGAAAGCATATACGGGGAATCCAATGGCACCGTCACCTTTGTCCTTGAGTGACCTAGAGAGGTGAAAGTCAAGGTCACCAAAATATTGAAGCCTTATATCTCGTAAACGAACTTAGTTATTCCCTGTTACTATTAAACGTTAATAGGAAAACATATATGGGGAGTCCAATGGCACTGTCAAATTTAAGCGACCTTGAAAAGTCTAGGTCAAGGTTACTCATATTTCGAAGCGTTATATCTCGTAGATGAGCCTAGTTAGGCCCTATATTACTATAAAAACATTAATAGAAAGCCATATTTGGCGAGTCCGATGGTACCGTCACATTTGACCTAGAGTGGCCTTAAAAGGTCATAGTCAAGGTCACTTATATTTCTAAGCCTTATATCTCATAAAATAGCTTAGTTAGGCTCTATGTTACTATTAAACATTAATAGGAACCCATTTATGGCACTGTCAAATTTGACCTTGAGTGAGGTTATGTTGAAAGATCAAATTTAAGTACACTTACAATTTAAATGGTAGAAGATCCGTGTCGTATACATATCTTTGCTGGTAGTTTATTATCACGGTAACATGTCACATAAGGGAGTTTTGTGGCACGCGGGGTTTTCCGTTGTCCCAGAGGTCTTTCGTGTTTTCAAAGCAATGATTTGGCTTATGATTGTGACAAACTGGTGTGAAGGAAATATTTAAAAAACGGCACATAATTGTTGATTATAAAGAAAGTGCTTGTCTTTGTCAAAATATACAGTTCTTCTACCTTAGATACGATTTTTTCAATGTGCATAAGCTAACCGTTAGATACATCGGATGCAAGTGATGTGTCCCCGGGTGTGTCTCTTTTGATATCTAAGTGATGTGTGGTCTATCAGGTGTTGGTATCGCTGCTCAGGTACAATAATGCTAAAAGCGACATGTAGTATGCGTTTTCAGACCTTGCATGTATGTTTGGGCATAGGTACATATATCTCCGTGGCGAGAGTTTTTAGTCATACGTGCTAGCGCACATTAATTACTATTACATGTATGCTCGTTTATTGCCAAATGCTCATTTCTCAAAAAAAAAGCCTCGCTGGTGTATTTAAATTTAATATTGCATAATCTGTAATAAAAATCATGATCTACATGTACGGAACAATTTCCTTGACAGTTGTTTGGAGATTTTCTAGATCTGTGTTACATTTACCTTTCCTTGGAAATACTCGTACATGTAATCTGGTACCTTTGTACATGCAGCAGTCTTTTACATTTGCATATAGCTCGAAGTGGGGGCTCTGCAGAATGTCTACATGTACATCGAGACAATGAAGCGTGCCACATCTAGTGATGGTGGAAAACAGTTGCAAATGTTATAATATACATGACTTGTTACACCAGAACGCCTGCTTCAAAGAATGTTTCTCCCCCCGCAACAATTATTATTATTATTACTACTACTACTAGTACTACTACTTGGGTACAAAACTTTTAATGCTGACAACATGCTGCAGTGTACATGTACTACGCAACATCTTACATATTTCGGAAATCTTTGAGCTACATTACGGATGAAACACAGATCATTTTCATAAGCCAGCCATCATCAAAAAATCTCCAAACGGTTATAGAACTCTCAACTAAAGCAATGTTTAGTCAATTTGCCTAAAACCTCGTTGTTCGTTCTAATTTTGAATGAATGTTTATATAATGACTATGTATTGTATAATTCCTATTACACTAGGATGACGGCGATGGAGAGGATAGAGGAACTGTATTACGCCGATATGCAGAATGCCAGGCTCACAGACGCCAGGTCAGAAGGCCACCAATGTGATAACGATGCCCTGCCAGAATATCCAGCTGATGCATTCCTCCACTCTGTAAGAACGCTAGACGTGTACACTCTCGATAAGGGATCTGCAAACTTTGCCAAACACGAAGACATCGTCAAGGACTTCAGCGTTTATCGTCGTACGGTAGCACAGGAACTGTCCAAAAATTTCCGATATGATGGCGTGAGGTTACCTGGACAACTAAAGGATATCGGGTCGTGTTGGGATGGTAGCAAAGTGGGAGAGGTTAATGAGATGGACAGCCTATACGTCATGGACCATCCTGACTTTCTTATCAGAGAATCAGGAAATGGCTGTTACCGAGTGTACTTGGGACAGGACACTGCCGAATGTGAAATCACCCCACGGAAGCTGCGCAGCCAATTTACATATATATACAATGCTCTGATTTCCGGGACAAAACTCCCCGCATGTTTGGAGCATGGCGGGTTTAATTCATCCGGCACTAAGAATGTTGATACTTCCTGCAGGGATGAATCACAGGCATGCACGGGCGAAACACTGACCTGCATTTGCAAGGACGGAACACGAACTTGTACGACCAAAACACGGCCTTACAATGATGACACTCTTTGTTACAAAAGCAAACAACTGACATGCAAGGAAAAATCACTAACCTCCAACGACGAAACACCATCACGACGATCAGTAGAGGGGCCACCATCCGCGGAGTAAGATACAATGGTCCTGCAGTGACGTCACAGTTTCTGACTCCCACAGTTTCGCTCCTAACGTGGGACATAACTCCAGTGCTGTTGCTGCCGGGTGCTGGGTGGCTTGAAGAGATAATACGCAAAGTGACTATGCCTATTATCACAGAAAACCCTGGCAAAATGTTTCCTTATATCGATATCCATCTCTTCCCGGATGCCACTGACAACGTTTGGAGATTGTCCACTGCCCATATGGAAGCAAACATCTTGCGTGACCTCTCACGTCAGTCCCCTGTGAAGAAAGCCCTTGCGATCTGCAAAGTTATCTTCAGCTGGTTACAAGATTGGAATCGAAAGAATGCAGATCAGTCCTCCTCCATTAACGAGCAGGCTCTCCTGGATATAACGAAGGAGCTAGAGCAGTTCACTGCATTGAAAAATGGCATGGAGAAGAAAGAACTTGGACAACAACTGATAGCAAATATGAGATATACTCACATATGGATGCCATCTAACAAGAGATCCTGCTATTGCGAAGCTGGAAAGAGCAACATTTCGGTTAACACAGCTGCCGTGAAGCACATTCTCATCAAAGCAGGGTTAGAACGGCATGGTTCCTTTTCTCCAAAAGAAAATTCGGAGGTTCTTCTGGAGCTGATACGAGAAGTATTCCAACAATTAGGAAAGAACACATTCACCACGGATCATGCCTTCTTGCCTGGAACCCGAATTTCTAACTTTTCTCTTCTTGCCTGTGCAGCAAATAACAAGTATAACATGGCCAAGCAGATCCGCCAGCAGTGCAGAACAATTCTTTCTGAAGTGATGACAGAGGTAAGAATTGCTATTACTTTTGATAATAAGATACTACACTTCTCTCTTTTGTTTCTCGTTAGCTCCATTTCTAACATAGGCGTCCTTCGTCCATCCAACATCCGTCCATCGGTTTTAAATCACTGTTTTCGAAAACTGCCCCAGGAATCAGGGATACATTTTGTGGAAGGCGATACATCCACCATACCTTCAGACTTTGCAACCTTTTTTTTTTTAATATTTATTTTTGAACTTTGACAATTTGTTCTATGTGTTTCCTTAAGGCAGTAGTACACAAATTATTTTGTTCTTATTTTTAATGGGCTTGTACATGTGTAACTTGTTTCTCAAGTGTTTTTCCCATTATAATGAAGTAAAATTATTGTCCCAAGGCTATGCAATGCAGTAAGGAGCGTCTCTCGCGGTGCCTTACACGTGGTCATGCCAAAGTTGTTTAACTTCAAGCGTCATTAATTTTGAGGGCTCCTATTTTGTCATTACAATGTTTTGAATGCCTATAGTGTGACAGCTTCGCCCTTTATCAAAACACAAAATCTAAATAATATTGTATTTACAGTTATTACTGAAGGAATATCCAATATATTTTGATATAGGAATAAATCCCAGATGCATGCCTTAAATGCCGATTATTGTGTCAAGACAATAAGAGTATAGTGTAAAAAGCTGAATGACGTGTTGGACGTGAAATCGTACTGATACACGTAGGCACCTGATAATATGGACACGGGAAAAATCTGGAAATAACAGAAGCGCAATACCAAGGGCTCTCAAACTGCCCTGAATTTTGTGTTGCTCGTACTTCTGAGGTTCCTTTTTATGCGATTAGGCACTGAAGTGCATGTAGCTGTTGTACCTAGTTCTCATGTGGTCTCCAAGAGAAGTTTTACTGCATTTCTAGGAACAGTTCAAGTGTAACATCACACCGTTATGTGCATGTATCGGATAATGAGAATCCATTGTACGAAGAGTTCAAATGTACAATTTGGTGTTGTGAACCGCTTTGTAATGTTGGAGAATTCCGATTCATGTTGTTTGTGCTTTTGTTTCAGCCTGGTTCTCCAATACCAGTAGACTTGGTGGCTGCTGTGAACGAATGTGCAGTCACAGGAAATGGATTTCTTTGTCCAGAATATTCTTACCAGCTCTGTCTGAACCCCTGGCAGCACCCAGCCTTTGACAACAGAGCCAACCTCCTTCTGGGCGTTATTGTCGCTTTGTGTAACACATGTGGGGGCTTTGTAAGATTCACATATGACCAAGGAGTGCCTGATTTAACTGAGGAAACGCGTGAAATGTTTAACAGCCGATTGCTCGAGTTAGTCCAAGAAAAGACAAACATTATATCTGCAGAGCGCTTGATGCGCCTCACATTGCATTTGGATCCGGTCGACAGTACCTGGGCTATCCTGGCTGTGAAGAAGGCAGAGAATCGACACAGGTGTGGAGCATTGCAGCTAGACTGTGACATATATGGGGATACACACATACATAATCAGTCTTCGACAGATACAGGTACATGTAGTGAGGATCCGTCCATTGGGACAGGTCAAGAACTTTCATTGCATGCATCGGGACCAGACGCCGTTCATACCGCAGAAAGTCCCACTACTCGTACCAACCCTGACACAGACGGTGCAAGTACAGAAGGTGTTGTTTCTGAACCAGAAGATGCCCCAGTGGTGTTTGCTTGTTTCCAGAAACTAAATTGGACGGAACATAAAAAGGACTGGCACAGATATGTGAATGTCAAGGAACAGACACTTGACGACATAGTGAAATCCTGTCCCGTGTGGCAACCAACTGCTCCAATGCATATAACCCCCGACAGGGCCACGCTGGAAAGCATGTTCAAGTCAAAGAATGAACTGGAGGCCACTCTCTCCAAGATAGACAATGGTGGCTCGGGCTTTGCTATTGCTTCCAGAAAATGGAGCACCATTCTTCCATTCGGAAACTGCTGCGTTCCACCCCGGAATCACATCTGTGACATTCTCACCATCTCAGTCTTAGAGAAATGGCAGAGGATCTGTCTTTGGGAGATTGTGGATAGCACGGATGAAGGCACTGTCCGTAACCAGCTCGAATATGTAATGAAGTTGGGTCGGGTCATAAAGTTTCATCTGATGAAACAAAACAATGGATGCCCAAACATATGCGTAGAATGTAACCTCTATGCCCCATCAGGAGCAGTTGATGAGTCTCAACAAGTCAGAGCAATCCTGAATACGTCAGCGGAGCTACAAAACATAGTTTCAGACTTCTGCCATGAGAATGGCAAATTTGAATCCTTGCAAAAGGCAATTGTTTTTACCATGCTTTTCAAGGAATCATCGATGAAGTGCTGCATTGGTGACCAGTTGAGTGTTGTCTTGTCCGACCAACAAGCGCAGGCCTTGTTACAACAAGTCCAAGTAAACTATATCTGTGGTCCGGCCGGTAGCGGAAAAAGCCTCATTGCTCTTCATGTTTACAAAAGCCATGGCAGTGAAGAGAGTGTCTATATCTGCACAACTCTTCCCTTTGTCAGGTTTTTAGAATTCAATGGATGTGAAGGGTCACTCATCCAAAATGATGAACAAATGCTCGATCATATTCGAAAAGGTACTTTCAAAGACAAAACGTGTGTTATAATTGATGATAGCCACAACCTGAAGTGCTCGAAGCGTTCCTTAAAGAAACTTTTTCAACTCTTGAAAAGGAGAAGAGAAATGTGCCTTTTCGTATTTGCTGACAACGAGTATCAATCGTTTGACAGGAAACGACAGCAAGCCATATATGACGTCATGCACGATCTGACGCGTGACGTGCTGCAACAAACGATGCGTTCGGAACATCTGACTGAAATCTATCGAAATACAAGGAAGGTTGTCTCCTTTGTACAATCTGCCATCGCAGGTGCAACTGCCACCTGCCAGAAAGTAACCTGTGCCAATACAATGAGTGGCGAAGGGGTCGAATGCATCAAGATGGAGAGGATTTGGGCAAATACTACCAAGAATGACCTTGTCAAATACCTTCATTCTGAGCATCGCGACGAAAAGTACAGGCCTACGGAGATAGCAGTTTTGCTGGAAAATGAATATAGCACATTCCTGGTTTATCATTGCAGAGATATATTGCGTCAACAATTGCCTGCTGTCACTTTTCATACAGCCAGTGAATTTCCACGCACAGGCATCGTTGTGGATAATGTGGAAAGTTTCCTCGGCCTTGATGCATCCGTTTGCATTTTCATATTAGCAACCGACAGCACACCAAAGCTGCGGCCAAAGCGGGGTTTGGCATCACTGTTTAGGCGTCAAGATAAGGGTTTCCACCCCACGATCGCAAATCCACACTACAGGGTGTTTCTGGCATCGAGGGCCACACAGAAGGCGGTGTTCGCAGTACCCGAAATTGATGAGGATTTGGTTCTTCAAATGAAGTTTGATCATTTCCAGGTAACTTAGCAAGTCTTTATACCTGCATCGTTGCACTTGGAGTGTTATTTTTACAGAGTCTTAAAGTCTTACACTCAAAGAATCGAGTATTACCGCCGATACCGCCGATTACCGCCTTCAAATCCACGAAGAACAAGGTTGATATATACTGCTCAAAACATTTAAGGGATCAAAAGTTAGCGTAGCATAATACAGACATGCAAGGGAGCAAAGTTATAAACGTTTAGGGGAGCAAAGTTAGCGTAGTTTATTTTCAAATCAGTGGCCATGCCAGCCACTGATTTGACAATAAACAGTGTAATAGTGTTTGAACGTGTTTGAAGGGGTAAGGTCATGATGGCAATGGCTCTGATACACTTGTGTTTTGGGGGTGATTCCCCTCTGGGTTATGTAAAAAATAAAGTTTTGCTATTTTTTTCTGCCACAACTGCATTATCAAGCAAAATGATTCAACTAAACAGGACTACAGTCTGGAAGGATTTTCCCAATATATTTCCAAAATATATGGCTTTGAAAATTTGATCCCTTAAATATTTCGAGTAGTGTACATGTATTCAATCAAACTAAAATCGGGTCATGCACATAACCACAGATAGACCAAGCATGCATGTATATTGCTTCATATTCTGGTTTTAATATTACCAGGAACGGTTGCTACTAAATGCACACGTGTTGACTGAGAGGCATCAGTAACGTAATTTATGGCGGTATAAGTGTCAACCATCTCTATTTACATATGCATATTTAATTATTTAAATGTGCATATTGATATGAACAGCAATTACAGATGCCTATTTTAACAAAATAAGACAGCGTATTGTGTATTTAATTATTTACACTGAATTCCTTGTTTTCATTACTTACTAGATACGCATAATAATTATAAATTTTGATCTAAAACTGATTCCAAATGGAATGAAGTACGCGAATATCAAGTAATTTAAACATGTGTAACTACATTCTGTTGATATGGTTTAAATAACTGTTTTGTCAAAAGGACGAAGTGGTCGGCAGCTGTCTCTTTTTAATTGCTCAGCAGCCGAGGGACCATGTGTAGTTACTTTCCTACCAATGTATCACTACTACTGCCACTACTGCTGCTGTGATAACATGAACAGAGCTGCCTCTCTTCCTCCTCCTCCTCTTCCTGCTCCTGCTCCTCCCCCTCCTCCTCCTCCTGCCACTACCTGCTCCTGCTCCTACTCACTGCCACTACTACTACTACTACTACTACTACTACTACTACTACTACTACTACTACTACTACTACTACTACTACTACTAGCTGCTGCTGCTACTACTACTATGTACATCTACTATGTACATACTACTTCAATTTCACAAAGACCAAGTGACACTGGAGAGATTCTTGTTTCAAATGCTCATATTGCTTTGCCTTTGCCACCTTGGCTGCGATTGAACAATTTAAATACCGGTATTTACTTAGGTTTAAATGGAAGTATATAGATAATTAAGTCTGTGTATTTAAATTATTGACATAGCGTAATTAAATATATGAGTTTAAATAATAAAATACCCAAATTTATATCGGAGGTTTTTTATTTTCTCCCGTCATATTCGGCCAAATCCGATGGGCAATGTAACTACGATGTCTCTCTCTCTCTCTCTCTCTCTCTCTCTCTCTCTCTCTCTCTCTCTCTCTCTCTCTCTCTCTCTGTGTGTGTGTGTGTGTGTGTGTGTGTGTGTGTGTGTGTATGTCTATAGCCATTTAAAGGGCCACGCTGACTGTATCTTTGTTGTTTTAACCTCCTTACTTTAATCTCTTTGTCCTTGTATTATATACAGTTTACAGATACTAGCTTAAGTGTTCGTCGTCTCGTTCTACGCTATTTAGGTTCCTACACTTGTTTGTGTATAATCCTGTGATTGTGCAACTGAAAATAAACATCTATCAAAAAAAGTATCTATCTTGCGTCGGAGACCAAAGTGTTCTGCTTGGCCTTGTCCATATAACTTCCAATATCGTGCACTATACTGGTCCTGAAATACGCTGCTAGATTCACTTTATTTTCTGGTAATATTTGCACGTATGTAAAATGCCAATAATGAAATCCATTGGTTCGACACAAATTTAATGTCACGACATTTAATGTTGACAGGCAATCTCTAGCTTCTGTTTCTTTGTTTTTCAGTCCCCCTTAGACTACAAGGAGCTCATGACTACAGGACAATACCACATCCGACCAGGCTACATACTTTGGGGAATGTGTTACGATGATAATACGCTGTTTGCACTTGAGCGGCCTCGGTTTGGTGATGCGTATAGTTTAAGTGCGTACAGCCTTCGTGGTGAAAATCCCAATCTTACGCAGATTGACACTATCTCCCTTGGCTGTCGAATGTCGACACGTCGTGGCGCCTGGTGGCCACGTGTAGATCCCCATGAACACCTTGTGTATGTCCCGTGCGAACATCACGGCGTTTTGGTGATAAAATGGACTGGCGAAAAGATGGTGAAAACAGCTGATCTGAAGTGTGTGACGTCAGCTGTGGCAGTGGCTGTGGTGTCGCGACATTTCCTGTATGTGGCTGATGAAACGATCGGCACCGTCTACCTTGTGGACACAAAAGCGGACAGGATCAAAACCAGGCTGGAGGTCCCTGAGACACCTGGCGCAGGGGCACCGTACCGACTAGCAACGTTGGGTGATACACTGCTGGTTTGGTATGGGGATTATGCTTTCCCGAATAGCAACCGTCTGTCTCCCAGTCTCACAAATCTAGTCATGTACAAGCATGGCACCACCAGCCCCGTGAAGCTGTTACAGGCTGAAGGATTGCGTCACTTGGAGGGCCTAAGCACTGACAACTACTCCAAGTTTCTCCTGACGGACCGCTTTGAATATGCTGTGTTTGTGATGGACGCGACAGGAGACGTTTGTCAAAAGATACCCAGACTTTCTTTAAATACTCAAATACCGATCGATTGCTTTGTCAGTGATGGGCAGCTCTTCGTGGGGTGTGAAAACGGTTCCATCTTTGTACAGTCGAACAGGTAATGGAAACCACATAAGATAGGATATATGCTTTCCATTTCCATTCAACGATTTCAAGTAGTTACGTACACGTACTATTGACGATATGTATGGATGCATAAACATGTGTACAATTATATTTATCACCAAAAGGAGTATAAATGTGAGCATGCTTAAAGACGACACGCTCAGCATTTCGCAACGCAATGGTTGAAACATCATGCCACCCATCTTCCCACGCTCAGACTTGGGAAAGTGTCTTTATGTTTTAGAATATTAAGACGAGAACGCTACAGTTTGTAGATGTGTTCAGGTAATATGTTCATAAAAAAGTTAGAGAAAAGGGAGGTAAAATGTAAAAAAGCTGAAAAATGATAGTATTCAATTTTCTTGTTATACATAACCCAGCCAAAAGCCACGACATTAATCACTGGAACTACTAGTAGGCTGTACACTAAAACCAAGGTTAATGTTTAATAGTTTGTTAGCTATATATCAGACACAGAAGTTTAAAGCAGGATTGTTAAAATTCCTGTAGTTTTCAGAGTCTTATGGAGTATTTCATGATAATACGATGAAATGGAATACTGCTTCCGTTGTTAGTTCGCCGTGATAATTTGTTAACACTACTTATCGATGTTAAATACTGTTGGAAATAAATTCTATTTGATATATATATACCACTAAAGTAGATCTTAGAGTAGCGTTACAAAGGTAGAAATCGTCTTTTAGTGACTATAAGTGACGGCCGCAGTATATGTACATTTACAAGTAGTTGTGATATGCTGCATCCTCCTTGTTTAGTCCGGCAGGGAAATGGGCATTTTTGCCCTAACCCAAAATTCCCGGATATAGTTTTTTTTCTCTGTTGATTATTGTTGTATGGGACCTCTGTAATGATATCTAGGTGGG
>JAAUYG010246098.1_pt1 | contig 11293 bp, 3 predicted proteins | sample 7278091 | NCBI WGS metagenome assembly JAAUYG01 (sample SAMN14350201, study PRJNA611818) | marine sediment metagenome | isolation source: surface marine sediment (0.6m) | place: French Polynesia: Moorea | collected 2018-08 | reverse complement strand
CCCCCCCCCCCCCCCCCCCCCCCCCCCCCCCTCCTGAAGCTGTCAGGATCAGGTCACAGCCGGACAGGACATGTAGTGTCCGGTTGGGTGTTGCAGCCTCCTATTGCGGACTGCCGGTCGCGGGTGTGTTTAAAACAAGTATGAAAGGTCATTGATTTCCTGGCTGACTCCAGGAAATGGAGGGTGACTCTATCTGCTGCACAGAAATGTGTATTACAACTCAAAGCTGACTTCAAGCCCCGGAGCACCGGACTGAAGGTCAGCAGGATCTTGCTGTGTGTGGCGGGGAGCCGTGTTGGGCAGGGCTGGAATGATCCAATAAAAATATTTTGGGTATTGGTCCTAACGGGGGGAATAGGAATACTGATAGAGTTGTGTATTTAAAAGAAATTTTTAACACATCGCCTCGAAAATTGGCACGATACATTGAAAAAGCGTACTATTTAAGGACTAGTTCTATTAAAAAATAATGGAGTAAGTGGGTGTGGGGTGATCGGGACTGCCTGAGAGTATTTGTATTTAACGTGACTTGTAAGCCTGATAGCTGGGCGTAGATTATTTAATTTTGTAAATTGCATTGAATACCTGATAATACGCATGTCACGAAAATAAACTATTCTACTACTATACTCTTACAAACCTTCTGAATGTAGTCCAGTGCTGGTATCTAAAATACCCGCACTTCCAAACACGGACAGTTTGTCGGTAAACCTTCCAAAATCCCACAACACATCACCCCCAGTGTGTTGACTGATCCTTTTCATTCGTAACCAGCGAACTCAAGCACTCACCGTCATAAATCTACCTACCACAACATAGGATTTTATTTCCAATTTCCATGTGAAGTATAGCAAAGAAGCCGCACGACGGTCTTATAATGGATTTTAATGTCATATACTGTCACATTCATCTCACAATTTGCACTGGTTTCATCTTGTACATAGCTTCATATATTAACATACAGCATTACAATATTATCTTTTAGGGGGGGGGGGGGGGGGGCTACATCAAGTCCCATTGACATCAAAACACAAGTGAGCCCAGAATGTATTTATTCCAATATATTTATCATGTGTACGCCGGTCACACAAAAGTATTCTACCCTGGTGCCCGGTGACTAGCACAGCGCTAGGAAACTGCCTGCAAACACTCTAACCACACTCTGACGTGCCCGGTGACTACCACAAAGTTAAGGAAACTGCCTAGAAACACTCTAACCACACTCTGACATATCTTCCCTGTGATGAACAAGGCCCCATACCACACAGGTGACACCTAACAGGATCTGGGGACATTACTTTCTGCATAGTCATTTCTACGTACTGCCTACTATTCTTCACTATCGGGTGCTATAACCGCCTGTTTCTGTGTCGTTTTTCATTCGCACGCACAGGAAATAATGCAAGAATATGGGAGAGCGGCTTTCTCTCTCTCTCTCTCTCTCTCTCTCTCTCGTCAGTCGCTCGGCTCTTCTGCAACACAAATCTAGCCTCTCTGCTACTACTGCTTCTGGAGCAACAAACACCATGGGCAGCCTCTCCACGAGGACATTACTGAATCTTAGGTCAAAGGTCTCATACTAGACATTACAGACTAGCTCAGGTCAGAGACCTCACACTAGACATTCCAGACTATCTCAGGTGAAAGATGTCACTCCAGACATTGCAGACTATTTCAGGTCAACGATCTCACACCAGACATTGCAGACTATTTCAGGTCAACGATCTCACACCAGACATTGCAGACTATCTCAGATCATATATCTCACATCAGACATTGATCAGTGTGTTAAAGAGGTGAACATTGATATGCATTATGCTTGCTGTAAACCTCTATAAATAAATGTCAGGTCAAATAACCATTTAGCCACATACCCTAATATGTACATATTACATTTGGCCAGCAACCGTTAGTTAGAGGCAAGGCAACAAAATTAAGCGATAAAGAAAAGATAGGGAGAAGCACGGGAAGTTACCTCAGCATGACTATGCACTTTTACAAAGAGGATAATGTAGCCTTGAAACCGGTTATTGGAAAATCAAGAATAAAACCTACTACAATTCCACACTTATGACATAAAAATCACCGAAGGTAGGATTCACATTGCAGGGTAGGATTCGCATTGCAGGGTAGGATTCACATTGCACGGTAGGATTCACAATGCAGAGCAGGATTCACATTGCAGGGTAGGATTTCGTATTGCAGGGTAGGATTCACATTGCAGGTAGGATTCACATTGCAGGGTAGGATTTCGTATTGCAGGGTAGGATTCACATTGCAGGGTAGGATTTTGTATTGCAGAGTAGGATTCCGTATTGCAGGGTAGGGTTCACATTGCAGGGTAGGATTAGCATTGCAGGGTAGGATTCACATTGCAGGGCAGTTTTCCCCCATGTGCGTTCTCTTTGATACTATAGGAATTTTACACAAACGTCATGTGGTCACACACATCACACCAAAGGAGTTTAGGATGAAGTTGATTCCCGTCATTTAGACCAAGAACGGTAAGTAACAGGAATGGTAATCCTATCAGCCCGAACGGGATTGCCTCGTACCCAATTGCGTATTGCCACGATCTGGGAACAGAGAGTGAGATAAACAGCCTCAACCCCAAGAACCTCATCCCATTCTTCCATACTAAGCAGACCACGCTTCCAGGGTTGCCGGCTGACAGCTTCAGCAGTGGTTGTCATGATGGCAATGACAAGATTTAGCAACAAGACGACACTGACAACGGTATATGCCAGGAACACAATTTGCGCGGTACTATTGTCAGTCAGAACAAATACATTGTCATCATCCACCCCAATAGAGAGTTTATAGAGCAGAGGTATAATTGGCAGAAACGACCGAAATTCCACAATCATCTTAGCTGGGCAATTATCATTCCTCATGACAGAATAGAACACCACAGCAAAGATAACAGTGATGATTATGTATACTATACCAAACTGGACCAAGTGGATGGCCATTTTCTTGGACGTGAATATGAAGAAGCCAATTTTGGGGACCAGTCTTAGGGCGTGGATTAAGAGGATAAAACGGAGGATAAGGCAGGTTACCAGAAGTGTTCTTGCGGCCCCATGATAGGCTTCACGTTTTGACTTCATTTCAACATAAAAATATATTGTCGAGTTATAATCATTGGCCTGGTCATAAAGTTTTCTAAACGTCTCCTGATGGCCCATGTATATGAACCAGAAAATAAGAAACAGTGGCTGAGCTATGAGATTCACCGTGGCATCTGCATATGAACCAGGGAGGAACCGCGTAAACACTGTCCACAAACCCGCGCTGACGGAAGTCTTACCCAAAAAGCCCCTAGCCAGAAACAAACTTCTCTGGATGAAATCTGTGATTGTGTACATGCTAACAAACCAGAAAATGACGCCAAGCAGTGAGGTACTGACAGGCGATAACTTCAGTTGCATAGGCAAAGCATATTTCAAGAGGTCCCTCTCACTAAGATTACATGCAGCATTAAGTTTCCTCATTGCTCTGTACTCACAATAGTCAATTGACTTGCCCCCAAACTTCCTTTCTCGTTTCGGGCAGAGTGGTATACCCTCACCTTGTGTGCCATTATATTTACCCCGAACCTCCTCCAGAACATCTGCAATGTAGCCCATGTATTTTGCGGCCAGAGGTTTCGGGTTCATATCCCCGCCTTCTCGAATCATAACAGATAGAAGTACGAAGGTCAATGTCAGGTGAAAGGCACACTTCAGCAAGAAGCACCACATTATGCTCCGGGCTTTCCTTGCCACCCATTTCTGGATGAACTTCGAACCGAGCATGCTGCAAATGTCCTCTTTTGTCAGTGGCCGTGTTTTCCATGCCACCAATAAATGTAGCAGCAGAGATTGTCTGTTGTAAATGTCCTTCTGGTCGTATCTTGTAATGTCAAAATCATATTCCTTGTATTGGAACCGAGTACCCAGGTCTTTTGTGACAGAAACTCCATCCGTAGTATCGATATTCTCAGACCTGACTGCATCCAGCACAGGTGTGACATAGGTATGTCTACTCTCATCAGACAAAGCTGTCACCTGGTCAGAGGACACCGCCAGCTTGAGCCGTCCCATGCAGCCTTCCTCCCTAGTCAGTCGAACAAAATCGTCGATGGAACCTCTCAGTAGAAGCATCTCAATCGGACTGAGCCCCAGCTCATTCTCGTGGCCTGTTATCATATCCAGAAGCATAGTGTTATGGCTGGGGTGATGATTGACCTCCTTCAGGAGCTGGTGAGAGCGGCTGAAAATCTCGGAATCTTCTGCAGACTTGTCTCCCAGATAATGATAGAGGTTATTGCCTTGGCTGTCACAGCTGTCGAGGGTCGTACCGAAGTGGAGAAACAGCCCCACCATGTCCACATTACCCGACAGAACGGCGTACACCAACGGCAGCTTGGGCGTCTTGGATATCCTGGCGCCGAGTTTGGTCGTCATGCGGTAGATAATGGCATGCAGAGGGTAGAATACAGGCGTGAAGGCGGCAAATATCACCCACAGTAAGAGGAATGTCATAAAACGAAGAAACCACTTGCTATGGCCTTTCTTGCATCGCCTGTCAATCCGTGAAGCTTGTTCCACACCCGGTTCTACACCGGTGGCCCAGGCCAACTCCTCCCTCAGGTGATTGTCTCTCATGTACTCCAGAATTTCTCGGATCAGATCCACGTTGCCACCCAACACGAGGCGGAAGAAGAACGTGTCCCTCTTTTGGATGCTGCTGTAGTGTCCGTGTACTTTATCAGCTTGTTCGTGGATATCCGTTATTGTTCTGTCAATAAAGTATCTGGAGCCGTCCCCAGTGCCAGTTTTGTTCTCCCCATCTCTTACCTCTATCCCCAGCAATTCCGCCATTGCTACTATACACACCGTGAACTGGGTTTAATAATATACGAATACGTATCCCCTTTTCAAGTAAGTATTTTGTTGATCTCTGCCCAACCTAATGTCCCAGGTTTCATCGGATGACTTGTAGATAAACAACTAACACTATATCAGCCACTGGGCCAAGGCCGTTAACATCCTGTTACGTTAATACCCAACCTTGCTCAACGGGCTCACTCCACTACTCCCCATGCAGAGACGCTCCAAGGCACATACGCGCGCTGAGCATGTGAGATGCAGACGACTTTACCATAAAATATGACTCACAAATACCGAGAACTATGCTCTGGATACTATGGTAGTGTATCAGCCTGGGGTCCATACCTATTACAATACAGCCATTAATTTATTAGATCGCCACTGTCGGTAAAACAGGTTATAAAACTCTGTACGGAATTTAACGGTAGAAATTGCAGAAAACTGCGGTACACAATGGTAAATCATAACAGTAAAGCGAATTATTTTCGACCATCTTTCCTTAGTATTCTGTAGCGCCAATACAACAGCGAGTTATCATCCCGGGGTTGTCATTGGCGCTTGCGCACAACAGTCATATATCAGAGTCAAGAGTAAGTTCGAATACATTCAATTTGATCGAAGCATACCACAACAGTAATGTCTTCAGATCCCTTTTAAATTTCCCGTAGCCCTTAATTGATCTAATCTTGTCAGGTAGGCTATTCCACAGCTTTGGGACATTGACGCTGTAAATGCCGAATCACCAAACCGCTTGTGTCTCGTAACCTTCACTCGCAGAATGGTATCCCTTGACATTGGGGCTGGTTAAAGTCAAGGCCCACCACGGCAAAGATAATCACCACAGTGGGGGCTTTTACAGACATGTATAACTATATGAACTAATGGGCCACAGACAGAGTATTATCAGTTCTGGGTCATCAGATTAGGCACTTATGAAAAAAGTTATTGGATAACTAAGAATCTGTAACACGTATATGCGCAGATAACCCCCGGGAGCTAACCCTTAGAATGGCAAGACGGCCATTCTGCGACGCTGCCGTAGCCTGGAGAGACGAGTTGACCACGAGAGGCGTTTGATGTTAGATAGGACAGTTAGAAATTGAACAGGTACTCTATCCTTGACGCCACTGTGTTTACAATTGTCAACCATTGTGCACGTACAAATTAAGGTGGTGACGGGATAGCCAGTAATATTACACACTGGAGGAACGAATATTCAAAAAGGTCAATTCTCCATCATATTCGGCTCTTTTGTGTAAAAGAACCAAAGGGATGACATGACTGTCGTGCACAGATCACTTTTTGTTAAGAGTACGAAATACAATACAGTTTCATTCTTTTCCACAGGTTCTTTTTGAGTTTGATTTTTAAATGTGTACTCTCACACTCTATCGGCCAAAATGGTTGTCATGTGTGCTAGGCTACTCACATGACTTTTCATCGAGATGATTTTTATTTTAAATTAAGAAAGAAAAAAAAACACACCAAATTTGTATATGTGCATGACAAACATTTTGGCCGATTATATTATTTACTGTAAGCATTTATTGATGCACAGGCCCGATATATACGACGGGAAAAAACAATGAATAGCTAGGTATTCACTATTGTTGAGGAAAGTAGTAGAAAAGTACATAACACGAGACACGACAACCAGTGCATCTTGATCCGCCATCGGATTTATTGGCTTTCCTTCCGGTGTAGGGTTTCACACCACTATATATACAACAGTTAAGGTAGTACAACAGTATTTCTGCAACAACCATTTACAAGAAAAGTTTTCTCTTACTTACAGATCTCATACATGAAACTTCCTTATTCTCCCCAATACAAAACAGGGTAAAACGATTTAATACAGACACTAGCTAGTATCTTAGAGATTAAACTGAAGTTTGCAGTTACTAAACTGAATTTGTTCAAATAATACATGTTATTTTCCATATATAAATGTGGATTTTACACATTTATGGGGTTCATCTCAACTGTGCAGTAATTTAAAGAACGCCAAACTATTACGTTTAGCCCTCGGCATTGATCCTTGTCTTAGCATTTGGCTATGCGCATTATACATTGTTATAGGTGGCACTGTTTCAGTCTGATGTATAGGCATGCGTTCAATATGGGAACGGCAGATAGTGTAAAGAGTATGCAGCCAATTATTGCACCAGATTTAACTAAATAGCCAGAAAACACCACAATATGAACCGCGAGCAGAGGAGAATAGGCACATACAGTGGCGACAAGAGTGATGGTGGTCATCCGGAAGCTGCGTCGGTATTTCTGAACCACACTTGTGTTAGTTGTTGGACAACTACCCATGGACTTCAGAACCGCAGTCAAGGAAATGCTTTGCAGAATAACGAAGACGACGAGCATAGTGCTCAAAGGACCAAACACTGCAGCCAATGACCAAGACCAAGGCTCTTCACTAAAACCTGGTAACATTAGGGCCAGACCAAGGGCATCACCTTCACTACCCCGGTAAAAGCCTACTGATTTATCAAAAGCTAGGGAGCCGAAAGTAAAGGATACCACAAAAGCGACAGTAATCGATATAAGGATACCCTTGACCGAGATAAAAGCAGCCCCAAAAGGAAAGACTACGGCGCGCATGCGTACACCGGCTATCAACAATACGAGGAATAATTCCATGATGAATGACACATACAGAAATATATTTAAAACAAAGCAAGCTGGATGCTTTTGCCATATCACCTCATAATACGAATTTGAATTCTCTAGAAATTGGTTAACCGTTGCAATGCTTACAAAGTAAAACCCCCGAAACCAACCCGAGATACAAAGTATCAGTATCAATATCTGGTACATATTTTTCATATTTTTTATGTTTGTATTTTTCCGAATAATATTTGCAAACCATCCTATGAGAGCTGTTTTCAGCAAACAAATCCCACCACCAGCGGCCCAATAGGACACACGAGGAAAGACCGATTGTATGAGGTGCCTACAAGACGATGTAAATACCTGCTTTGGGTCGGTACTTTTGGGAAAACAGTTTTTGATATTTGGAAAGAAGCAGCATAGACCCAATGGGGTGGAATTGAGAAAGTTCAGGCTGTGTAACATGGATATCAACATCGTTACTTTCATGTAATGTATGGGATTATTGCTTACATCAACAACCCTTAATTTTGTTGCATTAAAGCAAAACATGTCCTTGCGAAATTCAGAAATTTGGTTATGCGACAATTGAAGATTTTCCAAGTCATGAAGCCCAGAGAATGCGCAGGAGCCGACATTCTTCAACTGGTTATTGTTTAAATTTATGTGGCGTAGCATATGGTTTTTCGCAAATAATTTATAACTAAATACGGTGATGGAATTTTTGCTCAAGTCAATGGTTTGCAAATTTTTGAGATTACTGAATACATCCCAACTCAACCGGGTGATAGAATTTCTGCTGAGATTGAGCGTTTTCAGGAAGCCTAGTTTCGAAAAAGATCTTTTGCTTATAAAAGACAAGTTGGACCTTGAAATTTCCAGCTGCAGAAGGAACACTGAATCAGAATTTTCCCAAAGAGTGTAGTCGAGAGCCATTGGAATATGCCTGATAATTATGCTACGGATAAAAACTTTTTGCTGTCTCTGAAGTAGATAGTGTATATATCCGGAAGGTGTTTTGTTTGCCGCACACAAAAGTGCATTTCCTAGACAGGTGCAAAAGAGACATGGAGTATAATGGATCAAGGCTTTGTCATCTCCTGACAGAGGGCATTTTACGTGGCCACTCCAGACCTCATAGGGGTGAACACATACGTTATCGTATCTGCAAAGCAAAAACCCAGGACAGGAAAGTTTGTTGCATCTCAGTTCATCTTCACCATTCGGACATTCAGTCTTACCATTGCAAACTGCATGCATTGGAACGCAGTATGCATCTGGGCATTTGAAATCAGATGGACAGGCATGGTATTTGCAACTGCTTAAGTGTGCAGCGTTTCTGCAGTAAGCAACTTCCAGCTGCACTGTCTCGTAAAGGCAGTGTTTGTGGCGTGGGTAGCAATTCCCAAAGACGTTTTTCTCACATGTGGTGTCTTCAGGATTTTCGCATAATACTGTATCACCAAAGCGAGCTGTAGTACTGCCGTTTCCCAGGGAAGCAGAGTGGTGGAGAGCTTCATCACTTTCATAAGAACGATCTGGAACATCTTCCTCCAATAGCTCCTTGACACCACACGTACTAGGGGTTTCAGTCCGAGAGCAGTTGTCGTAATCGATTTGGATACTGTGCGATTTCTGTATAACTTTAACAGAAGAGTTGATGTTGTTCACCAGAAAATAACACATTAATTCATCCTCTCCGTTGGGGCAATCAGGGATGCCGTCGCAAATTTTAGACCAGGGAACACATCCACCATGTACACAATGAAAATATAACTCATAGCAAGTGCAGTTGTGAGGATGGCACGCTCTATAACAGTCCAGGGGTTCATCGGTGTTAGCAGTTAGCGAAAAGCACACATGATCACAACTGGCTTCGTCAGAGAGATCTGGGCAATCGTTTACTCCATCACAGACGTGGTGAGCTAAAATGCAAGTGCCCTCACCGCACGCAGAATGACCCTGGAGACACTGGCCGCTTGTTAAGACCAGTAGAGCCTCACAGGCTACATGGAGGATTCCCCGTGATGTACCATTTTTGTATAGCTCTATATCTGTTACGTCCCACTGACTGAAAGATGTTTTGGAAAAATGGAATGCTTTATATCTAGAGTTATTATAATCCTGCACCAGAATTTTGTCTGCAGGTATTAACTGAAAGCTTCGGTAATCTATTAAACTTGGCCATCTGTGATTCATAGTCTTTAAGATCGTCGAGAGCATTTGTTCTTTCCCGCTCCATGAAGTAACTGGTTTGGTTATTATAAAGGCCGGGACTTGCCAGAGATGTGCAGTCTTTGTTGCACATATGATCTCCACGCTGTATTCAAGTGGTAATGCCACAGTATAAAAGAAGATACATTCGCCATGAAAGCTCAATGTTTTAGCAGTGCATTCTAAGTAAGACCTCACGATTTCAGTGTCTTCGGAGCTAGGTCTCTCAGCAATCCTTGATTTACAAAGATACGAAACATCCGCATGCTTTAAATGACATGGAACTTTAATCCACCTGAGATCGCCTACAGCTGATGTCGGTCGAACCATGGCTGTGCAATGCTTCATGGTGTCTGAGCTTGGCTGCAGGGAGGAAAGGTAAGGTGAGGAGAGGTCATACTCACGCCAGGTGCTTTGGAATACAATGTAAACTGCCGTGCCTGGTACAGCAAACGGCAAGGGATTGTGCCAAGCCTGGAATGCATAGGGGGATCCGTCTGTCCACCTCAGGGTTTGATTCTGGAATACCTGGAAATGTGAATGCGCCATTGTAACGCCAGCTTTCATTTAAAGGAGATGCATTGCTTAAAGTTGCTAGTTTACATATTATTAGGCAACAACAAATAGTGGCGTTGGATTATAAATGCACTATCTTAGATCCATCTACATACGCTGTACCGCTGGGATATTTCCTTAATGTAGCCCAGAAACGCGACTTTGTTGACCTGCATCTACATGTAGGTGTTCGCATGTTGACCTCCAGACCTTAGCATAACTTATTATTTTTAAACTTGATATTTATTTGTATTTATCGAGGTTCCCACCGTGCATACACTTGCATATTAACATGATTACATTCAACAATGCTCTCTACGGCAGTGGACGCCTAGCATAAGGTTGTCAAAAGTACATTGAAGGATAAATGTTCTAGATTCAACTACACGTAAAGAAATTGATATGGGTACTGATCAATAATTCTAACAAATATTATAGCTTACCCCCGTCCGGTAGCCTATGTAAAACATCCGTATACCAGCCACAGGAAGGAGGGTGGTATTAATCCCATTCCCGCCAATTAAGCCATTCCTGCTAATTAGTTTCCACTCTTCTTCTGTGCTGATACTTGCCAAGTTACCATTGTCTTTCCGGCATAAATCTTGAGCATCTGACCACGACAGATAGCCAGCCTGGGTTGGCACAGAGTAATAAGCGTTGTCCAGGCATAGTCTGTTCCAGTTGCCCGTTGTTTCAATTTTAGGTAATCTACCTTCAAAGTCACCCGATGTCAAAGAAGCTCGATATGTCAATCTCATATGACACAAGGTTGTGGCATCTACAATCATATCCATGCAGCTCTCTATCCCAGATCCGCCAGGTTCCTCATAAGGCCACATAAAGCGACACATGCCTCTCCAGGTTAGATGAACCCTACCTGTTTTTGTTATATACCACCGCTGTACAACGTACCCTAGCCTTAGCCTGCTGTGTCTAGCAGTCTGATATATGTTAACTGATCTGACACAATCACCATCCGGTATTTCAATTAGAACCTCATGGTGGCAGCACCTGTCATGTATCAATGG
>JAAUYG010097056.1_pt1 | contig 11293 bp, 9 predicted proteins | sample 7278091 | NCBI WGS metagenome assembly JAAUYG01 (sample SAMN14350201, study PRJNA611818) | marine sediment metagenome | isolation source: surface marine sediment (0.6m) | place: French Polynesia: Moorea | collected 2018-08 | reverse complement strand
GGCGCAGGGCCTCGTCGACCGCGGCGCGCCAGTAGTCCGGCTCGACCAGGGTGGTGAAGGCGATGCGCCCGCCGCCGCCGTAGCTGCCGCTCTCCATGCGCTCGCCCTCGCCGACCACGACGTTGACGTTGAGCCGGACCAGCGGCCGCACGTCGGCCAGGCGCTGGCCGCCCGGGCGCAGGATCTGCACCGCCTGCCATTCGCCGGCCAGGGAAGCCATGACCTGCCGGACCCGGGGGTCCTTGCCGCGGGCGTAGGAGTCCATCTCGGTCAGCAGCTTGACCTTGGCCTCGTGGCCGAGGTCGCCGAGCGGGTTGTCGTCGGCGTAGAGCAGGCGGTTGGTGCCCTGCGGCCCGCCGTCCAGGGTGCCGCCGCGGCCGGCGTGGACCGCGCGCACGGTCTCGGCGGCGCGGCGCACCGCCGCCTCGGAGAGCTCGCTGGCGTGGGCGTAGCCCGCCGCCTCGCCCGCGACCGCCCTGAGGCCGAAGCCCTGCATGGTGTCGAAGCTGGCCGACTTGATCTTGCCGTCGTCCAGGGACAGGGCCTCGGACTGCCGGTATTCCAGAAAGAGCTCGCCGTCGTCGGCGCCCGTCAGGGCCTCGTCGACGATGGACTCGAGCCGGGCCCGATCGAGGCCGGCTCGGTTGAAGAAGAGGTCGTCGGTGGTGGCGATGTGACTCATCGGGGCTCTTCCTTTGAGCGAAGGCGGGCGCGAAGGCTCGGCGCCGCGAAAATCGAGCCGGTTGCGAATCCCGGCAACTATAGTTCTACATATGGGCGCGGCCCGGAGCAAAGCCAGCCAACGCAGAGGCGGATAGGGGATCACCCTCGTCCGCCGGAAGGAATCCCGGGGCCAGAAGGGGGAAGGCCGCGCGCCATGAGAGACCATCCGCTGCGACGGAGCCTGAACGACGAGGTCCACGCCCGGCCCTACGCCAAGCTGGTCGCGCCGCTGCGCGCGCTGCATCTGGCCCTGCTGACCGGCGAGGGCGGCGGGGCCGCGGACCGCGCGCACCTGGCCCGGCTCTGCGCCGACTTCGGCATCGCGCCGCCGCGGGAAGACGACATCCACCTGCTGCTGGACTTCGGCGCCTTCAGCCTGAGGTGGGAGCGCCACACCGAATTCTCGACCTATACCTTCTACGGCGGCGGCGCGGAGGACCGGCCGCCCTTCGCCGCGGCCGCGACGGAGGCCGTGCCGCAGGACTGGCTCGAGGCCCTGCCCGGCGAGCGCCTGGTCGCCCTCAAGGTCGAGGTGCTCGGGCCCGAGGCGCCGGAGCCGGGCTTCGAGGAGCTGCTGGAGATCTTCGACAACGACCGCTTCTGCGGCGCTGAGGTCAACGGCGGCGCCGGCTGCGCCTGGATGGACTTCTCGATCCACGGCGACGGCTTCGGCCGGCTGCTGATCAAGGACCGGCACCTGCGGCCGCGCCAGACCGGCCGTCTGCTGCAGCGCCTGCTGGAGATCGACACCTACCGGATGATGGCGCTGCTCGCCCTGCCCCTGGCCCGCGAGACCGGGCCCAAGCTGAGCACCGCCGCCGCGCGCCTGGCGGAGATCACCGGGCGCATGCCCGAGATCGCGGCGCTGGACGACGAGCGCCGGATGCTGGCGGAGCTGACCCGGCTGTCGGGCGAGATCGAGCGGGTCGCGGCCGGGACCGGCTACCGCTTCGCCGCCGCCCGGGCCTACCACGCCCTGGTCGAGCGGCGGATCGAGGAGCTGCGCGAGGTCCGCCTGGAGGGCCTGCAGACCTTCGGCGAGTTCATGGACCGCCGCCTGAGCCCGGCGATGCGGACCTGCGGGGCGGTGGGCGAGCGGGTCGATCGGATCTCCCGGCGCCTGACCCGGGCCGGGCAGCTGCTGCGGACCCGGGTCGAGATCGAGCTGGAGGCGCAGAACCAGGACGTTCTGGCCCGCATGGACCGCCGCGCCAGGCTGCAGCTGCGCCTGCAGGAGACGGTCGAGGGCCTGTCTGTGGCCGCGATCACATACTACGTCGTCGGTCTGGTCGCCTATGCCGCCAAGGCCCTCAAGGTCTCGGGCCTGCCCCTGGACGCCGAGGTCGCGCCCGGCGTCGCGATTCCCATCGTCGCCGGCCTGGTCTGGTACGGCGTGCGGCGGATCCGGCGCCTGGTCGCCCGCGAGGGCGGCGCCGGCGGCGGCTGATGCGGCAGGGCTAGGACTTAGGAAATCCTTAGGCTCTGGCCTATATTACCGGCAGCAAAGCATTAACCATTCAGGGTTGCGTCCCAGCCCACGTCCCGGAGACTCCAGTCATGGACTTCGCCATCGATGCCTACAGCATCCTCGCCATCGTCATCGTCCTCCTGGCGGTCGTCATCGTCGCCATGGGCGTCAAGTCGGTCGGCCAAGGCTACGAGTACACGGTCGAGCGCTTCGGCCGCTACACCCGGACGCTCAGGCCCGGCCTGCACCTGATCGTGCCGGTCTTCGACCGGATCGGCGCCCAGATGAACATGATGGAGACGGTCCTCGACGTGCCGTCGCAGGAGGTCATCTCCAAGGACAACGCGGTGGTCCAGGTCGACGGCGTGGTCTTCTTCCAGGTCCTGGACGCCGCCAAGGCGGCCTACGAGGTGCGCAACCTGGAGCGGGCGATCCTCAACCTCGCGATCACCAACATCCGCACGGTCATGGGCTCGATGGACCTGGACGAGCTGCTGTCCGAGCGCGACCAGATCAACGCCCGCCTGCTGTCGATCGTCGACGACGCCACCGAGCCCTGGGGCATCAAGGTGACCCGGATCGAGATCAAGGACATTACGCCGCCGCGCGACCTGGTCGACGCCATGGCCCGGCAGATGAAGGCGGAGCGCGAGAAGCGCGCCGACGTCCTCCAGGCCGAAGGCCAGCGGCAGGCCGAGATCCTGCGCGCCGAGGGCGAGAAGCAGGCCCAAATCCTGGCCGCCGAGGGCCGCCGCGAGGCCGCCTTCCGCGACGCCGAGGCGCGCGAGCGCGAGGCCGAGGCCGAGGCCAAGGCGACCAGCATGGTCTCCGAGGCGATCGCCCGCGGTGACGTCCAGGCGATCAACTACTTCGTCGCCCAGCGCTACGTCGACGCCCTGGCCCAGTTCGCCACCTCGCCGAACCAGAAGACCTTCTTCCTGCCCATGGAGGCGGCCGGCGTGATCGGCGCCATCGGCGGCATCGCCGACATCGCCCGCGACGCCTTCAACGACGGCAACGGCGGCGGGGGCAACGGCACCCGGCCGCCGCGCCCGCGCAGCCCGGCGCCGGCGGGCGGGAGCGTGCCGCCGAGCGGAGACGCCGCGTCATGAGCCCCCTGGAGCACATCGAGTTCTGGCACTGGTGGATCGCCGGCATCGCCCTGGTCATCATCGAGGTCTTCGCGCCCGGCGCCGTCTTCCTGTGGATGGGCATCTCCGCCGGCGTTGTGGGCGCGGTGCTGCTGGCGGTGCCGGACATCTCCTGGCAGGTGCAGTTCCTGGCCTTCGCCGTGCTTTCGGTCGGCGCGATCGCGGGCTGGCGGGTCTATCACAAGCGCCATCCGACCGAGAGCGACCAGCCGAACCTCAACCGCCGGGGCGAGCAGTACGTCGGCCGCATCTTCACCCTGCAGGACGGGATCACCGACGGCACGGGGATGATCCGGGTCGACGACAGCCGCTGGAAGATCGAGGGCGAGGACCTGCCGGCCGGAACCAAGGTCCGGGTGACCGGGGTCGAGGGCACGGTCCTGAAGGTCGAGCGCGAGACCGCAGCGGCCCAGGGCTGAAGGGGCGGGCGCCGGGCAGGCCGGGTCCCGGCCGCGGATCGCAGCTTCGGAGCAGGCGCCAGCGCCCGCCCCCGGACTTGCCCGGCGCTCTATTCTTGCCGCCCCCCCCAAAAAACTGTCATTGCCGGGCTTGACCCCAGGGTCTTTGCCGAAGGCAAAGCCCGAGCAATCCATGGTGCCGCTTGCGCGATGGATGCCCGGATCGAGTCCGGGCATGACAGTTGAGGGAGAATGGCGGCCGAGGGAAAGCCGAGCCGAAGGCCTCCGGGCCCGCCTTAAGGCTTTGCCAACCTTGCTCCACTACCACCTTCGTCAGGCAGCAGCTGACGAGGCGACCCCATGCAGACCCTGACCGTCTCGGCGCTTCCGAGCGTCCTCGGCGGCCACCTTGCCCGCGGCCTCAGGCGGCATGCGTGGTTCTACGGAGCGATCCTGCTGTTCACCGCGGCCGGCCAGATCGTCTCCGGCCTCTACGGCCTCGAGGACAACTTCCAGGTCGCGCTCTACCTGGAGAACCTGCCGGTCGTCCTCTTCGCCTTCCTGATCGCCTTCGCCATCGGCCATGCGCTCTTCGTCATGACCGTGAAGCGCCCGCCGCGGCTGATCGCGCACCTGGTCCGGGACTACCGGGAGCGCTTCCTCCTGCCCGAGAGGCTGACCAACGGGCTGCTGCTGATCCTGGCCCTGCCGATCTTCTTCTCGGTCTTCACCTCCTTCAAGATCATGATTCCCAGGATCAATCCCTTCTCCTGGGACGAGACCTTCGCCCTCTGGGACCAGGCGCTGCACGGCGGGATCGCGCCCTGGGAGCTGCTGCAGCCGCTGCTCGGCTTCCCCGCGGCGACGGTGGTCGTCAACTTCGCCTACCACCTCTGGCTCTTCGTGCTCTACGGCCTGCTGTTCTGGCAGGGCTTCAGCCTGGCGGATCCGCGCCTCAGGATGCAGTACCTGCTGGCGACCGTGCTGACCTGGAGCCTGCTGGGCTCGCTGCTCGCCACGCTGCTGTCCTCGGCCGGGCCCTGCTACTATCACTTCGTCTCGGAGGGCCCCAATCCCTTCGCGCCCCTGATGGCCTACCTGCACGAGACCGCCGAGACCCACTACGTGCCCGCCCTCCAGGTCCAGGAGCTGCTTTGGAACGACCACCAGGGCGGCGGGGTCGAGCAGGCGCGCGGGGTCTCGGCCATGCCCTCGATGCACGTCTCCTCGGCCTTCCTCTTCATGCTGCTGGGCTGGCGCGTCCACCGCTGGCTCGGCTGGGCGCTGAGCGGCTTCTTCGTCATGATCCTGATCGGCTCGGTCCACCTCGGCTGGCACTACGCCATCGACGGCTACCTCGCCGTCCCCCTGACCTGGCTGATCTGGCGCCTGGCCGGCTGGCTGGTCGACCTGGACCCGCTCTTCAGGCGGCCGGCGGCCTCCGAGGCGCCGGGCTAGCCGGGCTGCCGCCGTGGCCTTCATCCAGAGCCTGAGCCGCCCGGTCCTCGACAACCGCCTCGCCGCCGGGCTGTGGCAGGTCCTGCGCCGCCATGTCTGGTTCCTGGCCGGGCTCGCGGTCTTCGTCGCCGCCGGGCAGGTGATCCCGCGCCTCTACGGCCTGGAGGACTACATCCGCCTGTCGCTGTACCAGGACGCCCTGCTGGCCATGCTGGTCCTCTACCTGATCGCCTTCGTCTTCGGCCATCTGCTCTACGTGATGCTGATCAAGCGGCCCAAGCGGCTGATCGCGCACCTGGTCCGCGACTACCGCGAGCGCTTCCTGACCCTCGAGTGCCTGGCCGGCGGCGCGCTGATGATCGCCTTCACGCCCGTGATCTTCTCGGTCTTCACCTCCTTCAAGATCATGATCCCCAGGATCAATCCCTTCTCCTGGGACGTCGCCTTCGCCGAGTGGGACGCGGCGCTGCACGGCGGGATCGCGCCCTGGGAACTGCTGCAGCCGCTGCTCGGCTACCCGGCGGTCACCGAGGCCATCAACTTCGGCTATCACGCCTGGGTCCTGCTGCTGAACGTGATCATGTTCTGGCAGGGCTTCAGCACCGCCGACGCCAAGCTCAGGATGCAGTTCTTCCTCACCCTGCTGCTGACCTGGAGCCTGATCGGCAACCTGGCGGCGACGCTGCTGTCCTCGGCCGGCCCCTGCTACTTCGGCCTGGTGACCGGCGAGCCCGACCCCTTCGCCCCGCTCCTGGCCTATCTGCGGGAAGCGGCGGAGACCCATCACATCCCGGCCCTCGACGTCCAGGAGATCCTCTGGACCAATTACCAGACGGGCGGGGTCGAGCAGGCGCGGGGCATCTCGGCCATGCCCTCGATGCACGTCTCCTCCAGCTTCCTCTTCCTGCTGCTCGGCTGGCGCGTCCACCGGCTCCTGGGCTGGGCGCTGAGCGGCTTCTTCGTCCTGATCCTGGTCGGCTCGGTCCACCTCGGCTGGCACTACGCCATCGACGGCTACGTCGCCATCCCGCTGACCTGGCTGATCTGGCACCTGGCCGGCCGGCTGCTCGACCGCGACCCGGCCTTCGGGCGCCCGCGGGCGGAGGCACGCCCCGGCTAGGCGGCCGGCCCCGAAGACGGCCGGGTTTACCGGATCGCTACCTTCCGCCGCCACTCTGCGGCCATGGCCTTCATCCAAAGCCTGAGCCGTCCGGTCCTCGCCAGCCGCCTCGCCGCCGAGCTGTGGCTGGTCCTGCGCCGCCACGCCCTGTTCCTGGCCGGCCTGGCGCTCTTCCTCGCCGCCGGGCAGGTCATTCCGCGGCTCTACGGCCTGGAGGACTACATCCGCCTGTCGCTCTACCGCGACGCCCTGCTGGCCATGCTGGTCCTCTACCTCGTCTGCTTCGCGCTCGGGCACCTGCTCTTCGTCATGCTGGTCAAGCGGCCCAAGCGGCTGATCGCGCATCTGGCCCGGGACTACCGCGAACGCTTCCTGACGGTGGAGTGCCTGGCCGGGGCGGCGCTGATGATCCTGCTGGTCACGGTGATGTTCTCGGTCTTCACCTCCTTCAAGGTGATGATCCCGCGGATCCAGCCCTTCGTCTGGGACCAGGCCTTCATGGAGTGGGACCTGGCGCTGCACGGCGGGGTCGCGCCCTGGGCGCTGCTGCAGCCGGTCATCGGCTTTCCCGCGGTCACCGAGGTGATCAGCTTCAACTACCAGTTCTGGATCCTGGTCCTGAACGCGATCCTGTTCTGGCAGGCCTTCAGCACCGCCGACCCGCGCCTCAGGATGCAGTTCTTCCTCAGCACCCTGCTGGTCTGGAGCCTGGTCGGCAACCTGGCCGCCACGCTGCTGTCCTCGGCCGGGCCCTGCTACTACCCTCTGGTGACCGGGCAGCCGGACCCCTACGCGCCGCTCTTCGACTACCTGCGGATGGTCGGCCAGGACCACTACCTGCCCCAGCTCGGCCTGCAGTCGATGCTCTGGGAGGACTACCAGGGCGGCGAGGTGCTGCTCGCCCGCGGCATCTCGGCCATGCCGTCGATGCACGTCGCCTCGGCCTTCCTCTTCGTGCTGCTGGGCTGGCGCGTCAACCGCTGGCTGGGCTGGCTGCTGACCGGCTTCTTCCTGCTGGTCCTGGTCGGCTCGGTCCATCTCGGCTGGCACTATGCGGTCGACGGCTACCTCGCGGTGGCCCTGACCTGGCCGCTCTGGCTCCTGGCCGGACGTCTGCTCGACCTCGATCCCCTGTTTCGCGACGCCAAGCCGCAGCCGCCCCCCGCCACGGCTTGACTCCCCCGCGCCGCTCCGGCAAGCGCTGGCGTCGGGAGAAGAGATCGGGGACACGACGCCCCCGATACCACGGGCAGGGAGGACGGGCATGACCGACAAGCGGGCGCTGTCGCCGAGATCGATCCTGGCGCAGATCGACCACTACCTCGACCCGGCGAACGGCGCGGTCGCCCCGCCGATCCAGCCGGCCACGACCTTCGCCCGCGGCGCCGACCACGAGCTGCTCGGCGCCTACACCTACGCACGGACCCGAAGCCCGAGCGACGACCTGGCCGAGCGCATCTTTGCGCAGCTGGACGGCGGCGCAGAGGCCCGGCTCTTCGGCTCCGGCATGGCCGCTGTCACCAGCCTCTTCGAGACCGTAGACAGCGGCCGGCACATCGTCGCGCCCCGGGTCATGTACCACACCGCCCAGGACTGGCTCCGCCGCATCTCGGCGCGCCGCGGTATCGGGCTCGACTTCTTCGACGCCTCGGATCCTGCCGCCCTGGCACGGGCGGTCCGGCCCGGCGAGACCGACATCGTCTGGACCGAGGTCGCCACCAACCCGAACTGGGAGGTCATCGACCTCGCCGCCGCGGCCGAGGCGGCCCATGCGGCCGGGGCGCTGCTGGGCGTCGATGCCACCGTGGCGCCGCCGGTCACGACCCGGGCGCTCGCGCTCGGCGCCGATTTCGTCTTCCACTCGGCGACCAAGTACCTGAACGGCCACAGCGACGTGACCGCCGGCGTGCTGGTCGCGGCCGTGGCCGACGCCCGCTGGGAGGAGGTCAAGCTGGTCCGCAACCTGACCGGCGGCATGCTGGGCCCCTTCGAGGCCTGGCTGCTGCTGCGCGGCCTGCGCACCCTGGCCCTGCGCTTCGACCAGGCCTCGCGCAGCGCGCTGGAGATCGCCCGCCACTTCGAGGGCCATCCCAAGCTGGAGGCCGTGCTCTATCCCGGCCTGGAAAGCCATCCCGGCCACGCCGTCGCCGCACGGCAGATGACCGGCGGCTTCGGCGGCATGCTCTCGATCACGGTCAAGGGCGGCGCGGCCGAAGCCCGGGCCGTGGCGACCGGCACCAGGCTCTTCATTCCGGCGACCTCCCTGGGCGGCGTCGAAAGCCTGATCGAGCACCGCGCCACCGTCGAGGGCCCGCAGTCCGTCGTCGCCGCGAACCTGCTGCGCCTCTCCGTCGGCATCGAGGAGACCGCGGACCTCATCGCCGACCTGGAGCAGGCGCTGGCCAAGATCTGAGGCGGAGCCCGGAGATTCCCCTCACCCTCCCACCGCTTCGCGGCGGGCCCCTCCCTCTCCCCAGGGGAGAGGGACTCGCGGCGGCATCATTCGAAACCCCTCTCCCTTGGGGAGAGGGCTGCGGAGGCTTGGCGAGGCGAAAAGCCGAGCCTTAGCCGAAGCTGGGTGAGGGGCAGGCTCTAAGCCCGCTCCACCTTGCAGAGGAAACAGCCGAAGAGGGCCGTGCGGATCTGCAGGTAGGCGTTCCTGGGATCGTCGAGCAGGCGGCGGATCACCGGCTCGGCGTCCTCGCCCTCGACGATCTCCGAGGCCTCGTAGTTGATCCGCTCCTCGGCCGTGTAGCCGCGAACCACGACCTTCCGGCCCTCGAGGACCGGCGGCAGGCGGTTCTCCGCCGCGAAGGGTGCGCAGGCCTCGCCGCAGACGAAGATCGGCCCGATCTCGCTGTAGGGCCCGGGCACCGGCACGGGGCGATGCGACAGGAGCAAGGCCTGCGCCGTGGGGATGTGATCCAGGCAATGGCGGCAGGGCTTGCGCGGACTGTCGGAGACATAGACCTCGACGGCACTGCCGAAGGCGTCCCGGCGCTCCTCGCGGATCTGGCGGGCGAAGTCGCTGTCGAGGCCGACGGCACGGTAACCGGACATGCTGGGCTCCTTGCTTCATGAAAAGAGGTTGCCGCCTTGTAGCCCCTGCGCCGGCCCCGCCTCTATCCGGAGCTTGCGCGGTCCGCTTGACGCGTCGACTCGGCCCCGGCCTTATGGGGCGAGCGAGATCTGCGAGCCGCATCCATGCCTTACGCCTCCCTCCGCGATTTCATCGAGCGCCTGGAACGGGAAGACCGCCTGGTCCGGGTCACCGCACCGGTGTCGCCGGTGCTGGAGATGACCGAGATCCAGACCCGGCTGCTGGCCGAGGGCGGGCCGGCGGTGCTCTTCGAGAACGTCGTGGAGGAGGGCGGCAAGGCCTACGGCATGCCGGTGCTGGCCAACCTCTTCGGCACGGTCGAGCGGGTCGCCTGGGGCATGGAGCGGGCGCCGGCGCAGCTGCGCGAGGTCGGCGAGACCCTGGCCTTCCTGCGCCAGCCGGAGCCGCCGGGCGGCCTGCGCGAGGCCTGGGAGAAGTGGCCGCTCTTGAAGCAGGTCATGGCGATGCGGCCCAAGACCGTGTCGCGGGCGCCCTGCCAGGAGCTGGTCCTGCAGGGCGCGGACATCGACCTCTCGGCCCTGCCGGTGCAGACCTGCTGGCCGGGCGAGCCGGCGCCCCTAATCACCTGGCCGCTGGTGGTCACGCAAGGCCCGAACCCCGAGGGCGACAAGGCCGACAGCTTCAACCTCGGCATCTACCGGATGCAGGTGATCGGCCGCGACCGGACCCTGATGCGCTGGCTGAAGCATCGCGGCGGGGCCCAGCACCACGCCCGCTGGAAGGAGAGCCGGCCCGAGCCCCTGCCCGCCGCCGCCGTGATCGGCGCCGACCCCGGCACCATCATCGCCGCGGTGACGCCGGTGCCGGACACCCTGTCCGAATACCACTTCGCCGGCCTGCTGCGCGGCGAGAAGGTCGAGCTGGTCGACTGTGTGACCGTGCCGCTCAAGGTCCCGGCGACGGCCGAGATCGTCCTGGAGGGCGAGGTCAGCCTGGAGGACTACCGCGACGAAGGGCCCTACGGCGACCACACCGGCTACTACAACGCGGTCGAGCCCTTCCCGGTCTTCACCGTCAAGGCGATCACGCGGCGCCGGTCGCCGATCTACCTCTCGACCTTCACCGGGCGGCCGCCGGACGAGCCCTCGGTCCTGGGCGAGGCCCTGAACGAGGTCTTCGTGCCCCTGCTGCAGCAGCAGTTCCCCGAGATCCGCGATTTCTGGCTGCCGCCCGAGGGCTGCAGCTACCGGGTCGCGGTGGTCTCCATGAAGAAGGCCTATCCCGGCCACGCCAAGCGGGTGATGCTGGGCGTCTGGTCCTACCTGCGCCAGTTCATGTACACGAAGTGGGTCATCGTTGTGGACGACGACATCGACGCCCGCGACTGGAAGGACGTGATCTGGGCGGTCTCGACCCGCATGGACCCGGCCCGCGACATCACCGTCATCGAGGGCACCCCGATCGACTACCTGGACTTCGCCTCGCCCGAGAGCGGCCTGGGCTCCAAGATCGGCCTGGACGCCACCGACAAGTGGCCGCCCGAGACCAAGCGGGAGTGGGGCACCAAGATCCGCATGACCGACGCCGTGGTCGAGAAGGTCGACCGGATGTGGAGCGAACTGGGGCTGCCGGGCAGCGGCAAGGCGATCTGGAAGTAGTTAACGCCCCCCGAATCGGCCTCTTGCTCCTTGCCAATTTAAGCAATATTGAAAGGATTCTCTGCAAGCCTGAGCGGCGCGGCAGTTCTCCATGGCGCTATCCACCATGGGTGGCGCGGGCTCGCGCCCGGCTCGCACCAGACCCACGGCACTAGACATACGAGAGACCAGAAGCTCGTGATACCACCGGAAATTGAAGGCTTGCTCGGGGAACTCCAGCTGCGCCCGCCGGCAAAGCCGGCGGCGCTGGACGCGG
>JAAUYG010092187.1_pt1 | contig 11293 bp, 5 predicted proteins | sample 7278091 | NCBI WGS metagenome assembly JAAUYG01 (sample SAMN14350201, study PRJNA611818) | marine sediment metagenome | isolation source: surface marine sediment (0.6m) | place: French Polynesia: Moorea | collected 2018-08 | reverse complement strand
TAGACAGTTGTTCTGCGGATGTACTGCAGTCGATTACATTCGAGTTAGGCATTGATAGGGTACCTCTATATTTGTTGAGACTGTACTTGTGGCAAACATAATTTAGAGTAATGAGTATGACACTCATGGCTGGGGCACAACAGCCTACCGGATAAAAAAATATTGAGCTACTGTAACAGCCTATCTGGTAAATAATATGGAACTACAGCCTGTCTGGTAAATAATATGCAACTACAGCTTGTAAATAATATGCAAGCAAAATTACCTTCTAGAACTTTCAGTTGATTATCGGATTGTCTCGACTTTCAGGTCAAAGCTTGCAAGTAACTTATCTTTAGCTTAAAGACCTGTTGCTACAGTTATTTCTTGGCGTAATGTTTTAGAAAGTTTTTTTTATAGTGTTAATCTCTGCACTTCTCGTTTTATTTTCAAATTTCAAAACTCAAACTATATTACTCAAAAGATGTAGCGCAACTCTGCGTGTAGAGGCCTCATTGCTGTGTTCTTTCAAATATTGGTGTAAGTTATACACGCACTACATGCTAAGACTCTAAATTAAATTGGCAGCGTCGTCAAGGTCACAAAGTATATTATTTGTGACGTTTGTGGAGAACAGGGCGGAACGGTTGGTGTGAAGTGCATAGAACATATTCCTAGAGTAGAGACCCAGAGGGCATGTACAATAAACACTATATTTGTAAATACATACAAAAAGGACAATGTAGGGACAGTGTAGAAGGTCATCCAGATATTGAAATGTTATGGCGCTTTGAGGCTAACCCATCCAGGAGACGTCACCTTTGTCCTTGGATGTCCCTCATTTACCCGGTTCTACTCTTGTGAACCGGTTGGTTGGCAGGGGCGGGGGCGAGGGAATGACATTGCACACATCTCTCAGTGTGTGGTGGGATAGATCCGACACACGCTAACACCTGTCGGTAATACCAGCGTGTATTCATTTGGTTCCGTTTACAGATGATAATGCGGTTCAGAAAACTGAAATGGCAAAATTATATACCCTTTAAGCATAAAGTCGCATTTCAAGTATACAGCTAGCCTATATTCTAGAAATTGATATTTACGAATCACACCAAATGTACCAACATACATGTACTCACTTCTATGTGTGTCCGTAACATAAGATCAAAGAATTTCTTCTCGTTTAAATTCACGTTTAACGTTGATCACCAGGAGTCCTGTAGTACCGAATGGCGACAAGGAAAATTACCACCTCTTTAGTTGGAAGAAATAAAGTACCCGTGTGTAGGTCAAGATTGGCATAAATTATACTTATCAAGCTAAACACGAACGGAAAAAGTACGGTCCCTGAGTGGGATTCGAACCCATGAACAAAAGACAACCAAGGTTTTAAGGCAGCGCCTATACCAACTGAGCCAAACGTACAACTATACAATGAGCAGATCTTAACGAAGCACACTTTAGAATTTGGCAGTAACAATCAGCTTATTAGAAGCTTCGTTTTGGGTGTGAAGATTTGGCTTGTGGCCTCAGATCTGCCTCTAGAGGACCTAATCGTGCGCGGTGCCACCCTTTGACTGACTGTAGAAACTGAACGGCCTAGCCAGCGGGCAAATACCTGTATCCTCCTCTACATCAGGTCAACAATTGGCACCCAACTCAAAATTGACGTCGGAGATAGCAGGACACTGTCTGCACTGAATCCCCCGTTAGTTCGGGCCATTATAATTATTACGTATACCAAGTTGTGGGCGAATATCAAGAGCTTAGGGGAACCCAAAAATTAATTCGTATCGACTTTATCTTGGCATGGCATGGCTATCCAGATTACTTTCCCAACATTATCACATTGCAAATAACATTGCATAACAACTAAAGACACTTACTATGAAAGCTTTTACTTACTAAGGCTATGCCCGCCGCTGTTATTCGGAACGATAAAAGTTTGCTTTGCACATATGCAATCAAGCTACCAAGTAACAACAAAGCTACCACAGTACCAAAAACAAATACAATGTAATAGAAAATGTGTTCGTTGTTATTTAGAAGACGAACAAATTAAATTTCTCACACTAAACTAGCCCTAGTTTGAACAGAAACACCAGAGTATTAGTTTGTTATGTTTACGCGTCAAACAACGTGAAAAAGTAGCACACTGTCTGCATGTTGCGAAATAAAAGGAAATGCCAAACAAACATTGTCTTAACTAGCATAGCTGTCACGTGCTGTACTGTAGCGCATTGTGCCCCACAGGTGGCGCTTCTTGTTGTCGCTCGCTCACCTGTTTAATCTCACACAGCACTTTAGCAATATTTTGCTGTAATTCTGATGTCAACAGACTAAAACGATATCGATTGACAAGAAGGCAAACGGGAGAACGAATAAACAAGTCGGAAGTGCATTGCCATTGTTAGGTCTCTGGGATGACTAGTTCCTGTCAGAGGGCATATCCGGCCGCTGGTCTAGTACTTTGTCCCAGCTCGTCTGTCTGATCAGGGCAGTTTTCTCCAACAATCTTAACACTTTATATCGGGTGGTGACCAAACTGGTTACACTATTTGCGGCCTTGTTATTCCATATTACTAGTATATACTGACTAATATATATATTTAATTCTAAGGCTGCTACTATTGTTACTGTTGGTGTTGCTGGTGCTACCACTACTACTACTGCTGCTGCTGCTGCTGCTGCTGCTGCTGCTGCTGCTGCTACTACTACTACTACTACTACTACTACTACTACTACTACTACTACTACTACTACTGCTGCTGCTCCATGGAAGGTACGATTGAAAATGTTAAATGACTGTTGAAGTAACACGTTTCCAATTTCAAAGTAACATGTGCCATACAAGATTCAGATTTAACAGTATTAGCCACAGGAATAATGCTTCCTTTTAGTATGTTACTATTTCTCCATCCCTCCAGGATTCTGCGATTCCGTGATCTAGAAATTTAGTGTGGAATTTCAACTTGAATGCAGCAGCACGTAATTGTGCAGAATAACCCGATTTGACCCATGGCAGCTTTCCATGGCATTCGGGAAATTTTCCATTTTGGGGAGCAGAATTTGCATTTTTGAGTGCGGAATTTCCTTTTCTTGACTGACAAATTTGCATTTTCTGAGTGCCATTATTTTTCGAATGCAAAATTTGCATTTTCTTATTGTAGAATTTTCAATTTTTTAGCGCAGAATTTCGATTTGTAGCGTGAAATTTGCATTTTCTGAGCACGGAATTGTGGATGGTGTATTCAGAGCAGTTTCTGAGTGCAACATTCGTATTTTCTGAGTGCGGAGTTTCCATTTTCGGGGATCAGAATTCTGGATGGTCTGATTTTTATTTTATTTTTTTGTTATTTTGCAGTGGAAATTTAAAACAAAAAAAATTTAAAATTTAATGCCACAGTCGAATTTTGCATTTGCTTTTTTGTACACATAAATGTTGTCCGCATCCATTATTTTAACAAACTTTCAGCATCCCATACACATATATGTGTACCATCTCCAACCAACCATCCAGCCATACATGTGCATGTGTCTCAGATATTGGAAAGACTAACACCAGTTTAGTCTCGAACTGCTTCTTAATGGCACGACTTGTTATCAGTTGACATGATCAGGTATCACGTACCAAATTGCATTTCAAAGTGTTGGGGGTTCCGATGTCAATTGTCTTAAAGTTCCCTTGCCAGGCTTCTTTTGCTATTATCACTGCTCCAGGAATTTGTCAGCAACTGCCTTTGCTGTAGGAACTTGACACCACACTACCTATTCTCCCCAAAATTGGTTATTTGATGCAAGTAATACCTGACACAAAGGACAAGCCAGCATGACTGGGTGCAGCCGGGATGTTATTTTGAGAATGGTACATATCTGAGAATTTGTGTTGAAAGTCAAAATGTTGTTTGAACAACAACCCAGTTAAATTTAGTCTCTATCCCAAGTAAAACGTGAATGGTTGTATAAATCCTCTAGTATTAACTTCCTGTGCGTACTCACGTGGAGTTCTCATGAGTCATGAGGTATTTTCTATTGCATGGGCGAGATAGTCATTAAAAGTAGTAAGTACGGCTCGCCAGTATCCCTTACCCGAACATCACACGCTGATTGATTCTTATTGCATTTTCCTATGAACAGATTCTTTAGTTCTATATAGGAAGGCAGTGCTTGAGATAATAGCACAGGCTGTTTCCAGGAAACTTCTACCAGCCAATCAGAACAAACACCACTCACTGAAGAGAACTTGACTATGTCAGCAGAGATGTTGTCATTTTTGCAGACGTCCATCAGTCTCATCATCGTCATCCATTATCATCTGTATATAAAACAGGTTTTCTTAGAAACCACCCAGCGCTTTGAATGAATATGAATGAATGACTATTTTATTGATTATAGTGACATGTTCCATCCATGTAACAAAAGTAATACAAAAACATTAATATCGGTATTTGGAACCCATACCAGTCGGACTTATATGCCACTTTAGACATACTTAACATAAAACTAGATATTTTGCAGACAACAGAGCATAGACATCATATGCAATGCCGCCTACCCATAAGCAATCACCTATAGAGTAAATATTTACGTAAGTTATAAGCATTTTCTAAGTAATTGGCGACTTCGTGGCTTTCGTTTTTCATTAATGTCACATTTTGTGGAAAGCTATCCACCATACCTCTAGACCATCTTTTACGATTTTAAAATTTAGCATTTTTTATTTTTATCGTTTTTTTTTTTCATAAGCGTGGGACCCTGTTTAAATGAAAACCAGAAAAGGATACTCCTCCCATAATTCTGAAAATGTTTGTGCAATTTTGGCCATGAGTACCTTCAGAAAACACTTGTTAAGGTATTTAAAATTTGAAATTCAAATATTTAAAAAAATGCCATTCCTTACTCTGGTAATAATGCATTGGCATAAACTCACATACTGATTTATCATGCTGGAATGAATATGTAATGCAGCTCAGAGAGTCCTCTTAAATCTTCTGGCATAACATATGGATGAATGTGGGGGCCCAATCAACGGGACTGTTGCAGATGTTATGAATGACATCAAGAAAATGAACACATGCAGAATCAATACTCACTAACATAACGCGAATTCCTGAAAACAAAACAAAACAAACAAACAAACAAATAAAGAATACAAAAACAAGAGGCCCGGGGTCATTGAAGATCTGCTTGTTCACTTGCTAGATTAGAACAAGTCAGGTTTATGCCTAACAGCCATGTAGGTACTGTGTAGCTGAGGTCAAAGATCCTAATTTTGACATTTGAAGACCAAAATGTCCTTTGTTAGACAAGGAATGAAGCAAATGTAAACTATAGAGTGACACTCGAGGCACAAAGTACTCAACTAGGGACACTAGTAACACATATATGAGATACCTTTGCCCTTTGTAGTGTTCAAGATCATTTGGGGGGTCATTTGGTGCTCTTGTCTCAAAATGGGTTTTAACTCGAAAACGGTTGGTCGTAGAGTGAAACAACGTGAAATTTGGGACCCAGACACCAGTAACACACATATATAGGGTATATTTGGCCTTGTAGGATTCAAGGTCATTTGGCGGTCATTTGAAGCACCTTTGTCTCAAAATTTCCTGCAACTCAACCCATAGAACAAAATGAACTGAAATTTTGCACTCAGGAACACTAGTACAACATGTATGGAGTCCCAAATTTCACTCCGGTTGCTGTACGACCAGCAGTTTTCGACATACAGGGTTATCAAAAATTCCAAATGCGCTGAATGACCTCAGATTGATCTTGAACATTTAACGGTAAAAAGTGCCTGTATATGCTAAATCAGTACTATCACATGAGGCCCATATTTTCGTCTGTTTCGCTCTACTGCCAGTCCTGTTCAAAATATTGCAATTTTATACATCTCCGTTGACTACCATGCTAAACGGTCAAAAAAAAATTGAAAGACAAAAAAAAATCCAGAAACTCAAAATTGACAACTTTTAATTTATCAACTTTGATATAGGCCCTCTCTAGGAGTATACATGAATTTGGAGGAGTTAATCTGGTATGTACTTTCAGGGGAGATATCATTCGAAACTTTTACTGCCATACGAAAACGAAAAGATTCTTAAAAAATCAAAAATTTGAAATTTCATAATTCTTTGACAGCTTTGGTAGAAACCCTCCCTTGGATTATACTTAATTTTTGAATTCTGTGTGCACTTTCTGAGACGTCGTTTGAAATTTTCCCTCCCATATGGTCCCATGTTATTGAAAACGAAAACAATTCGTAACAAAATAAATAAATAAATAAATAAGTAAATAAATAAATAAATAAATAAAATGTTGAAAGAAGTGTTCTGGGGATATGGTGAATAGATACCTTCCACAAAAGTTGGCATTTATTCGCTTGGCGGTTTCTGAGAAAACGGGTTTTACACAGGGCCGGCCGGCCGGCCGGACGACGGACGTCCGCGCCATGACATTAGCTCTGTTATGCAGTAGCACAAATCGGAGCTAATGCAACAGCAGTGATCATAATATACCAGATTGATGAGGTTTATGGAAATGAGGGGACAAGCAACTAATTTGCTGTCAGATACCAAGATCTGCACACCTGGGCGTCATACAGTCATGCAGATATATTAGAAGTACAGGTAATGAGTACAATTTAATGAAACAATCGATACACTTTAACACACTTTTAATGCACTTTCGCCCAATTGTGCTAATAACTGTGGAGGGTGTTACCATAGCAGGGTAAGTCAGGTTAAATGTGGTAAGAAGGATGGTTGTGTGGTGTTTTATCTATTGAGCATTGCTGGTATCTAACTTGAATATACAAATTGTCGGTTTTGGTGGAGAGGGTTCTCCGGGAGGTTTCTCAACAAATATCCACGCTCCGCTTAGAGCAAAACTACTGACAACTATGCTCCGGTGGAAGGAAAAAAATCCAGGTATATATTGCATTACAGCAAGCACGTGCCTATTACGTCATCCCAGTGGGAATTCGGGAACCCAAGATGTTATTAGAAAACCCGAGCAGCAGGTAGAAGAGGGGAAGCTGGGGGAGCCCGACCGGGAGGGGAGGCGATCCTTTCTAAATGCCATAGTGGGACGCGACGAGTAGCTTTATTAGCAGCAAAGTAGCAGTTCTATTTTGAAATTCGTTACAATTAATCAAGTGAAGAAGCTCTTTAGTTCGTTCATTTCGGAAGCGTAGCATAATATAGAGTATTTGGCGCCACAAATTCGCAGTTTGAATAATCGGTTTCATTCGGAACCCAAACTACCTTGGTCATATGACTACCCTTATCCAATCGTATTGCGACAAATAAAAGCTCCGCCAATCGTAAGATGCCCCGGTTTTCGCGCCTTTACCCTTCTTTCGGGTATCTTCGGAAAATTTCCCCGCCAAGGGGTTTAAAATACTCCCCATTACAAACAGAAACATACATCATATTTGCAAATGAACACATCAAACATTAAAAAGAAAATCTGTGTCTGGTCTGGAATGGGCAGACGTTAAGCCGAAAATGCAAGTTTTTTTCCCCGACTCATTTATTTATTATCTGGCATGTAACTGTCAACTAATAGCAAATACCCTATGTTGCTCAAATGCAATGGAGGCTTTTGACCCAATATGAGTCACCTCTGCTCAGATTCGTTCAGGTTGTGGGTCGGATAAGAACGCATGCATGTATACGTTAAAGCACTTAATATTATGCAGTCGGTGTCCAAAACAATTTCCATGTGCTTCTATATTTTATACAGTGATGAAAATAATGCACCAAGCAAATCATATGACCGATAACGGTAGTAGAAGCACCTAGAAGCAGTTGGGTTATTAACAAAAGTTTGTAGCCTACGTGGAAAAATCTCTAAGGACTGAAATATCTGGGACCTCACGTCCTGCCACGTCCCTGGCATCATAATGATATAGAAACTGGATTTTTTTACTTGGATCCAATGGCCTGAATGTATTACAAATAATGTGTACTGTTCTTTTGTAGACTTTACATACCCGTTGTATAAGTTATGTGTCTATTGCCGAGTCTCCAGCCCACCCACCACCGCAAAAATCATCACTGATTGTTGTTATGGTATTTCGATTGATCTTTGTAAAAACAAATGTAATAATTATCCTTTGTAGTGTATCTCATTTTGCTTGCTCCCTGTTATTTAAATTACTCCTACTTGTTTTTTCCTCCCAGGCACGCACCTCCTGTTCATAAATCATATAAGTAAACCCCGCCCAGGCTTTGCATGGCGGGGTTTCTTACTTTGCTTTTCTTTTCTTTCGGGGTTTCTTTCTTTACTTTTCTCTACTGTTTGTCTTGCGTGTGTCTGTGTGTGTGTGTCCATTAACAAAATATCTCAAAAACTATTGAACTGATCAACTTCATTTTTGGTGGAAGCCTTCTTGTGACCCAGGGACGGAAACCATTCAGGCGATTTTGAAAAAAAAAATCACCTCGGGGTAAGGGTGGGTGTGGTGGTGGTGGGGATCAAAATTTGGCCCTAATCATAAACCGTACAATCACTTCTAGACATCCTTGGCAGGGGACCAAATAAATTGTAAGTTTTAAACAGAACATGCGCGCTCTCAGTGTCAATCATATTGGCTGCAGTAATATCAGACCATAGCCTATGCGACCTTTGTAAAGATTGAGGCAGCACGATTGACAGATAAATATTTGCAACTGTGGCACAACTTGAACCTGGGGCAAAAATTTGGAATTCCATTCTCGGAATTGCCATCAGTCCACCACGCATCTTTGATATGCGATGCTAATGATCTGTTTATGGGCTATTCCAAAAAGCATCAGCGTTATCCTTACACGGGCACGTTAAGATAAGATAAGATAAGATAAGATAGAATTTTTAATTTTTATTTAACGTCGGATTTAATTTTTAACAATAAACATTAGTGACCTTCACTATTAACCGACATGCATATGGTACATGTACAGATGTGACGGAATGGGATGAGGTGAGAGAGATGATGGTAACAATGAAGCAGATGAGAATGATATATGATAACCATGAGACATATATTAAAAAGTATAATAGCATGATCTCCATGTACAACATTAGACACCTGATATTGATAAGATGGCTTAGAGCAGTCTCCGTTATTTGCAACAAACAGCCGTTAACCGGTTGTTACCAAACAATATGAATTAACAGTAATAGCAGTAAATGTATATATATGCAAAATGCATAGATGTAGAAAACATAGGAACAAATAAACTAAACATGCAATATTGGGATCTTTCACATTAGCCGTATATACTGCAACTGGACTGTATAAATTACGACGAAATTAGAGAAGAATGGACTGGTACACGTGTGGACTGTGGAGACAGTGTACAAGTGCTAGTAAGTCAGTACAATGTAAATACGTGTAAACGAATGAAAAGTCTTACTGAGAATCTCTCCCCGGGGAGCCTACATGTACCTTTGTTTGCCGGGGAGCCTGGGCTACCCCCGGGGGGCTACCCCGGCGCGTCCCCAGGTGGCGGATAGGGGAATGACCTTAGCTACTTTAGCTGGCCGCGGACCATAGTGGGCATTATCATTGCTTGTTCATTGCTGGACTTTTTTTTCAGGATGTGACTTGACATCTTACCTTGGACTTTGCACTCATTTGACCATAACATTCTTTTCTAGGGGACTCTGTTTAGACTCATAGGGCAGTTTACACCTGTTTTGGCACTGCATGACCCATTTGGTGTTGATGTGCCGTTAAACTTTGATATCACTCACTCACACTCCACTCGTAGCACGATTGTGTTGTTCTTGTTGTTGGTAGTAGTGGTTGTGGTTATGGTGGTGGTGGTGATGGTGATGATGACGTTCGCAAAATTTTTCACCTGTATTCCAGAACCCATACCAGGTTACTGCCTGTCATATGCTAAAATGACACATTACGCGAGTTTTGTGTGATTGTGTACAGTCGTTTTTAGGAAAGGTGGGAGCATCGGGAGCAGTAAATTTATCTGCAAAATGCATAGATATAGAAAACATGGCGTGGTGATGACGATCGCAAATTTTTTCACCTGCATCCCAGAACCAATACCAAGTTACTGCCTGTCATATGCCAAACTTGACATGTTAGGAACACGATCACATAAAAGTTTTGTACACTGAGTCGTTTTTGGGAAACGTGGAGGCATCAGGACCCTTATGAAGTTTTGTTCGTTTTCTGTTTATCATGGAAATGGTTCGTTAGTATGCAATAGTAAAATTATATGTCGCTCTGATAGGACACAATTTTGATGAAACAACACAGGTAAGAGACTCGAGTCTTGATGCAAGATTTTATTGCTTATAGACACCACACCGCATGAGAACAACGTTGAGATAATACTAGACTTGTTATGTATAGATGGAACGTAGGTTTCACTTAATTGTTATGTGTTCTCCCGAGTTACAATTTGTTCTTCCTGTGTACATATGCGGTGTACTCCGAGTACGTGACGAAACAAGAGCCGGAGGGGTGGGAAGGGGTGGGAGGAGGAACAGGAGCAGGAGGATATAAGGAGTAGCAGCAGGAGGATGAAGAGGAGTAGGAGGATAATGAGCAGGAGGGGGAGCAGGAGGCCCGGCGGGAGGAGAAGGAACTTAGGTCTCCATATTGCTGTAACTCATTATAGGGACTCCCGGGTACGGAATGTGCATCTCCTGGGACACAACTATGCTTTTCGCTTTTAATTAAAGAGAGCTTGAAGAGCTATTTGTTTGCCATCCACGATTGGTGATTTCTGTTTCCTTTCTAGTTACTCAGGTAGTGCGAAGTTAAAAGGAACCACATAGTTCAAATCTGGATCCGTTTAGGGAGCGGCTAAATGGGCGATATTACAGGGAACCGGTAGGCGATATGCAGCGTTTCCGGTGGAAAGACCAAACCTATGTGCCCCATTGCCGGCCCATTGCCAGGCGTAAAGACAAAAGCCAGTCCAAGTCGCGCAACAAAAAGGTTGGAATAAATAGCAATTACGTGTGAAAGGTTCCCAACTTCTGAGGGTGAGAAAAAAAAAATACAAAAAAGATAGATTATATCTCGACCAAACATGTCTGAGTGTGTATTTACCTCCGACGGCAGTGTTTGCCTAGGTCCGGGGCTAGGCTGGCTTCCCTCGTCGCTCTGCTGTACCCGGGTTTGGGGGCGCCCCGCCCGCCGCCCCCCCCCCCCCCCCCCCCCCCCCGGCCCCCCCCCCCCCCCCGCACAAACCCCCCCCCCCCCCCCCACACGAACCACCCCACAACCCCCACCCCGCCCGCCGGGGCCGCGCCTAACTCCAAAACAAAACAAAAGTAAAAAAAAAACAAAAAAAAC
>JAAUYG010024942.1_pt1 | contig 11293 bp, 4 predicted proteins | sample 7278091 | NCBI WGS metagenome assembly JAAUYG01 (sample SAMN14350201, study PRJNA611818) | marine sediment metagenome | isolation source: surface marine sediment (0.6m) | place: French Polynesia: Moorea | collected 2018-08 | reverse complement strand
AGGTATGTAACAACCACAAATTAACTATCTTGACTATTATGTGTTAAGTTACCATTGTCTGTTGTGGGTATACAATAGGCTTTGTTACATACCTAGACCAGGGTTTTGCTGTATTTCATGTATATTCTTGCCTATGTAAATCTATTTGTAATATTTAACTTTGGTCTGAATAAATAAACTGAATTGAATTAAGGTCCCGGTATATCACTCCCGAGCCAGAAGGGTTCACGTGTCATAATGCCACCCACAACTCCTCTGTCCAGCTCTACAATTAAAGCCGGATGATCATTACGGTAGTTGCTGTGTAGCTGTAGTAAGCCCCAGCCAGTGGGGCTTACTACGTACTACTATAGGCGATACATTCCATATAGAGACGAATACTCTATCTAGTTGCTGTGCTACATTGTGCTAGCAGTGATCATGACTGGGGAAGTAGATAGAGTACCCTAGCTGATTCATATGGGCCGCCTAATAAACACAAGCAGCACAGAAAAGAAACCTCCCTCATACCCACACTGCATGTACACTTACAACACAACGGCCGGGGTGGGGGGGGTGGGGGGGGGTGGTGCTTTAACGGCACATGCACCAAGGGTCATATACAGTGCCAAAACAGGTGATAATGATTGCAACGTCAATCCAAGTCGCTACAGTCTAAGTACTGCACTGTGCAGTAAACAGGAACTCGGGGCTAACATGACCCATGTTTCCATTAGTTCCATTGTCGATGAAGAGCTTGAAATGGTTCGCAGCGATCTGCAGGATAATGCGTATCATCACGTACATTTGTTTAAACTGCAAAAGTAGGTGCCAGACATACGGTGTATCAGGCCATATGCTTTAATGCTGCATTTTGAAATACATTTAGCGTATTTCTTTTTTATATTGCATAAACATATGTAGGCTAGGCATTGAAAACCGTAGAATATTGCATGTGAGCGATAATAAGCAAGTTACTGATTCTGAATGAATAGCCCGAGGTGGTTTATATGTAACCCCTGTGGCCGATAGGCGACCAGTGGATAAACGCCGCAGACTGGGGTTAGTTTATATGTAGCACCTGTGCGATAGACTGTATCACTTAACACTGCTTAAAGTCTCTGCCTGGCCTGTCAGATGGATTGGTCAAATATCAACGGGCGTTGTGACAGCCAGTACATCTAGAACCAGATATACTCGATAAAGGTTCGATCCCTGACCTGAAATTAGACCTGACAATTTACGGATAATTATTTAAATTAATATCCCTATTCTCGATATTACCCCTATTCTCGATATCTGCCTACTTTTTTCATTAATATACAAGAAAACGTGCAAATTTCCATTTAAAATACAACACAAACATGTTGCCTTGAAATTATGAAAAAAATGTTAGTCTAAAAATCGTCTGTGGCTAGTGAGCTCACCCTAATCGTTCAATACTAGATTTTGGTCTATTTCCGGAAAGTATGGTAGGTACCAAAACATTCCGTGGATTAAACTGGATTTGTTGCATGTGGCAGCTTTTATTGCTGTTGGATTTTTTCTTCAATTTATATTTTTCTTCATAATAATATTCATTATTTTTTTTTAAATTTCACCCATACAAATTAAATATCGAGAATAGGGGACTACTACCTGGAAAAAAAACACTTCCTCCCATAGCCGAGATTGATTTTTCGGGCTGTGGCAAGACTTTTCGACTATCTTGGCTCTGTATAGTCGAAAAGTGTTGCCAGAGCCCGAAAAGTCAACCTCGGCTATTCCTTCTACAGATGAATGTTTACATTCAAGAAACTGTGTATGGTGATAGATGTTGGAAATAGTTTTGTAATAAATAATTATTTACACAAATTTTTGATTTACCTCTGACTATTCTAAATACCGGTATTTCCATACATACATATATATTTTATACATACATACATACATACATACATACATACATACATACATACATACATACATACATACATACATACATATCATTATGTAAGTGCACATAGTAAATTTAATAAGAAGTTTATTTGCATAAATAAATTAACTATTAACAAGTAATAAAGCAACAACTAAAACAGTAAAGAAAAATGTCGGACCCGTTTTGTACGAAGCATCTCTCCCACCTACGTACATGTATTTTATGTAAGCTTTTATAATATATTTAAAGAGGTTTGAAACGGGCTACATCACCCACTACAATTTTCAAGGAAAATGTCCCTTGCAAGACAATGTTAATCTCTTTCACCGTAAACACTCTTTTATAACTCCATTATGGTAGTCGTTATAACTTTATTTTGTATGAACATTGCGCCAATTGTTATCACTGTTGCATGTTGTGGCTGATGGCGTTCTGAAAAGAAAGCGCGGGAAATATTTCCGTGTGATTTGCACGACATTCGCCAGGCGGCGCTGCTGTGCTGTCCGTCGTGATAATGTAAACATGGAGCCTTCCTCAGAGTCGGACACTGATGGAAACACGACCAGAGTTCCATTAATGTCTGGCCCTGAAACACGAGAATCATGTGACAGCTACAAAAATGGATTGCACGTCAAGGTGCGACAACATGGGAATGACGATAACCAGACGCAAGTATGAAATCCCTGCGTTTGACCACTGCTACAAAATGACATTAGCTAATTTAGTCAATGCCAATGGCGAGTGACCAGGCCTGACCACCACTAGCACTACACTAGGCACAACCTATAGCCAACTAGCCTTCCTTAGAGATATGGGACAGTGACCTGCTAGATTATTGTAGACTAAAAATTAACCGAATATTGCTTAAGCAATGTTTTACTAATATAGATCTGTCCATTATTGGCAGAACTATGTACCAGGCTGGTAGCCGGGGGCTGGTAGGCCGTAATCATTCATGTTAACCAGTTAACCAGTAGCCGTTAACAGTTGGTTAACCTGTTAACGACCCTTTATCTGACCGATAGCTCTAGTACGGCAATAAAGTAGACAGTCACTTGGGTTGCAGTGCGTAATTACGTATTAGATGTGTTGATTCTGAATTCTCTCTGAATCTCTTTGCCTTCAAGGCTTCATAATGTTCATCAGGGGATGACAACTAGTGCCAGTAGTGGCTGTTGGTGTGACATGACCCATCTGGATCATATGACAATCACCATTTTTATTTCAGAATGATATTAGCTACTAATGGTATGGTTGGGTTCGTATCTCCATTATCATGATTATGTGGCTTGATAATAGTGACGTGTCTAAATGTGCTGACATAGGTCTGTCGTTTTGTGAACATATCTGTATTATCATCTTTCTGACCCTTTTTTTTTTACACTTTTAACAGGTTTAAAATATACACAGTATAAGGTTTACAAACGTTTTTTTTTTTTAGGGATTTCTCATTTACTGGGTTTAGTGCGGTGAAAACACAGACACTTCTCACTAACCAATGTGGAAAATCATGCACAATCTTAAGCCATTTGCTGGGCTGTGGGCCATTCTTTCATGCAAAGATGCTGTACGTGCCATGATGATTTTGGTCACTTTGTTGGTTGTAGCTTGTGGGCCATTCTGTGACCCTTTCTGTGGGGTCCTTTCATGATGTTTTCCTGCCAAGAAGTTTGAAGTACTTCTTCTCTACGGAGTACAGGGCAGCACTTAACATCATACACACATGCATAACATCATACAGTAGTGCGGCAATGCGAAATGAGGGTGAAAGTTACCGTGTCGTTTTGTATTACATGTATCATGATGATGGTCATTGGACTCTTCACTGCACATTTCACATAGGTGATGCCAGCCAGTACATGTACATCTAAAAAACTGTGCGAGCTGGAAATATGGTCGGTGGGTAGTTTATACTGAGTTTATACAGCAGTTCTGTGATACAAATCACAGTTCCGGTCATCTCACCAAACCAAAAACGTAACATGCTCATATACATTGTAAAATATTATATGAAAAAAAAAAAGATTAGAGCAAACAAACAATTTTTAAGACTACCTGTAGTGCCATGAAAGACCACCTGTCTTGAAAGAACACTCTTTTCTGGCACAAAGACTTGCAGTTAAATAAAATAAAGTAGGACATAAGAGAGCACCTATTTTGAGACCAAATTTTTTTCCAAAAGGGGTGGTTCTTCAATATAGATTTCGCTGTAACATCAATTAGGTATTCTGGTAAGTGTAATAATGATTTGAGCCTGAAACACTGCCACCATTGATGTGGCAATGACTTTCCTGCCTTAATACCGGTACTATCACTTTGGCACAAAGAGCATGTCTGGCCCCTAGACATGAGTAACCTACAAGCAGGATTGTATACTATCAGTATCTTGTGCGTATTTGTCGACAGAAATAGTACTTGTAAGTATTCACAGGAAGATTTGCATGCAAATTTTACATAAACATCTCGCCATTGGTGTTGTGATCTGTTGCTTGGTCACACAAGCGAAGAGTGGCATTGTCATAATGTAACCAAACATTAGGGTGCCTTGAACCATCAATGAATGCAGTATGACTACATGTTTAGACTATCATGGCTTCACCTTCCAATGCTTTGACTTAACTTGGCATGCCTTACCATATTTTGTAAAAAAAAATCTGACTGACAAAGATGACCTGGATTCAGTAATTACTACCGCCAGTGAAGTTAAGAATAAGTCGTTCACATAAAACATATTGCTTGCACTTTTTTTCTTCAGATCAATTCAGTCAACATGGTAAATGCTTTATCCTTAGTTGGCTAGATAGGTGTCATAGAGACATAGAGGTGTCCTAAAACACAGAGTATGTGTTTAAACTAGAGGGATGTCTTAAAATAGAGGGATGTCTTAAAATAGAAGAATGTCTCACACTATAGGGATCTCATATTGAACTAGCAACTAATTATTTCCATCTGAAACTTTGTAGAAGTCATTACAAAGTAATCCAAATCTGAATTACCACGGGTCCCACAAACGTTGTCCACTTCCCAAGTCCAGTGGACACTCAAGCATTTGCAGGCCTTGGCTAGGTGAAGATGGTTGAAACTGGCATCACAATTTGTTTAACTATTCTCATGATTCACTCAGTAAATATGTCATACATTGCAGACATGAGGGAGTCTTTTCGCATCACAAAACCGCAACATGAAAAATCCACTTCTATCCTAAGACAAACTATCTTTGGTCATGTGGTGCCCCTTAGCCAATCACATTCTTTCGTACAAAGCTTTTGACCAATCATGAGGTGTCACTGTTTTGCTCCTTTCTCCTCTTTAGGGTATCTTGGGGGAAAATTCCCGCCGGGCTTTTTAAAGACTCCCTACTGAATTAAAAATTAAAAAAGTGGAGATTTTAATATACCTCAAGCTTCTCAGTTTGGTTATGTTTGATGTTTTGATAACATGGAAAAGTGCTGTATTCAGGGGGAGCCATCAAAATTCTGTAGTAGTAGTAGTTGTAGTAGTAGTATTTAATTGCTTCAAATTGTACAATAGCATATTGTATCACAATTTAAATATGTGAGTGAAGAATAGAAAGGAAAAACATGTTAGCCTGTAAAGGCTGTAAGGCTGTAAAATTACAAGGCTGTAAAATATTGAGTATGTTCAATAATAATGGATAGGCGATGGAAACACAGAACATAACAACAACAGGCAGCCGAAATTTGTGGACACACATATCTGTAATTCTTACCTCCACCTAACGAAAGTGACCTGTCCTTGACGTATTTGCATATAAATGACATTATTAATGGTAGACAATAACATTTTATGCCCAGATAAGCCTTGGGGAGGGGGGGGGGGCGACCAGTCAGCATAGTTCCATACCCTGTCTAATGTTCGGTGTTGTGACAGTTACTGAGCTGCCAACCCCGAACTCCTCCATCCCCCAACCCCCTTCCCTCGAGGAAAAGTGAAGGAAATTGGCCTGTCACTTGTAACCCAGTCCTGGCTTAGTGTGGTTGCTGGGCTGTGAGAGCGCCGCCAGACATTTCATGCCTCTGCGCCAGGCTTGCTTGGCAACCATTGCAATCTACATCTCTGTCTTCTTTTTTGGTGTGGAGTTTTGCTAATCAGTTTCTGGGATCAGGTTGAACAGCACTTTAAATGGAGATGTTAAATAAAGATGTGGCTATGAGTAATGTGAGTCTTACAATAACTCACGGTTACTTGTGGTTACTCATGGTTACTAATATGTTACTACAGCCTCAAATCAATCACCCACGGTTTTAACTGAAACATGAGAAACCTCACAATCAATTGTTACTCATGTACTTTGGTTACTGTAGTCTCAATATCAACTTGGTTAGTGTAACTTTGTAATCGCTCTTAATAACTCTGACGTTACAATGACTTGGTTATACGCTGACCTCACAGTCACACTTAACTGTAACTTCACATCTAAATAAATAAATAAATAAATAAATAATTAGATTTAATTTAAATAAATATAAATAAATACTACAGCTACCCTACATGTATGGACAGACATACATGTACATGATATAAATAGATTAGAAATTGTGATATGTCCTGTTGTCATTTATGCTTGAATATAGAGCTGCTTAAAACAAGCCAACCTAAATTCTAAGCCGGGTTAATATGCAGTACTAGTAGCACATCTTCTCCAATCCCTCAACCTCAGTGTTCTTGTGAAGGTGCGGAGGTTTTTTTTTTTTTTTTTTTTTTGATTTCCACCGTCGGTCCGTCTGTCGGTCTTCTTTCCTTCCTGCTTTTGAGGGTAATTTGGTAAGTTGACCTTTTCCAAGGTAACTCTTCATCGCAGCTCTCTGCTGTGTAATTGCGTTCCTGCTAAGGTAAAAGTACCCTGTCCATGAAGATAATGAATGCGGCTTGCCGTGTCAACTGTGTGGAGGGTAAGGGTGACAGATAGATAGCTCCAAACCCTGACAGAAAGTGCACGTACTGATTCAGCTACGAATGGAGTGGGCATGCATAAGTGTGGCCTTGTGAGATGAACCTTCATCCAGCCATTCCTGCATACAGCTTAATAGGATTCTTCAGGTTCCTCCTCTCAGAGTTTGCTTGTCTTGGAGTTTGCTTGTCTCGGAGTTTGCTTGTCTATGATATTTGCAGTCGTACTTTTGCTAAAGTTGGGCAATGTCGAACTCGATTAGCGTTCATGTAACACAACGATGGGTGCATGCCCACCAAATGAGAAGCTGCTGTAGTTCTGTATGCATGATATAAGCAGGACATTTTCTTGCTTGGAATATATATTCATGTAGAAGTAAAGAAGCTCGATGTACATGATGTATGGTCCCATTCTTTCCGTGTTATTTAGTTCTCATGGTTCTGGAAAATAACGACTAATGTCAGAGTTTATCTGGTCTTTGAATTAAACTGGAAGATGTTTTTTTGTCCAGCTTCTGCATGTTAGCTGCATATCCTACATGCACATGTTCTAGGGCAGTAATTCAGCATAATCAGTATAACATGTACCAGGTATAAGTGTGGTATTAAGCCAGTATGTTCAATATCATACACTCTTTATATGCCACCATTTGCATTATATTTTATGGAAGATCTTTTTGAGCCCAGTTGGAGCATTTATGCTAGCACTAACACGAATCAGAACCCATTTCTGGCAATGAAGTCTAATCCAGTACGATTTACTGGTTTTGATCCGGATTAGCATGAACCGAAGACGTGTAAATCCAAAAGTGGAGTGAAGCCTTTTGAAACCAGGTACGTCTTCAAGTTCATGTTGCTCCATGCAGTTACTTCATGAACATGATGAAGATGATGAAGACCAATTGTCTTGGGCTTCATGAAGTATATGGAAGTTGGAACACGGGAATAAACCAGGCATATATAAATGCAGCTGATCTGAATTTAACTGGCCAAGCAAATTTTTAGATGTAAATCCGAACCGAAACAAAACCATATTACTGGTAAACATGTTAAAAGGCACGATGTTTGTTCCTTAAGACAATTCTGGTGTCTATATATATAGCTAAATTTCTTGAAAGTTTAATATCATGAATATATGCCGCTGCAGTGTGGATTATGGATTGTAAATGATAAGTGTTTAGCTGCAGATGAGCGATAGGAGATTAAGGTTTCCCTCAGTGTTTATGCTCCAAATGAAATACAATCAAAGCTGCTCTAAAGACCGCCTGTATATAAAGACCACCTGCGTACAAAGACCAAATTTTACAGGTCTCCAGGGGTATACTTTCCGTGTACTAATTGAACCTGCATAAAAAGACAACCTATGTGTATGGACCGCATCTTGCTGGTCCCTAGGGTGGTCTTTATATACAAGTATCACTGTAAAAACAAAAGCAAAAAAAAAAAAACAACACCTGAGCTTATATTAGAAGTTACATATGTATTGTAAAGAGGCATCTCCAGATTAAGACCACCTACAGAACTGCTCCAAACTGGTCTCTATTGTGAGATGGTCTTATTTATAATGAGACTCCTGAAATTAACAGTTTATAGGTACACTGCTGGGAAGCCATGCAGTTCTTTATTCTGAGGTGGTCTGATTTCTGAGGTACATGCAGTCGCAAAATACTAAGGTCCACTGCAGCTCTTCGAAACAAAAGAAAAAGTACACTCTGATCCAAATAAAGTCCTCCGATTTTAGTTATAAAAATCCTCGGATGTGATTTGTGAGCAGTTTGGTTATGTTCTAAGACCTTTTACACTCTCCACTTCTTCTTACAGTCACCCTGGAAAACCCGACATAATCTAAGTCATCTATTTACTTTATCCCAGGACTCATTGGGATGCAAATGGCGTATCTTTTTCCATATGCTCAAATTGACATTTGGTTCGCTGTTCGGCTCCGGGGAGGATTGTGTGCTGCAATACTTCATGTGGTCCGGAAAAGTGGGTCCTCCCGATTTCACTCTCTGCAGCCGAAATCACGGAAAAGATCTCTTCAGGAACCGGCAGCTCCCATTGGCCGTATAAAACACCCTAATTGGTTATGAGAGGTCTTGTAGCATCGCTGCGATTATTTGCTCTCCACGGACATCAAGGTGTCGGCCGAAATGCCGTTCCCATCCATCATTCTGTACACTGGGGAACGGCTGAAATGTGACGGAGTTGAGCTAATGTGGGGGGGTGACCCGATAGGAGGCGCACAAATCAATACATAATCTCCTAGCGAGGACCAGTATTGTTGTAAAGACTGGCCGGGCAGCAGCCGGAAGGAAAAAGGCCGACCTTGGGAGCGGTAGATGGGATAAGTATTGTCAGATTGGAAATTTGCAGAGAAAGACTTTTTCTCTCTAGCCGTCGCTGCCTCTGTACCTTGTTATGTGTCTACGTAGGGTTTCCGTGGCGAACCACGCATTGGTGTCTGTGATGCCTAACAAATGCAGGTCTCCGAGTGACCACACAATTTTCCATGGGTTCCTTTGCCATTTGGGAAATGAAATAAAAATCACATGAATACTTATTATCTCCTGTATATTTTGAGCTCCACAAGGCTTGTTGGCCATACATACATCTTGTACATGTACATTATGTATTATACTGCAAAATCGGACCCTTGTTTATGACAACCATAAACTTTAACTTTACTTGGAGTTGAATTACAAATGCACCTATGGGTATATACAATTAATGATAGGATATCCCACATACAAAAATACTACATTCATAATCTCATTGAAGTAGTTGGCAGCCCCTGACGAAGGCAGAGAGATTCTGCTGAAAATTTGGGAACTTTTCCACCATAATTTGACTCTGTGTGCAGAATGTTTCATCAGAAATTATGTTTCCAGAGTCCAAAAACATTCACTCCCAAACTCATTGAAGTGATTATGGTATCTGTTTTCAAGACCTAACTCAAACATTGTACAGGATGATAAGGTCAAGTTCTAACAAATTCCCAATTTTGTTAGGTTTGTGGTAAAATCTACATGTAATATATGCGATCAGCAAACTCTGATCAGCAAACTCTGCATTTACTGATACATTTGTACTACAGGTAGATATCTTGTTTTTAGATATTTATTGTGGAACATTTGCCAGTTTCACAATATATCGATCAATACAATGAAGGCATTGAAGGCTGCTTGTAAAACAATATGCCATCAACCACAGTGGTTGCTATAGTACAGCACGCTTACCAATTAACATGATTATGGCAACACATCAGTACAGCATTTTTCTTTTCCACTTTTTATCATGCAAATTTACTGTGCTAAAAAAGAAGCATATTATTACCAGGTACCAATTCCAGAAATTAGTAAGATATCTTTATTTGTACCGGTACTTGAAGACAAATCACAGCTTTCCCATGACATATCATTTGCATTCCATACATAGGGCATAAAAAAATGAGGGCATTTTAATTACATTAGCCCATGACAGGTTTTGAACCTGTGTAACGGGGACATACATGTACATGTGCATGTATATTACTCTGCCCAGCACTCTTAATCATTCCACCACCGAGTACAGGGGACGAAAAATCTAGAAATGGGATGGATTAAAATTAGCCAATCACGTTTGGCGAGCATTACCTTTTCTATTCCTAAGTTCGTTGTAGACTTAACACTCTCTGTAAACTGGCCCCAGGTTGACTTGTATATAGACGTGATACTGACCTGAGACTTGGCAGACCTGAGGAATCATAGAGTGATGTAACATCATGAATGATAAGCTTTATGGTCATTTATCGTGTTTGTGTCAGAACAACTTTAATATCAGAGCAGTATTATAAACATCAAATGAAGATTTTAAAAATGAACTTAAAGACACTTGGTTGCAGTGTAATTACTGGCATAAAGCTTAATTAAAACCTGTGAAAATACATATACCTTGTTTTTTCTGCTATTTTAGGTCACACTAAAAGACACAGTGTCTGAAACTCTGAACAATGCTGAAAAGTATAGATATACTGGGAGTACCGTACACTTACATGTATACAATGTACAGTGTACTGTTTAATGGCCAGTGGATCTACTTGTAGTTAATAGTCATACGTTGTTTGAGACTACTTTTGGTTTGAAGTTGACTGGGTTTCAAGGATTTTACTAATCCTGTTACCAGTTCCAGCTAAGTGGTAAAGCATGTACTGCTCCAGTAAGCTTATTTAATGTCCTTGCCCATTTCAGCAATGGTCAGTGTATTGGGGCTTGGGCGCTCCCAGGGCTGCTCTAACAAGTCTACAATCGAGTCAGCTGTAACAGAACATGAGCAGTAGATCTTTGAAGTAATCAGTTGCTACTTAAAGTGGTGGGTGGCTGGCAGATCCGTGGTTCAGTATCAGTATTCTGCAGCTGCCAGGCTCGCCCAGTATTATCTCTCCCTGTAGCCCCTGTACATGTACCCACCATTGTCCTGGTGCCAGTGGTGTCTGCCTGAGTCCACTGT
>JAAUYG010251588.1_pt1 | contig 11294 bp, 5 predicted proteins | sample 7278091 | NCBI WGS metagenome assembly JAAUYG01 (sample SAMN14350201, study PRJNA611818) | marine sediment metagenome | isolation source: surface marine sediment (0.6m) | place: French Polynesia: Moorea | collected 2018-08 | reverse complement strand
GACGGACGACAGACGACGGACAAATTGCGATTTCATGAGCTCTGCTGACATAGTCAAGCAGAGCTAAAAATCTATGTAGTGAAGAACCTGTTTTTCAACTACGGGTACAAATTTTACCAGTGGCATTGTCTAGCACATAAAAACACCAGCAGAACCTATACCTGCTGGCCACAGCAGATATATATTCACATAAAAATCAGTTTCCCAGATGCACATAGCCGTAAGCAAGCACTTGATTTTAACAAAAGTCAAGGCAGTCACAAAAAGAGACGGCATGTACCAAGGCAGACATGATCGAGGAGCCACAAGGCTGAAGTTCTAAAAAGACGCAAGTCTAAGTTTTGACTTAAATCACATTCTTAGGCAATGAACATGTCTCAGATTGGCGATGTAAGTCAAAATTTAAGACTTGAGTATATTGAGAAGATGAGCCCAGAGTCTGTCCCAAGGGAATAGATCTCGTCTCTGGTGGACGTCCAGAAATGACATTAATTCCTTCACCCTGGAGACACCAGAAATTTGCGAACTCGTTTTCCGTTTGAAAGACTCGATATGTGGCGAGGCAAGGCAGGAAGACCTTGGCCAGTGACCCATACCTCGTCCTGGATCATCCATCAACACGCCATACAGAATGACCAACATACAGTGAAACCTCTCTTGAAAGACCATCCCATTAGCCATAACAATGTGGTCTGTCAAGGCGGGTGGTCTTTGGTGACAACTGGGTGTATCATTTACGTTGAAATGTAGGGTTTAAGCCAGGAAAGCATATGACCTTTAGGGCTTTGGGGATCAGGTGGCCCCTCCTGGCAGTGGTGTCCCGAGAGAGCTTCCACTGTACACCCATTACCAGTACAATAGAACTTGTCCCAGTCTCATGCCGTGCCATGCTATGCCAACCCTCATCTACAGCCACCACCTGCCCTTTGTGGTGTCAAGCTGCAATTCCTGACAGTGGAGTGGGTGGAGAAAAAGCGGAACCCGGTAAATGCATTGTCTAAGACCCATCTCTGATGGAAAGACTGGTTCTCATCGGGGCAGATGTTTTATGACTTGCAGAGCATTTGTATTGTATTTACAAATGTGATTTCAATCAGTTGGAAGCTCTTCTTATACACCTAGAAGAGATTGTATTACCTCTCAAAAACTGTCTTAACTGATCTTTCTCCAATTATGCACTGATAATATTTTCCATACAGTGGTCCCTCTATTTTAAGACCACCCATGGGACCAAGAAAATGTGGTCTTATATTGCAGGTGATCTTAAAATAAAGGTCATTTAACACATAACGTTGAGCTTTGGGATCAAATTAAATGGTCTTATAACCAAGGGTGGTCTTAAAATAGAGGGTTGTAAAATAGAGTTACTACTGTATTATAATTATCTCCAATCTGGAATTGCGAGTAACTGTGCACAATGATACCCCATGGAACAGGAGAAACTAGCCATGCAATTGGTTGCCTTAGTATAATTTGCTCATCTGTAGCTTATTAGAGCCAGCATTTGTAGAACTGGTATATTTAGCCAAGGTGACCAACCTTACATACTCCGCCCCCCCCCCTCCAACCCTACCCCCACCCTCAAATATCTGTCCCAAACAAACAGTACTTAATTGCTTCATTTCCTCTGGCAGGGTACACTGGCCAGGGTTGTCAATACAGTGATAAACACCTATCCATGAATTACGGAAAGCATTAGGGTTGTAGCGTAATGCCTTATTGATAAATCCTTTTAGGCCCCTTTCACACAAGTTACGCCAGCAATCATAAGTCCCGAAACTTCGGAAGATTTCTGGTGTGAATGGGCGAATCTGGCGCAAATTTTGCCCCCCAGCCGAAGTAAGCTAATCCAGGAAAATAGTAGGATCGGTAATCTGGATAAAAACTTGCACTGGCGCATAAGTCTGGTATGAAAGGAACGTTTTCTAGACCTGGCTGCGTGGAGCGCTGTTGTCGCGTTATCACAAAAACGAACAGGAGACCTTTTCAAAAATATGGGGAAAATAGGTTAGACTGCAGAAATCCTTGACTCCAGTCATGTGACGGATTTTGCCGCCACCTGGCAGATAATCTGGGTAAAGCCAAGCGGCCTTGTTCTGGACTGATGTAACTTGTCTGGTGTGAAAGCGCGGCCAGGCACAACCTGAAATTTTTAATTGCTTTATCCGCCGAAGTAGTACTCCGGATAACTGGTATGAAAGGGGGGTTATTTACATTAGTATGTAAAATAATTTTCAGATAAAGAATTCATAAACAACCTATCTTGCCTCATCAGCAGTTGTAAACATGAACTCCCATTTAAAACACACTCACTGAGTGGTTACATGAATGTAATAACAAAAATAACCAATAGGACGTAAGATCCTAATTGAATCATAGCTACCAGCTGAAAGGTGCCACACGAATTCGTTCATCCACTAAAACTTTATACTTCACCAGCTGTAAGGTGCTACATGAATTCTTCATCCATTAAAACATCATATTACTTCACTTTTAGGAACACATAAACTATATACATGATCTCTATCCCTCGCTCTCTCTCTCTCTCTAATTTATACTAAATACCTGGAAATATATCTCAACAAATTTCACTAACATATCTCACTATATTATGCCTTGTGCAAATAAAAATAATATCTATTAATCTGATCACTACCAACAGAGTATATATTGTTATTGTTGTTATTATTATTTATTATTACTATTTTTTTTGGGGGGGAAGGCTTTTAATTTGCTCACCAGTGCTATACTTACTGGCATCTTGCTACCAGCAACATATGCTATAATTTCTCTATAGGCAACCTGTTACCTGGAGCTGCCTACCTACTGTAAACGATATACAGGAGTGATACATGTGATGCGTCTTGCCAGTCAGCAAGAGGCCGAGGTTGAGTCTTATGGGATCAGAGGTAAGCAGTGCACCTTCTCACAGTTACCGAAACATTTCTGCACCGGGCAAAAACCTGCTATAGTAACAACCAACCTTCCCTCCTAAAAATAACAACCTCAACGAGAGACTTCCATCCGCAGGTTCTTCTTCATTGCTGAAGCTAAAGCCACCGAACCAAAACTTTACCTGATGCCCCACGGTTTCTTACTATCTGCACCCGCAGGTTTTTCTGTGTGCGGCGATCCGCGGATATTAATTCCTGGATCAGCATGATAATAAATGATCCCTTGCAGTGGTAGCAGTTACCGTGGGAGGTCTAGCCGATTCAATAACGATCGTCCGTGGTGCCTGCGGTGCCGGAGAAATGTCAATTTTCATTTAGTCTAAGTTTAGTACAACTTTCTCATTCCATCACGGGCGAGGTGCTGCATTTTCCATTATACCTCAAAGCAAAACATGTTTGTAAACAAAATGATGATGATTCATATTCCTTTCAGGCCCAGTTGGAAGCTCGGGCAACTTGCACCTAGAAGAGATATAACACCACCAAGTTCATAAAAGATTTGACTACAGCAGAACCTGTCTTGAAAGAAAAATGCTCCATATTGGCCATGAAAATGTGGTGCCTCATGATAAGTAGTCAATTAAGCTAAAAACTAGGACTTTCTGCCTGGAATATGTGGTCTTTCAATAAAGGTATATATATATATATAGTCTTTCATGACAATGGTCTCTCAAAGTATTTTTCACTGCACATGGGTGGAGCACTTTGCCAAGAAACTGCTTTATACTGCAGTCAGGAATAATTAGGGATTTTATTGAACTGAAAGATTCAGATGCATCAGAGAGCAAGATCATGAACATATTGAACTATTTATGTACAGTCTGAGCAAGTTACATGTAATTTGTTATTAATTTATAACTCGTACATCATTTTGTAACCTGCAACAATATTGTACTTCGAGTATGAAATAAATAAATAAATAAATAAATAAAATATTCTATCTATAACTTACACAAGCTTTCAACTTGAAATGACTACTTTTCTCTCAGTTCTGCAGCTTATGCCAGATGTTACACCCGGGGCTGGCTTCTAGAAAAATCATGCGTCCAAAAACTGATCTTAGGCAAGAAACAGTATGTAGCAGTCAAAGGCCATTTAAAGGAAACAGGCAGTATTTTAAACCCCTTGGCGGGAAAATTTTCCAAACATACCCGAAAGAAGGGTAAAAGTGCGAAAACTGTGGCATCTCACGATTGGCAGAGCTTTTATTTGTCGCAATGTGATTGGCTAAAGAGTCATATTGTGACCAAGGTACTTTGGCTTCCGAATGAAACCGGTTATTCATACTGCGAATTTGTGGCGAAAAGTACTCCCTATTCAGGTGACTTGCTATACATAACATTTATTAGAAAGACTCTGAAGGAAAAAAACTCCTTGACTGGAGTTGTCAGATCATCGGAATCTGCACATTTTGACTATGTCCATCATCATCAATGATCTGAGCTGCAGATGCATGTGGACTGAAATGTGACAAACCTAAAAGACTTGGGTATTTCAGGAACACAATGCCCCTGACTCATAACGCTCTGAGTGAACCAGCCTTCTCAAATACCCACAAGAACTCGCACTAAGTGGTAGCTATAGTTGCATTATATCAAAATTAATATCCTGTCCAGAAAAAAATCTGTCTATATTTTTGTTTTTTTCATCCATTAGTGGACCTAAGAAAATGCACGGTCATATCTCACCATGATGGCTGTTTTTGTTTTCTGGGATATCCAAGCCGTATAGCCAGCTGCATCGAGTAACCAGCCACCTATAAGGGCCCCGGAGTTCTCAGAAACTCCTAAGTCTTAAGTTGTTATTTAGGCAAAATTTTGAGCATTCATGGCTGAAAACTATATAATTTATTATCGCAGACTGGAAAAGAATGAAGTCCATGGTTTTTAAAGGAATGTAATTTTGAGCTTAATTGTTAAGAATTTGACAAATTTAAGACTGTCACTTTCACTTAAGAATTCTTCAGACATCCATGGCTCTGTTACAGCCTCTCCCGGTGTATTGAAGGAATTATCAATACTGTGAGGAGTTTTGCTGCCTCACAGCACAGCCTTCCCTAGCATACACAGAGTAACAAGAGGACTCCTTACATAATTGATGTCTCCGATACCACTAAACGCAGTCTCTGCAGTAAGCAGCCAATCCTCCCTTCCCAGTAATTAACATGTCTGAAAACTCCGGATTGGCAAGTGCTGCAGTCATCGACTTGGATAATAGGCTCAATACCTTTTCCAAACATTCTCAAACAAACATTGTTAAACTCAAAGCTCAATTAGAATTCTATATATTAAAATTTTAGGAAACTTCTGTAATTTGAGTTAAAAACAATGCCCACTGTCTATTCCTGACCACACATCGTTTGTGCTATCAAAATATACTGAACACTCTAAGGAATTAGGCTGCTACATATTTAGATTACATATATTATAAATCATATTTATTATTTAAATATGCAATAGAAAAAAAAAGACAGAAAAAGAAATGAAACTGCAGTCAAGTTTAGGTGACTATTGGTGGCTGTCAGTGTCCATCCTAAGGCCTATATTACAATGGTGAACCCACTCACCTGAGATCGCCAATCCTTGTACTTTAGGCCATGCCATGCTGGAATATACTGTTGATAGATGGCCACAGATCAGGTTATTCTCCGTGTAACTGAACCAACATCTATTCCACTGTCACACCAAAGAACTCCTCAGGCTCCCATACAACACCTGCATCGACTCCAGCTTATAGACTTAGTACACCGCTGAAATGTATCCGCAGTTAGGAGATATTGTGTTCCATAATTTTTGACAGTCCAAAATTGACCACGTTGTGCATGCGGGAAATCTCGCGTTGTGCTTGTCAGTGTCTGTCGGTGTTACAGGAAAGCCGTGTGTATTACAGCCGAATGCAACGCTGATATATGCAGCGCTGTCCCGCACAACGTCACTGTAACAGCCCCGCAGAAAGGTCCTATACAGTGAACAGAAGTAACGAGACAATGGCTCCCGCGGTCGGCCACTTATGCCTTCAGCATAAATCCTTTTTTCCTCAACAGGTACAAAGACCCAGGGTATATCCATGTACCTGGAGCAATGGCTTCCGACAAGTGAGCAGTGGATGCATGGGCAAGGTAGCAGCCCGCTATATATCAGAAGTTTGCTCACTGGAGATGACAGTCAGGAGGGCAAACGAAGCCGGTTTGTGCCTCCGGGCGCTTTAGCACCGGGAGAACTCGCGTAGCCGCTAATTTGGCCCTGAGAGAGTCAGTTCCAACACGCCGTCATAACTGGACGGCTCTGGCAGCTAATGCCATCAATCCTGCATTTATAAATTATTCAGGCAACACTTTTCACTGCCCTAGTCCAGCACAATATGGTCTCTGTGGGCGGGGAGGATTCCAACAAATGCTGGAGGACATGGGTAGTGGGAGAGGGTGTCCAGATGGGGGAGGGGGGGGGGGGAAATGGGGGGGAGGAGGGGTCTGTATGCATCCTGCTACACCAGAATTCATCCAAAGCTATACCCCGATATCTAATAACCATCCCACCCATTCAACCTCCGAGGAGAAATGCTTAATTCCCTGAACTTCTTCACTCACTCTTTAAGATACAAGCCAGTGGGCTACCACTAATGAAGGCACTTCATTGAATAATCTTCAGCCCCCAGTTACCACAGAATAATGTCACACGACCCTTCCAGTATGTCGTAATGCAATACAAATGCTAATTGACAAATCAGCATTGGACGCTCGGGGGACACGTCTTTGGGCAGCTACATATATACGTAATGTCTGTAGAATCTTCTTCGTTGGACAGGAACTGTATCAATGCCACATCTTAGGAACACTTACAATTACCTGCTGTGGTAATTAACATTTTAAGAAAGTCAGTCAATTTCCAGAAAAGTGAACTTGAGAACTTGGTCTCGCGCAAGAAAGAGCCAAGTTCCCGAGGTAATTCGCGCAAGAAAGAGGCAAGTTCCCGAGGTAATTTAATAAACTTAAGTTATATTTCTTTCCTTAACTAGGCGTTTCCCAAGAAACTGGTCCTCAATGTTCCTTACCATCAAACGCATATTAATGTTTCAGCAACAATAAGAGATTACAAAGATTTTACAGCACTTTACAAATAATAGCTTGATACGCCATTCCCAAGTCTTTCAATTAGCAAAAATTAACCAGTACCTTTTTAATTCCCTGTTCTATATTACAGTGAACCTGTCTTTAAGACCACCTGAGTAATAGGGACAACCTGGGAATTAGGGGCAGCTACTTCAGTCCCTAAGTCTATTAGAAATGGACCTGGGAAATAAGACCACCTCAGAATTCAGGACAGTGTTTTACAGTCCCTTGAGTGTCCCTAATTCCCAGGTTTCACTGTACATATAAAATAAGATATTCAAGGTAGAAAACTATCATGAGACAATGTCTCGTAAAGACAAACTTGATGATATGACATAATATAATTACATTGTAATCTGATCATTAACTGTTATTTTATCTGTATTATCAGGCCTGTTAATCATTTTACAATAGAAACAGCCTGTGATTTACAGACCCGAGTTCAAAAAAGAGAGATTGGAATACAACAAGGCAAATTCATGCCTAAGTTTGTTGTAGAGTGGTCCCTGCATTTTAAGACCACACCTTCAGCCATAAAATTTTGGTCTTAAAATGGAGGCGGTCTTAAAATGAAGGGATATTTACAATGGAAATATAGAAATGATGCCACTGATAGCTGGTCTTAAAATGGAGGGAACAAATTGTTAAATGGAGGGGTCTTAAATTGCAGGGACCACTGTACTGTAATCAGTTCATTAACTGCCTATTTTTATTCACAATTCGGCAACCAATCATACCACAACATTTGACACATAAAAGCAGCTCTATCACTATGCTACAGAGAATCTAGGATGCATCAGAACCCCTTTATGTTAACTGGAATTATTATTAATGCTCCAGTATACATGTGCAGTAATGCACTCTGGATATGATATAAGTTTACCCCAAATATCCGCTGACAATCATATAAATAAATACATGTAAAACACCCTGAAGCTGAACAATTGAACTACAGCGGTCCCCTCTAATAAGGACACCCCTTCTGCCAAGAAATTCTGTCCTTACTGCAGAGGTGTCCCTTGGTGAGAGGGAGCATCACATGCATTCCCAGTACTTGCTGCCAAGAATTTGTGTACTTTCTCTAAGAGGGGTACAGTCCTCTCTAGAGAGTGTCCTTAAGAGAGGTACCATTGTATATGACTACAACAAATTTTGTTACTCACATCAAGGAATTACATGCAAGCATTTGTTGTTAGCAGTTTTAGAGAATTAACGCCTTAGGTTAGGTTGGGTTAGGTTAGGTTTATTGACATTTTCGCAACCGTTAGGTTGAATTGCATTGCTCTGTTTCATAAAACATAAAGACTTTGAAGTTTTATGAAACAGAGGCCTGAACTATTAAATCCCTGCAGGAAAATTTGGACTGTATCAATCATCCTTGAGTTACATTTGAATGAGATGGATACCATGCATCACTTTGTTGCTTTTTTTTCGAATGGGGGGTTGTATTCATGTGCATGCACAGTACACCAAACTCTTTTGTCTACTATGCCATTGTGTTTTTATACAGATCCCTGATAAATCGCTTCATTGTACATATATACATTTCCCCATGGCATTGTGTATTTTCTCTCATCGATTCTGCAATTCCCCAACAGAGCTGGAAGTCTGCCGCCATTTGACACGCTGCATTTAGCAAATGTATCAAACCTCAGCTAGCCCTAAGGCTTTTAATAAACACTGCTCATAAACCAGGAGATTTATCACGTCCAACTGATTCGGCAGGTTAATCATATTTGTAGCGATACCTCTTAGTACAGTCGAACCTTTCCGGATGAAAACAGGCATGAGATAAAGTGGCCACTCTATTTTGCAACCCTTTATTTTAAGACCACCTGCTTATACCACCTTCCACCAAATAATTCGGTCCTCGGATTAGAGAGGTGTCCTTTCGCGAGAGTGGCCTTTAAGACAGGGATGACTAAATAAAGTGGAATAGACATTCAACTTACCACTTTATAGAAAAATCTGAAATCTAGAAATGAACTGAAGTTCACTAGTTTCATTGGCAATCATGGCATTTTCTGTCCTTAAGTTTATTTTGGATTTTTTTTTACTTATCTAGAAATTTGCCCTTTAGTCAGGTGACTTTCCAATCAAATCTTCTCAAGACACTGGTGAGTTTGATTTAGGAGAGTCAGGTGACTTTCCAATCAAATCTTCTCAAGACACTGGTGAGTTTGATTTAGGAGACTTATTCTTACCATGATACTCCGAGATAAAGGTTATAAGGCTCATTCCCATGAGGCAAAACATGCAGAGCGAAATGTTATAACATATTACCAGAGGTTGGTTTCTTATAAAAAGCTCAAGGCCACTAATGATCGTAAGCGTGAAAAGGACAACGCGGTTACCAATGTAATTAATGCACTTCAGTCCATTTCAAGACTTAAGATTTTTCCAGAACCTGAATGGTCCCAGTCACTAAATTAAGCTGATTCAGTCACTTGACTTAATGATCTTTCAAAAATAAAATCAAGTATTTTATAACGTCATGATATTTTTTTTTGTCCAATGCTAAAAGCTTTAGGCATTTACCTTTTATGTGAAAGCGGCAGGTGCAATGATTGGCAAAACTGTATCTGACTTTTACTGCGGGACTCCCGTTTGTATGCGTTCTATATCAATATTACCATCCTGCAAAAAAAAATGCACTAACGGCAGCACTTCCAGACTCTTTCAGTGATGTAATGCCACATTGTCCCATCCATTGTGCACCCGTATTCTCCGATCTTTGCCCAGACGACGGTTAATGGCTCCACGGTAACCTATTGTCAACAGGTGAGGCAGCAAGGACATGATGTTCAGCGCATTACTTGCCTGGTCGGATGGCAATATCCAAACAACGATCGTCCCTGGAGAGTACGGCCCAATCTCGTCCGGGCCTTGCTGCCCGCCCTGCATGGCAAATCTTCCCGATGGTGTCTATGCGCTGTGTATGAACTAGCAATTCACACAGCCAGTGAAGCTCGTTGGCTTTGAGAGTGACTGGTGGCAGATACCAGTTGCGGTAGCCATGTCACAATGGCACTCTCCCCACAGTCGGGGACAGAGCCTGATCAGGTAGAACCAACACCGTGGCACACACCACTACCACCACCCTCCCGGGAAATCTCCCGTTTGCCGGGCACTGATCAATAGCTGCACAAACACACAGTTTGCTGGGGTTCCTGTGGATCTGTTCAAGTCCTCAGGGAGCATTATACCAATTTCTTCCCCTCCCCCTCCGCATATCTTGCGTGGCATGTCTGCCTTCAGGACATCATAAGCCCAGTTGTCATAGATGGCAGTATAGGAGGAGGATGCCGGCCAGGCACGGACATAAAATCTCGTAACGTTTTGCCTGGTCAGTGTGCCATCAGGCATGTTAGATACAATTACGCAGTCACCAGGTCACAGCGCCTGGGGAAAAAGTCTCTCGGGAGAGTTGAATGCCCAGTAGACAGTGACGCCAGTAGCCAGGGAGTTATATTGCCACAGTCACAAGCCAATGACAGGACCTTGTATAGACTATTGAGGGTGAAAGCCCATCAGGGCTAATAGTAATGGGCCCTGTCAAAGCCTAACAATCAAACCTGACATACAGACCAATACTAAGCAACGACCTATGTGACCCTTAATAGTAACAGAACCTGTCAAAGCCTAGTAACATAACCTGTCGCAATTTATAACCAATACAACCTGTCATAACAGATCTTTTCTTTCAGATCCAAAATCTGTCCTAGCTTAGTGACAGAACATGTCATAGCCTAGTAATAGAACTTATCACACAAGTGCAAGTCTTCAACTCCAAGCACAATACATGGTGTTGTATAAGAACACATTACAACTCAGCATGCTCAGTTAAGCGATGTCATATGTGGCAGAAATTTATCTTCCCCCCCATATAGACCATATTACACCTACCGAATTAATGAACTATCTTACAGCTCTTGATTAATTTTAATTTTATAACCTTCATCTCAGCAACAGAATCTCATCTACTCAAATCATGCCCAATGACAAAATTATCTGCAAGGACTTTGTGAGCCCTCTGAGAAGTTGAGAACCCAGTAACAGAAGCTGTCAGCACCTTACAGAACCTCTCAGAACTTAGCAACAGAGGCCGTCAAATCCTAGCAGGGGGTACAGGCGCCCGGGGGGGGGGGGGGGGGGGGGGGGGGGGGGGGGGGGGGGGGGGGGGGGGGGGGGGGGGGGGGGGGGGGGGGGGGGGGGGGGGGGGGGGGGGGGGG
>JAAUYG010053300.1_pt1 | contig 11294 bp, 3 predicted proteins | sample 7278091 | NCBI WGS metagenome assembly JAAUYG01 (sample SAMN14350201, study PRJNA611818) | marine sediment metagenome | isolation source: surface marine sediment (0.6m) | place: French Polynesia: Moorea | collected 2018-08 | reverse complement strand
TGAGTAGGTGCCATATTGGATTAATTACAGCTGCACCATTACATTTGATCTTGGCTGACCTTGAAGGATCAATGCAAAGGTTCAGATAAGGATGTAGTATCTTATTGCCAACGGGGATGCCCCCTCGCGTTGCACAGCAACCGACTGTCTAGTTTAAGACCACCCTTGATTATAAGATCGCCTGATTTGATCCCAAAGGGCAATTTTCTGTGTTAAATGACCTTCATTTTAAGACCACCTGCAATATAAGACCACATTTTCTTGGTCCCATGGGTGGTTTTAAAATAGAGAGACCACTGTACATGTATAATGGCTAACAAATGAACCAATATTATGTGTTCCCCTTTCCAGTGTAAATAATCAAGATACAGTGTAATAACTGTGCTGAAACTGTTAGGATATTCTTGTGTAAAGGCATGTATATTGCATATTCAGAATAAAATACAAATGTAGTCTTCCATTGAGTATCTTTCCTTGATCTGATTTACCTACAATAGTATTTATTACACAGCGGCAATTGGTAGTAATTTTGTTGGGCCAGTTTCTGGAAAAATCCGAGGTCTAGAAATGGAGTGAAGTTAAATCATGTTGGCAATATATAAACTAAAAAGAGCGGGAAACTAAATTAATATAAAAATACTTCCCAGTATGTTCCCAGACAGGCCAAGTAGGTGCACGCAAGAAATCCGAGCGAGGGTAATAATGCACAAGACAAGACGGCAGTAGTCCAAGACCAGCAGTGCAAACATGTCTGCACTGACTGGAGCAAAGTTTAAAAAGTGAATTATTGGCCTACAACAATGCCTATTGTTCCTGGCTGTCCAAGTTACGCTTGGTCGCCTTTCATATGGGACACACCCTAGTGGAGGCTCAAAGGTGCCATGCAGATTTCTGTCATTGGACACCCCTTTCAGGCCTTACAGGGGTTCTTCATGAACAGAGTGGCTAGGTCATTTCGCTTTCAGACGGCTATGGGTCCGTGGCCAGTAGCCACGGCATAGAGTTACGGTTGGACACCGTTTTAGGTGATGAATCATTGTCTTTTCCATGCTTAAATCACTAGTGAGCATAAGATTTTGTAAAGAAATTGGACCCTGGTGCAGCTTAATACTTAATACACACCTTTCACCAACCAGTAATCTCTTGTAAACTTTTTTTTTTCCAGGAGCTGGATATTATTTACAAGATACCCCACTGTGTGCCTATATCAGCTCATCACAAATGGAACTTTGATGACCTCCTCGAAAAAATGTGGGACTACCTTCATCTTGTCCGAATGTAAGTTGTGATACGACGGCGCAATTATGGGCAATGTACTGTGGTTATGCTTTTATCATGTTTTAGGAAGTATTACTTTATGTTACTTTTTAAAAAAAATAATTACCCCAATCATGTCGCTTTAGACAACTGAGTTACTCTCTGATATATGCCTCAACACCAAAGTGAAATTCGTCGATCACTGAGCATTTATGGAACAGAAGTTCATATTGTTTTACCCACCCCAAAACTTGACGATTTATGTAGTTGAGTTACTCTCTGACATTTGACATTTCCCAGTACACCATCCGATATCTTCAGTAAACTGAAACATTTTAGGTTTCCTAATACGCACCCCACATTTGAAATACAGTAGTCCCCCCTCCTCCCCTCCCCCCCCCCTCCCCCAATAAGGCCACCCTATTTGCAAAGAAATTGTGCCCACATTAGGCCTCTGATGAGAATCACCATTAAGAGAGTGACCACGGTGCATGATATCTTACTACCGGTAAAACACACCAATGTGGCCCGACCATTTCTTGACTTGAACACGTGTTGAACCCGTACTTCTATTCCTGTGGGTTGTGGGTGTATGAGGATATAATAATTTGCTAGTAGCACAGAAAGAACCTTGTTTTTCCAGATATACCAAGCCCAAGGGCCAGCTTCCTGACTACAATGCTCCTGTGGTGCTCAAAAATACAGGAACAGCCGTTGAAGACTTTTGCAACAAGCTGCATCGAAGCCTCATAAAAGAATTTAAACAGTTAAGTGTCCGCATTTGACTACTTCATGTATAGGGGGAAGGCAGAAGCCATCAGTTTCACCCTTTGGGGTATTCTCCATACAGTACAGAAATGTATCGCTTGGTAGCAAAAATTACAAGTACCAGTAGCATGGTTTAATATCCACTCTTGTGGTATGATAACTTTCTCGGCAGTGATACTTCTAAATATATTATATATACTGGTAGTATGTTAGTACGACTTTACTGCATACATTATACCAACAATGAAGAGATATATGTTACTCATTAGCAAGGTTGGTGCAGACCAGGGTTAAAGTTCACCAGAAAAAAATGAAGTTTTAACTTCGATTCCCCTATCTGGGCAGTGTGAATGGGGCCGCTGAAGAATCTGACTTAAGTCAAAACTTGACTTCAATATTTTTCAAAACCTCTGCCCTGTTATACAAATATACAATTATCCCTTTCTGTTAGGGACATGCATTATGCCAGACAACTTTGTCCTTATTAGAAAGGTGTCCTTTGGTGAGAGGGAGTTTCGTATGCATTCACGGTACTTGCTGCTAAGAACTGGTGTCCTTTCTAGAGGGTGTCCTCTTTAGAGTGTGTCTTTTAAGAGAGGAAAACCAGAGTTTCTGTGCTTAACATGTTACGTGTTACTGCTCTGTACTTTCAGCGCTTTGGTTTGGGGTTCATCAGTCAAGCATCAGCCACAGAAAGTGGGGCGTGAGCATGTATTACAGGATGAAGATGTTGTACAAATCGTTAAGAAGTAAGTTTCACATGATAGTTTAAACTGATCCATTGGAAATGGATAGACCAAGGTTACGTTAACTTTTTGGTTTCAGTTTGTTTTCGATTAGAAAGTTATAGGGCATGTTAACTTTTGATAATGCAAACGAAACTGAAATTGGTGGCCACTTAATCCCCGAACATGTGGAAAAGCAGTCCTTAATCACTGCCCAATAGAGCAGATTTCATCTGAAATGTTAAGTGCTATATGATAAAATGTATGTACTGCATGAAATATTGTCATATTGGTTATCTGTTGGTGATTGAAAAGCATTGAGACATCTGTGGAACCGTTCCAAAAGAGTGCCTCCGAATATTAAGACCACAGCCAAAAGTTTACACCCCCGTGTTACATGTCCTATGTTGTTTCATAATTAGGACCACCCCAGCGGTCTTGACTCTGGTAGTCTTAATTCCAGTATTCCATGTAGGAGTAGTTATCTGGTCCAAAAGATTGCTTTTAATACCAATACTAATGCTTGCTCGGGATGTTTGAGCACCGTTCTCCTTACATTTGCTGTACTTTGTTGTCACAGATCTGAATACTTATATGGTATGCCTATTACTTTTCAGAGTATGAGGACAGCTTGAACTTCGATAATGGTCACTCAAAAAGGAATGGACATCCAACCACACCTTATCTGACCCTCTTTACACACTGGACACTACCTTGTGCTATGTCGAATGAATTCAGCTGGTCGCATATACCATGTATGCTGGTGCCAGCAGCCGCTTCCTCTGAGGCAAATTCGAAACCAGATGATGGAATTCTTGAACCTCTGTTTTTGGTGTCATGCCTGATCATTATTACAACTGTGTAAAGCAGAAGCAGGGAGCACTTCTCTCGTGTGACCTCTACACTATGAACAGACTTTTACTAATGGTCACCCCTGTATTTATAAGTACTTTACATGCTGTATAAGAAATCCCATTCTCATTTAATTTACTTTGTTGACCCATATCAAGGTCAGCTACCTATGAGGAAACTTATGGCTCCTTGGACAGTTTGTTTTCACAATAAAGGAATTTTGCTGAGCACAATTGGGAAAAATCTACTGTATCACATCTTGTTGATATTTGGGCATAATGTGAACATGAATTTTTTCTCGAAAAATAAATTGTTTGACCTGCAGCTTCTCTGGCATTTATCTTTTTAGCTCAGCTAGATGGTCCAGGTGAGTGAGCGTTGTTGTGTGGACTACCAGGTATTCACGTCTTGTTCAGTTGTAGTTATTTTGCACGCTATTTCGGAGTACAAGAAAAAAGTGCGACTTTTTTACTTTTATTTATAAGTGGCCTTGAGGGAAGTACGATATTTGGTACATGGGCACCTTATCTATTAAATAACTAAGCTTACCTATTGGGCTTGCAGTAAGACCTCTGAAAGAGCTAACACATGAGTTGGCCTCTGAATTGAGTAAATGATCAAATCTAATGATCTGAAAGTGAAGAAATTTTGAAATCGAAGATCAAAGTACCGATGGATTTGTGAATAAAAATGTGATGTCATTTTGAATAAAGAACTTAGCTAGTTTTTTTTTTTCAAGTGAAAAATAATATGAATAAGATATGGAACCAGGTAGTAAGTGACTACAAAATGAGAAAAGTGAATAAAACAAATTAATTATTTGTACCCCGGCACTTTCCAGGGGCTTTACCAATGTCACTGAATATGGTGATATTAGCACCACTCCTGAGTCACAAATTTTCACTATGGCCAGCTGTTTTCGAGATGCGGGTCATTTTGACAAAGGTGCAATGAATGGCGCAAAAAGACCTTGAACACTAAGAGGTCTAAGGTAAACCATACACCTCATCCTACTACCCCTGAGTCCCAAATTTTAATGTTTTACTTTATGACAAGCTGTTTTTGAGTTACAGGCCTTTTCAGGACAAGTGCACTATATGACCCCAGAATGACCTTAAACACTAAAAGGTCAAAGGCACCCCATATACATCCTACAGCTACCCATGTTTTGCTCTATGGCCAGCTGTTTTCAAGTTACAGGTCATTTCGGGACAAGTCCACCACACGACCCCAAAATTATCTTCAACACTGAAAGGACAAGGTACCTCATATATGTTACCAGTACCAAATTACACTCTCTTCTCTTCTAGAACAAGCTGTATTGCTCTACGATTAGCCATTTCGAAGATATTGGCAATTTTTCATTTCAACATGGGCCACAATGATAAATATATTAAATTTTAAATTTCTTTTTTTGAATTGAATTTCCAAAATTCCTACAATTCCTTTTCCAATTTTTTAAAATTTAAATTTGAAGTTTCAAAATTCCCTTAAGTAACTTTTCTGTGGCCTGTCACAGGAAACATTCATAAAAGGTTAAATGCTTGAAAATGGATAGCTGTAGGAGTACCTTTTTTATTTTTTTCCTCCTATAGGGTCCCGTGTTAATGAAAAAAAAAATTGAATTTGAAATTTGATTAAAAATCCCCAAAAGGAAGTTTTGTGAGGACTGTCACAGGAATATGTAGAAAACGGTTTATTGAAAAAGAATCTTATAACTGTATATGAGGAGTAGCCGTTTGAAATTTTCACTCCCATAGGTCTCATTTTAACGAAAATAAAAACATCTTTAAAATTCATGTTGAAAAAAGGATAGAAAATGGTTTGGATATTTGGTAGACTAGATAGCTACCTTTCCCAAAAACCTGTAAAAAACGTGTTTTACACATGGATGACAGACACCCATGCCATAATTAGCTCTGCTGACACAGTCAAGCAGAACTAATACAACTATAATGATTTGAACACCCTTTAACAAATTTTGCAAGTAGTATATGCAATAAGCATTTCGCCATGTGCAAGCACTACTGCAGCATTGGGGGAATTATGCAAGGAACACTTTACACCTGAATACTTAGTCGAATATTAGTTATTGGCACTGATGGACTTACAGAAATAAACAAAAAAAAAAACAGGAACCATATATTTATTGAATGTGGTTTACCAAGAATGCAAAGCAAATGGGCACGACTTTCATGAAAACATAACTTATTTGCTAATGCTCAATGGATTAGGACAGATTTTCATGCAGTGTATGAACCCCTAAAAGGTTTAGGATAAAAGAGGATAAGAGAAAAGTAAAGCAACATTCTGTCAGATCAATCTATAACAGAACATCAGGGTAGAAGAGGAAGATAATTTACCACCAGAAGAAAAACTGCATAAAGAACACAAGAGAAAATTTCAAAAGTACATACCCCTCCCGCAGTTGTCATTCTTTCCACCATACTTTTTGTGAATTTTCCCTGTCACAGTCCTCACAGATATGTTAGTTATTGGGATTTTGAAATTTAAAATTTGAATTAAAAAAAAAAATGATCAAACTCGTTCTTAGCATGGAAACGCATGTATAGGACTGAAAATTTCCAAATGCTACTACTATAGTTATGATTCGTTTTCAGCCAAAGTTTTGCTGAACGTGGCCTATTTGTGATAGTCCTCGCAAAAGTGGCCTATATAGCTATATATATTAGAATGTTGAAATTTATTATTATTATTTTTTTGAAAAAAAAAACATGAGAGTGGAATAATTTTCATTGTGGCCAATGGGAAAATGAGAAATTGCCAATATCTTGGAAATAGCTTATCGTACAGTGAAAAATGAACAAAATTTGGGACTTGGGGTGCTAGTAGATCATATGTTAGGTTGACTTTGTAGTGTTTAAAATCATTTTGGAGTCATTTGGTGCATTATTATCAAAATAACCTGCAACTCGAAAATTGCTGACTATAGAGTGAAGCAGATTAAAAATTTCGAGTCGACGGTATCAGCATCTGGTACATTTGGCCTTGGGTGTTCAGGGGCATCTTGCAATGGAGTCATTCAGTGCACTTGTCGCAAAATGGTTGTCACCCCAAAATGGCTGGTCATAGAGTGAAACAGACTGAAATTATTTTGACCTCAGGATACTAGTAGAACTTATATGATTATGTTAGCCCTTTATGTGTTCAAGGTCATTTGGGGGGCATTTGCTGCACTTTTCTGACAATGACTTGTAACTCAAAAACGGTTGGCCATGGAACAAAAATGATTGAGACATGGAACTTGGGGGTATTTGTAGAGCATATATGGTATACCTTTGACCTCATATAGTGTTCAAGATCATTTTGGGTCATTCAGTGCAATTGTCTCACAATGGCTTGTACCTTGAAAGCGGTTGGCTGTAGAGTGATATTTATTGAAATTTTGAAGTCGGTGGGGTACTTGTGGAAGATCTAATGGGGTTCCTTTGACCTTGTAGTGTTCAAAGTCATTTAGGGCCATTCAGTTCACTTGTCTCAAAATGGCCTGCAACTTCAAAACAGCAGGATGTAGGACGAAAATGATTCAGATTTTGGACTCAGGGGTGCTAGAACAACTTCTATGAGGTACATTTGACCTTGTTTATGTACAAGGTCATTTGGGGGCCATTCAGTACACATGTCTCAAACTAATTGTTAATCCGAGGACAGTGTCTGTGGAGCAAAAAAAAAAAAAAAAAAAATAGCACATGGGAACACCAGTGAAGCATATAAGGGGTATATTTGAACTTGTAGCATTTATAAGGGGGAGTATATCCCCAACAGGGCCAGATCACCAGATTTCGCTGACCCAAATCACCAATCACAAAAAAAAAAAATAAAAAATCTTATCACCAGAATATTAATGTATTACGAGAGTGTGGACAGCCATAGCTTTTCATGCTTCACTCGATTTCTGGTCATGTAGACAACGTTTCACGTGCTAGATATATAGTCAGTCACCAATCACGCAATTTCTACAGGGCCTCATAACGATACATGGAAAGTATATGTACTCCACTGTTTATAAGGTCATTTCTTGGGTCATTTGGTACACTTAATTGTCTCAAAATTGCCATTGACATGAAAAACACCTGGAATGAACTTAAATGTATGGCTCGGCGACACTACTAACAAGTAATTGGAGTAACTGTGACCTTGTAGATGCAGTTGCTTGTCATAAATGCATATACTTCGCTATAATCACATACTGTTGTCATTATTATATCCAGCAGAATGCAAAGGTACACTGGTCTCTTGTGTCTGTTCTTATGCTTCCCATTTTAAGTGTTTCCATTTGTTAGTATATTGGTTATCTGTCTTACACACAAAGAGATCCAACCAAAGATAGTTTCTAAAGATCGAGTGTCTATTTTTACCCCGGGATTTTTACACCCTTTGATAATCCCATGTGAGCCTGTACTGTAATCGGTGCGGCTCCATATTAAAACACTTAGGATATTGAAGAAGAAAATGAGCAGACGACTACAGTATCGTTTTCTTGGAAATTCGGGCCTAAGAGTGTCTGACATATGTTTGGGTGCGATGACTTTTGGAGAAGCTAAGGTCGGAAAGATAATCTGATACTAGACTTACTAATTTTCGAATTAGTTTTTGCAGGTTGCGGTGGATTTTGTGTGAGCGATAATTTATGAAATAACGTAAATGCATAGGCCTAGATTAGCCGTGAACGACCCTTTATGACCGATAGCTCAACTAAAGGTCTAGATCTAGTACGTTAGTATAAGGTAGGCAGTCACTTGGGGCTAAGGCCTAGATTAGCCCCAAGTGACGGTCTACCTTATACTAACGTACTAGACTTGAGCTATCGGTCATAAGGGTCGTTCACGGCTAAGGCCTAGATTAGCAGTAGCCGGGATACCTGTCTCGCCTGCAGTTTTCGCTATTTTCTGACGGACGCGGCATCCGCAAGCCATGCAGTCATGTCGTGTCCAGTCAGGTGTAAAAAACGAGTCACCGCTTCCAGGAGGTAGGTCTTCAGGCTAGATTAGCAGTTTCTGTGGACCTAGGTGGGAGCCCTGTCTCCTGCGAGCAGAGTTCTTTCACACTTTTGGATGGTCACGCAGCTTGCGGTGTCCATAAAAAAATGACAAAAAGCTGCAGGCTTCGTGCCCAGACTCTTTAAGACTTAACTGAACCTTTCACCACGAAATAAGCTGCAGATTTTCGCACCAAGTTATATGATTACGTTCTAGCTGTACCACTATGTATAGAGTAGAAAGTCACTTGAGACAAATATCATGATGGCCCACTGGGGTAATTCACTGTGGAATATGCTATTCGTTTTCGATCAAATGCCATCTGCGCATGTTCATGGATGCATATCACATGTACCTACAATATGATAATAGAAGGACCTACACCCTCTAAGGCAGTTGTCCAAGATTCTGATGATGGCTGATGATTACTTTATATATGTATAGAAAGAAAACGTGTCCCCGCAAGAAGTTTTTACACCTGATTTGACATGACTTGTGCAAGAAGAACACAGTGAACCCGCCCCCCCTTAAGCGACCTGCCCTGAAATTGAGTAGGCTACCCCACCCTCAGTCTGTGGTTGGTGACTGTGTGAATAGAATAAAATCTTTAGTAGCAGTTTGGCCAAATTAGCAAACATATGTTTGGATATATGTTTGTTACACCCTCCCCCCGATCTACAGAGAGCTGTTGTCGTCACTTGACCCGTATGATAATCGGGAGTATGTGACGATGACACGGACACCTCAGTTTTCTGAAGAAACCTGTGAAGTCAGGTCGAAAGTTCAATTTCACTTGATGTTCGCTGGTGTCAACGTGAGTTTCCATCTACATGTATTTGGATGGGTACATCGTGAAATGCCGCGCAAAATCTATTTGGGCAAAGTCTAATTTGCTTTAAACATGTTGAACATACAAGGTTTGAGCACTTGCTTGAAAATTTGCCTAACTAGAAGAAACTGGTCCTACTAAGCATGTTAAACACAGCGCGTCCCCATGCGTTGCTGAGCTTTACCATGCGTAACTGCTCGTGACATGGAATTGACAGTAAATACATGGATACAACACCAGACAACAGAATAACCCTTATCAAATTGCAAGGAAACAAAAGTTTTGCTTTAGAAACATTTATTGTTAGGGGTCCAAGACTATAGCCAAGTCTACCAACTATATTATGAAAAACGCAAGATACTAGATACCATGAAATTTTTGTAAGAAGACAAAAAAAAAATATTTTGGCCTCAGACAACTGATTGAATGGTGAGCTAGTATAGCATTAGGGTGAAATAATGAGAGTAAATTATCAGTTCAACTCAAAGGTGTGATAGATTTTATTGCAATTAAATAATATTCCAGTATTCAGCTAAGTAGACGAGAGTCAGATGGGTATCTACATAGTGTATTGTGTGTACACTACAATGCTTCCTGTGGCCAGCAAAGGTAACAAAATTAAGTGCTTGTTTTCTGTGGTTTTAGTATTAGACAAATATTGAACTGATTATATTGTATGTTGCAGATAAGGTAACAAATACAGGCCCAGATCCTGACAGAGGGAAATACTCTGCGAAAATTGTACACCATACACTACCGTAGTACTTTCTACTTACCATGCTTACGGGTGGTACTAACGGGCATCTACGTGCACTAACGCTCATCAGCATGCGGTTGTGCATGGTAATTAGCATGATCCAGAAGAATCCTAAGTAATTGCCCATGAAATGCCAAACTTTGTGATGAGTCATCTCATAGGGCGGGGTGTGCGATGTGTGTGTGTGTCTGGATCATGTCAATCACAGGGTAGGTTTACTGGGGATCGTGTAAGTTACATACATAGGGCCCAAGGTGTATAACGACTACTTGTAGGAGCCAAGTTTTCCAGGTACATGTGACATGTAGCCAGAATACCTGGCTCACCTGCAGCTATTGCTATTTTGTGATGGACGCAGCAGGCAAGCTGTGTGTCCAACAAAAAGTGTCAATGAACTTGGCTTGCAGGAGATGCAGCATTTAGATGGCTTGGTTTCTTGTTTGACCTTGGATATAAAGCTAACATATGATATAAACTGTCCTTAATTGCTTCTGTTAAGAGGCATGTAACGATGTTATAGTGTGCACAGCATATGTGAGTATATATGATACAATGAATGTACTATGAATAGAAAGTATAACAATATTTTAGATTTAGATCAGATATACCATATACAATATGTAATGCCAGCAGATACAATCAATCTATCAAGTACATTTGGCCAAGTTGTAGGGATACAATCTTATCAAATATGAGTACAATCTTACGTATTGGTATAATATTAACATTTGATACTTTAGCAACATGAATATACAGATGTTGCAGCTATCTAGGTATAGACACAAATACGCATGCACATGAACAAATGTATGCCCAACTGGACAATCCGCTTGGGGCTTATAAGGGTACTCGGCCCAGAATTAAGAGCGCTTCAGACGGCATGTGATAAAACATGATACGAGATATGAGAAACGAGATATGAGAAACGAAAATTAAATATTCATTTTTCGGGTTGTTTTGTACTATGAACCAGTTAAGCGGGTTTAATAGTAACCGTCTATATGTTATCTCATAAAACAGAGTCCTTATTGCAAGAAGAAGGGAGGGATTTTGTAGTTGTTTTCGTTTTTGATGCCGTGAAACCTTATTGTATTACATCACTGACC
>JAAUYG010262384.1_pt1 | contig 11296 bp, 12 predicted proteins | sample 7278091 | NCBI WGS metagenome assembly JAAUYG01 (sample SAMN14350201, study PRJNA611818) | marine sediment metagenome | isolation source: surface marine sediment (0.6m) | place: French Polynesia: Moorea | collected 2018-08 | reverse complement strand
GTCTCTCTCTTGATCCCTCGGGACAGGTTCTCGGACACGGTGTTCTGGGACTGTTGTCACATCCCCCTTGTCCGCCTAGTTCTGGATTCCAGGACGCTCCTGACGGACATTTCTTTTGAGTCAGCGTCAGAGACGCTTCGCATTGGTGATACACAGAGCAATCGTCCACATCGGGGTAGTAGCCAATGGTGATGTTACACGGCAAATCCACTACGCAGTTTCCCCCTATGCTGTATTCTCTGCCTCTGCGGGCGCTGGGGTTCACCGGAATTGGATCCAGAGTAACAGGCCCAGATCCTCCGCATCCATTCTGACAATCCGTTGCTTCACCGGAATTGCACCGTCCTAGCCGTTGATTAAAGTAGCTGAAGGGTCCGCATTCCCTGACGACCCACTCTTGATCAGTGTTGCATTCGTAGAACTGTTTGCAGTTGGTGGGGTCAGGTAACTGCGACCCTGGAACACAGGGCGATGGTGCGTCACACGGTCCCGAAACTTGACCACTGGCGGGAACAAGTACGAAGCAACCTGAAGATGGACACAGAAAGTTCGTTTGCAACATTTTTTACGAAATTCGTTGCTGCTTTTCTTTCCCAAGGATCCAAAAGGACCACAGTGTTAAGAAAATACCAAAACTTACCAATGATGTGTAATACTGTGAGTAAATGTTGAAATGAACAACTGCAGGTGGACTTCATCTTGTGACTAGTGTCTGCAATAACAAGGTGGTACAATGTTCTAAAAAATGCCAAACAGTCTTCCTAATTTGAACTTGAGGCCATCTTAAAGGAGGCTCGTGACGTAGAATGGTAGTTCCGCTTGTGGTGTGGCACAATTTCCAACAACAAAGGCTTGCCTGTTTGTGCCCCGATGACATAAGACCTGTTGCACGGAATGTGTTTTCAGCGCCTGCCACACACGTTCTTCAAGAATGTTTTCAATTGCACTGAATCTTTGCCCCTTTTTTGTTCATAAGAGTACAGAAACATGTTTGCACATCATCACGCTGACATGTAGAATGTATCTCTCAGCGGGGTTGTTTCGACGAAAAAGAAAAGAAAGAGGGAAAAAATGGCTTGAAAAGTATGACAAGCTTGAAAAGCTTGGAAAGTCCCAACCTTCACATTTTAACACCACTCCAAATATTTGTAACCAAAAACAGCGAAGATATCCAACGCTTGGGCCCAGGAAAAAACGTGCGTCGCCCACGCGAGTCTGCCCAAGCACCGTCACCCACAAATCAGGCAACTCACACGACGTCTGTTGTTCCACGCACCGAAATAGTATCACCCGGTATAAGTAACGAGTGTATTCTTTAGAGCAGTGAGTCACGATGCCTACCGAACTTTTCCATCAGATGAAAATCAGTGTTGCCAAATTTTAACTATTTTCCTAATGCCACCACTATTTTTCCAAGGTGGCAATGTTTTTTTCTCAAACAGAATTACACTTTTACAAAAAATCCCCACACACCATTTTAATGGCATCATTGCCATTCACTTTTTTGTTCGGGTTGTCATTCAAGCTTGTAGGTCAACAAAGCGAAGTACCTGATCATGGATGCTGATTTCACGAGGACCAATCAGAGAATATACATGGGTACTTTGGTTGGGAATTCGTTGCATACGGCCACAAGTCAAACGGCACACGCTCACAAAAGCCGTGCATAGTTCAACCCAACCAAAGGTGTCAACATTGGGACTATGCCATCCTTTGGGCTACGAAAGCCTTTTTGAGGTATTTCCGTTTGCCCACTCTTTGTTTGTACCCCTCAAGGAAAATTTATTTTTAGTTGTGTGGTTGGATTGGATCAAAACATCAGATTCAAAGACTGATCCCAGGTAGAAATCCTGCTCGAGTTCTTTTGCCGTACCATTTTTGGCTCACAAATAGAAGAAAAAACAGGTAGAGACACAGAGTTCTGCCTAAAAATGTGCCACTGCCACTTTCCCACAGAAGCTGTCGCACATGAATGTCCTGAATGCATTTGAAGCTTGACTCACTCAAGTTTCTTCAAAACTTTTGGTAGGGGACCTCCTTTTTTGACCAAACTGTGTGACCACCCCGACCAAAGCAACAGCCCATCCCCCTTTTGTGTTTCCCTCTCCCTTCTCATGAATGTTGCCCCCACATCGTGGAGTGTTACCCTTCCGCCAGGTAGAGCCAATGACTGGAGTTTCCATTGCAGGTTGGTTCCCACAGTGACTGGTCATTGCATTTCTGCATTCCACCTGAAGGAAAATCGTCTTCAAAACCGTCGAACCACAAAGAAAAACAGAACTAAGTTGGTCCCTACCTGGCTTTCCTTTGGATTTAAGTGTTGGTGCGTTTGGTCAACCAGTAAGCGTTTTGTATCCTTGATCACGACTCCCTTAAGATACCTTAAGATCCTAGTTCTTTTAAATGTTTTTTGTTCAAATGGCAGTTCAACGTTTAACAATATTTTCACGTTAAGTTACATCATAAAGAGTTGTGTGATCCATAATAGTCTTAGGATGTGTGTCCGCGCAAAGATCCAATGGTTTCGCGAAGACTATTTTGCACCTCATTCACCATGTTAAATTTCACAAGTTGCACTCCGATGAAATTCAAACACAATGAAGGGCAAAAAATCATGTCCTGAATCATGCCCATTTGTGTGTAAGGCACAGGTATATTTTAGGAACCCACACATTCCTTCACACAGTTTGCAGCAATTCTTTTCTGGCTGGGACAAGGATAGGGTGCTGTGACACCAAAAGCTTCGTACCTGTTTTGACGTGTTGACGTGTGTAGATTCTACTTGCTTTGTGGAAGAGAATGGAAATGCCATGGGTGAATGATTCCAGGTCAAGGCACACTGGGGAGTTTTGATGTCCCAGGTTTTTAATCTCCGCAAAATTTTGAAATAAAAATAATGGATTCAGTTTTCCAGACATGTGTAGACATGCTTGTTAGGTATGAAATGATAAAATGCCTTTTATCCGGCAAAATGAACCTTTGGATGTTTTTGTGTTTCTCTCGCTGTCCTCCCAAATCAGTCATGATCCCTTTAATGTCTTCTCAGTCCTGAGGAAGGTTGCGGCAGTGGCAGATGGGAGAGGAGAAAATGAACTTTTGGTCTTTGTCAAGCTGAAAGGTCTGACACTCCTTTTTCTGCAGTCGAATTGCAAGAAGAAATTTGCTCGTGCCTATCTGACAAATAATGGTTCACCCGTTGATTCTTTTGGTGAACAGCGAGACAGCAAAACGTCAGGCACCGACCGTCTCAGGCAGAACTGATGATTCAGAGGCCCCATTGCAGAAAATTCTTGGCTTTCTGCACAACAGGGACAAAACAACGAAAAACGGAAGTTACGGCTGTTTACTTCTTTCCTCCCTTTTGTTGACATATTCAAAAACGCACGAGCTATTCTGAGAATTACTACAATGTAGACTTGTTCAAAAAACTTTTTGTTCACCTATTTTGCCAGGATTGAAACTTGACCTCGAAGACTGAATCTGTGAAAATGCACTCGCCACTATGATTCATGCAGATTAAAAATTCCGAACAAAAATAGGGAGCACTGAATGTGTGCTATTCCGACATTGAAGTCACCCTTTGTTGAACACGGTCATAATAATGACAACCCTTCACAAATCTGGTTGTTTCCAGTTGGAAAAAACCGATAATTCTTTTGGCTTTTTGTTCCATGTCTTACATTGGCTTCTAAAGTTCCACAAATTTAGAGGGTATTTGAAACAGAATACAAGTACTGAGATGTGTAAATCAAAACAAAAACCAGCAAAAATGTCGCGGTGAACGATGCCAGAACTTGCGCATAGATCGGATGTATCACAAGTATCCATTTTGTCTCAGAGACGAGAGGGTTGTGTCCCAGAGTTCGGCGCTGACGTGGTCGTCAATTGCCAGTGGAAAGCTCAGTTTCTTCTGACGGCAGTTGTCGTAGTATTTGCCGGATTCGTTCTGAATACTTTCCTCCAGCGCACAGTAAAGAGTTGTCTGTGCGCCTACAACCTCGTCTAATCCGGCAAATCTGAAACAAAGTCACAACCATTTTGCCAGCATTGACATTTGGAGATACCTCTCCGCGGATTTATTCTCCAATTTGTAACAAGCGGTACAAAATGTGCACAAAATGGGGAGGAGGAGGCGGTCAGTGTGGAGAGATAAAAGGCACAAGAAGGGGCAGATGCCATGAAGGTCGGGGGATTCCAATTCCGGCAGACGCGGTGAGAATTGATGTGTGACCTCACGAATTTGAGAGACAAATTTTGGCATTGCTTAGTGAGAAAATATTGTTCTGTGATTTTCCAAGTCTTCCTTCACCTACACACAGCGGTGGTGTTATTTCAGGCAACTTGGTGAGGTGCCTGTTGACCTCTAAACACAACTTCGCGTTGCCTCGCCTTTCTTGGCGACAGTTCAAAACCAGAGATTCAAGCAAAACTAATGAATCCTACCTTTCTGCGAGTTTGTACATGATGGACATCATGGCAGGCACCTTGGCGTGGGTTCCAGACATCAGGTTTGTGCGTACGAAGCCAGGATGCAATGCGTAGGTCGTCACACCCGTATCTGAAACAATGATGAACGATTCCAATCACTTTTCCTTTACGAAAGCAGACTGTTTTCCCATCAATTTGAAACAACCTTGCTTTGACAAAACAACACAGCTATGATCTTTTTGTCAGAAATCTATCAGAAATCCTCTCTCGCTGAGCACACTTTTTGGAAGAAACACAGACATTGATTCTGCTAAGCGCTCGCTCTGATTTTGCTTCGCATCTCCGCAAAGATCTTTTGCACAAATTTCTGTGGTATTTTTACTGTTTTTGTCTTTTAGTCCTGAATCCAAGAGGAATTTATCTGAAGGGGTTTGTCAGTCTGCCAAAGCCAGAGATACAAAGCTGATTCTTCCTGGAGGCTGATGAGAAACAGTTGATTCTGGTTTTTCCATTTCGATGTAAGGGACACATATGGAAAGTGCGACAAAAAAGCCTCAGATTACAAAGTTGTGCCTGAAAGTTCTCACCTTTCAACCGTCGTCCTAATTCCTTTGCATGCAGAATCAAGTACAGCTTACTGAGCGAGTATTGTCGCAAACCAACATCCCCGCTGTAGCGATTGGGAGTTGTCGTGCAATAGGACAAATCCAGCTTTTTGACTCGAGCATGATCAACAGATGAGACATTCACAACTCTGGACGGGGCACTTTTCTTCATCAGTTCAGAGAGCAAGTGCGTCAGCAAGAAGTGACCCACGTAGTTGGTGCCTATGGTCATGTCATAGCCTTGTTTTGTTCTCCCTGGCGCTACCACACCTGGAAACATGAGAAAACTTCAACTTTGTGATGTGGCTGTGGCTTGTGTTTCCTCTGCAGAGGGTTTGATTATTGCCAAACGTGCAGTAGACAGAAGATGAAGGGACAGTTTGAACTTTCAGGTTCCATTTTTTCTGCACCTGGTATTCAGATGAATTTATTTCATAGGAAATGAACAGAACAACATCTCCTACGCTGCGACGCTGACGGAAAATTGTTGTGTTTTAATCCTGAAGGGCAATGATTATTTTTTCAACTGGCTCCAAAGTTGAGCTGATATCGTTCGTTGTGCTGCAGATTATCACAAGATAAGATTTAAAAATCAGGATTGAAAGAATGTCAGCAAAAATACGCGAAAACAAGGCGCACCTGCATTGTTCACGAGGATTTCCAGATGCGATTCCTGCGAGATGACCTTCTTCGCCAAGCTTCGTATTGACTCCAAGTCAGCCAGATCCAATTCCATCACAACGACGTTTCTATTCCCCGTTTCCCCTGAGAATGAACAAAAAACCCACAGACATTCATTCAAATAGATTCTGCTCGGGATCTGGAATGGCAGTAAGAGAAAATGCTTGATTCTTGTTCCATTTTCTTGTGGATGACAGTGGACAAAAAGGAACAATTGCTATCAACATCAATTACCAATGATGGTGGCGCAGACACTCTCAGCCTTTTTAGTGTTTCTGCAGGCCATGATTACCCTTGCTCCACGTCTGGCGAATTCCAAAGCTGTCTCCATCCCTATGCCTGCATTGGCCCCTGGTTATGAATGACAGAATAAAAATGGTTTGTTCGCCTGTTTTCCAACCGGTGGATTGACGCAGCTACAGACAGCGAAAGAACATTGGGTTTTTCTTGTAAGCTTTTACAAAAGCATCGTGAATGGATCTTGGGAAACAAGCCTGATATGTTGTGCTGGATTTTATGTATTGTGGTCTAGGAGAGACTGAATGGGGCAAAAAGAAAGATTTTGTTTTGCCCCTCCACGAAATTTACACTACATTTTTGTTTGCAACAAACTCACTTGAGCAGCGCGTGTCATTTTTAGGTCATGAATGTATGTCTGCCGGCCACAGGACAGTGGTGTGAAACAAAGTGAAAATTCAGTCAAAGTTTTCTGACCGAGGAGGATAATGGAAAAAAAAAATGTTTTGAACTGGCACGGGGATGTGTTTGGGTGAGGAATACCAACATAAAATGCGATACTGACATACGTAACTTTACCAGTTATCAGAGCAGTTTTGCCTGTCAAATCTCGTTTACTGGTGCAGCGCCTTCGTGCTCTGGGCCAGTCATTTAACTTCATGAAGTAAATTGCCAGAAAAGGAAAGATAAAAGGCGCGAGCGCTGCCAGGAAGACGTTCATAACTGCGGCACCAATCCCCGTTGCCATCCTTGATTCTTGGAGTCTTTGTTGGACGAAATGAAATGATACATAACAGAACAACATGGACTGGTCGTCCAACATAGAAGTAAAAGTGCGGCCCAAAGAACATGTACAAGGCACAAATGTGAAAGCGTCATCGTACGTAACTCGAAGAAAGCGAGCAGTGGGAGAAGACGGGCTGACAGAAAACCTCCATGTTCTGTGCACCGAGGTCACATGAAGGCAGTCTTAGTTTGGTCCGGAGGATTCAAGGGCTTACATGCCCACGGTTCAAGAATGTTAAAGTTCTAAGGGTCTAAGGACTGCCGGCAACCATTTTGTCTTTGTCTGTGTGCGCTGGTAGCAAAGGGAAATAGATCTGAATAATTCCCTGTCATGTTAGTGTCCACGGAAATGATCTCAGTGATGAGACGATGACCAGCCACCTCCCGTGTCAAGTCCCGGTCAAGCTCATCATTTTCGCATCAGCGTGATATTATGGCGACCCCTAACTGCATTGATTCATTGACTTCGCAGGTTGTGCTCCAAGATTCCAAGAGCGCCATCGTTTACTGCTTGAGAAACATGTCAAGAGACTTGTTTATCCCCTTCCCACCTCATGATGTCCAACATTTTTATTCATCAAGAGATCACGCAGTGTTGAGGCCGAGCAGGACACTAACAGAAAACGGGTAGTCACCCAAAAACAAAGCGAACACATCTATCCCATAGAATGTGTTGTCCAATAGACGTGACAAGACTTGATGGGGACACGTGTTGATGGTGCTGTGCGGTTGGATTGATGTGTGACACTCCAGAGACCTTACCTTCAGACCTGAGATTCACAACTTTGTTCCTTCCGTGAGAATTAGTTTTGCTGCGTATCCAAGAAAACGACAACAGTTGGCCACATTCTGTCAACAATTGACAATAGTCTTTTTCCAGTGGAAAAGTGGGTTTTGGATTTTGTTTGCAATGCAGTATCAAGAGTACAAAGTCGGTTGATATCAGTCGTGTGACGACCCACTCAATGACTTGCGAATATCTGTGTGTGTTGTTTTGAACTTTATTTGTCGCAATGCAGGAAATGCTGGACTCTCGTGTTTAAAACATCAGCCTTCATGTTTGTTTGAGTTTATAAAGCCAGTCACTTTTGAGCAAGGCTTCCAAATCAAGCTGTCTACTGCCTTGGGGTGCTGCGTTTGCGCACGGACTGTGATGCTAAACTTGCCAGAAGGCACAGTGACAGGAAACAGAATGCACCAGTGCGAAAACACCATCGGATATCTGGAATTGAAGATCAGTCCTGCCAAAACTAACAGGACCAGTTCAGTCACTACTCATCAGTTGAAGATGTCCACATGTTCACAGGCAGATCACCAGTCGATGTGTATGAAGCAACCTGCCTGTGTGACTTCGACTTCTTAATTTTTGCTGTGGTTTGCCTGGTCTCTTTGACTGAGTGCAACATGTCTTAGCTTGCACAGATTCGTTTATCTTTATCAAAACGGGACCTGACATCCAATATTACTGATTTTTGACCTCATATATATGGGTCCCAAAACTACATGTACATGTCTTTGCCTTGTTTATGCATGTGGCATGGGATCACAAGGGCTGACGTCTCTGAACAAGACTGAAGCTGAATATCTCAAAGGAATAGCGTTTTCTCTGTGAATGAGAAACAGTCTATGTACGAGAAGATGAACAGCAGCGAACCTTAGAGTTGACTCTTTTGATGTCGCCGAGAGGACTGGTCCCATTTCAGACACACCATTCCTCAGATAAGTCCATTTGCGCATTCATGAACTTTGCCAGGAGGCCACAAATTGCCATTTTTAGGAGAACGGTAACAGGCGTCACTTGCACGGCACGAATTCGCCACTTTTGGACTTCAAATATTGCGAAGGTACAGTGTGGGTACCACCCAAATGAGAACTGCAAGTGAGGAAGTGTAGCACTTCTGCCTCTTGTTGTTACTTTTGGACATTTATCAGCCGTCTGAGTGATAAGATAAGGAGATAAGAGAGTGGCAAGAAACACAAGAAATGTTCGTGTCGCCGGAGACTTGTCACGAAACCATCTCCGCAACAAATCGCAAGAAGCGCAATGCTTACAATTAGCGGCGCTCTTGTCGGCGATGTACGTGTCCCCCGTGAGCAATAAATTTGACAAAATATCATCAAACGAGAGCTACTAAAACGTGTCCATTTTGTCAGCGTCATTGTTGTTTCAGAATTCTCAGCCGACTTTTGTGGGAATTATACCTGTATCCACGGAATGAGGTGTCAAAAGGTCATTCTCCACGACACCCAATTTACTCCTGCCGCAAAAGTAACACTCAACTTCACTGACAGCGAGAAATTAGGATCACTCACAGTGACATGCTTCTCTATCCTTCATCCACCATCTGACGGTCATCAGGAGGTTCAGGTGTTTAGCCGTGATCTTCAACACCTTGAGTTACACAGCTCCATTGCGCAGCTGATTCTGAATGAATTTTGCAGTTGTTCGACACAAAACCGTGTCGGAGTTAAAACCACTTGAAATGTATGTGTGTGTGTGTGTGTGTGTGTGTATAAAGTGACCGAAACCAAGTGAGTTGTTGCCACAAGCATATCGTATGGCCACAAGCACAGAGGCACAGTTTCGTTTTCCAAGGGATCGGAGTGTAGGTCATGTAGGGGCAGTCCTTGCTTTTAATCTACCTGGGATCTCAGCGGCTCAGTTTCAGGTCCTTCCGTTGTCCACCAGGAAATCCCTTCAATCTTTTTTGCGGAGGATGCTGCACTAACTGTACTAAGTGGGCGGCTAAATTGTGATGAAGGTGTTCTGTGTAAAAATTCTGCCTGGTCTTGTTTGCCCATTATCATTGCACCAGCGCCATCAAAAAAGATATCTGTTCCAAGACACAGATGGGAGGTTCCAAGAAACAGTTGGCTCAAAAAACAACAACTCCTTTGTGGTGAATATAAAGCAACTCACATTCGTCATTTCTTATCTAACAAAAGAAACGTCACGTTGTTGGAGCTACATTTTTCTGCAACTGAAAAGCAATTTCCTTCCAAAGACTTTCAAGCTTAATTCAGCATGAAGTGAGCGAGAAGGGGAGACGAACAGTGGTCAGATGATAAGTGATACAGCAGTAAAAAATTGGCTTTTGTGAGAAATGGCTCCATTTCCCTGCTGGAACTAGTCAGAAATTTAGCGTTTTTCCTGTTTCGAGAGCAAGGCGAACAACAAACTTGCATCCGTAAAAACCTCTTGTCCACAGCGATTCTGCCGACACCGGAAGCCAAGGCATTCTCGGGGCAGCAACCTGAACTGTCACAACTCTCAGCAAAAAAGAAGAATAGCACCAGAGTTTCTTTGACAAACTGTACTGTATCTCAGTTCACGCACAAGTTACTTAGCTCTCCCTTGTGCTGCGCCTCCGACATCAAATCAACCAGAGTGAGATCAACCTGAGATTAGTAGAACGGTCTTTGCTCCAGCTTCTCCTTTGATGCATGGTTTCTGACAAAGTGTAAGGTCATTCTGGTTTTCCTACATCGCTTCGCCTGTCTCAATCAAATTGTTCTTTGTGTGGAAGTTTGGCTGAAGCTGTGAATACAGATTTAATTTGGATTCCAAGGCTGACGAAATTGGCCTTTTGCAATTGGAGCAAATGTTTCTTGGTGTTGTTGTAGCTGCGTCCTGCTTGCAGTGACGAACTGACCGTGCATCTCACAATTCCCCAATCTGCTGTGAAGCCAGTCTCAGAAAACAAGGCACAGAACTGGTAGATTCTTGCAGGCATGGACACTCCGACGGAACATGCATGGAAGCTGACCCAGAATTTCTTTGTCCGAACGTACTCCCTGCAGTTTGCATGCTGCTACAGCAACAAATCATCAGGGAAGTTGTCAAGTTTAAAGGTCCACTGTGGGCACGATACGCCACTTCATTCCTGCAGGAGGAAAGGGAACCAGAGGATTTATTGACCCAATGATCCTAATCCGTTTTGGTTTTCATGAATACAAGGAGCAGATATTTGCAGATATATGCATTCCAACTCGATTTACTCTGTTTTCGTTCTTCAAATGGCTGCATCAGACATGTGAGAAAAAGACCACCACGACACCAACAACAACAACAATAACAACAACAAGATGGAAAAGGACGAAAACGATGACTTTTTTCTTTGAATTAATGTTGGGTGGATGGAATATTTTTCATTCTGCTCACAGTCTGGCGCAATTTGCGTTCTGCTGATAAAGCTGGGCTCGCGTCCAGCCTCTGGGGACTCACAGCTTAGAGGCAGATTCCCGGGGTTTGCTACACTGGCCGAAACTCATCGGTACTTTAATTGTATTGACTTCTGCTCTCCTGAGCTTTCGCTAAGTAGTTTTGGAGACAACACAATTTGTCTTGTTTTCTGAGTCTGACTTGATTTTGCGGGCCAGTCTATGCATTGCCCCAACAGCAACAACAGAATTAGGATGCATCAATGCACAAAGGGTGGCACAGAAGGGTGGCATGGACATTTCACAAGCAAGGTTTCTTCCATTCCTGATTCCCGCAGGGAACAACGCACACTCTACTCCGTCATCAGGGTTCATCTCTTCAGAGTAGGAACAGCAGC
>JAAUYG010177570.1_pt1 | contig 11297 bp, 14 predicted proteins | sample 7278091 | NCBI WGS metagenome assembly JAAUYG01 (sample SAMN14350201, study PRJNA611818) | marine sediment metagenome | isolation source: surface marine sediment (0.6m) | place: French Polynesia: Moorea | collected 2018-08 | reverse complement strand
TTTGGAGATATGATGGATGGGAGCTGCCGACAAAATTTGGCCTGGATCCATGCAGGCGTTCCTGTGCAACCTGAGTCAACGGACGGACGACGGACGGATAACGGACGCCTGCGCCATGACAGTAGCTTTGCTGACAAAGTCAAGCAGAGCTAAAAATAAAAAAAAAAACATTTTAAAAAAATAAAAAAATTCCCTCTGCGTATGGCCCAGGGGAAGCAACAACCAAAATTTGAAAGAAATCTGTGCCTTAGGCTGACATAGTCAAGCAGAGCTAATTATGGTGTGCGATTCATAGTTCTCTGTTATAAAATAAAACTCGAATCGAGCCATATTTTATAGACCCATGTATACCCTACAACAACAAATGAATAACTGAAAGAACAATATGTTAAATGAAAGAAAGGTGAATAGAAATTGAATCAAGCCCAAATGCTGACACATTTATACATATATAGTAGCGGTAGTAGTGGTAGTGCATGGTAGCATTAGAAGTAGCAGCAGCAGCAGCACATGATCCACCGGTGTGCAGCAAGAACCAATGCCTCCAGCAAGAACTACAACAACAACAACAACAACTACTACTACTACTACTACTATTACTACTACCACTACTACTACTACTACTACTACTACTACTTACTACTAATACTCATAGTACTACTACTACTACTACTACTACTACTACTTACTACTACTACTACTACTACTACTACTACTACTACTACTACTACTACCACTACTACTACTACTAATACTTACTACTAATACTCATAGTACTACTACTACTACTACTACTACTACTACTACTACTATCACCACCACCACTAAGAATACCATTGCTATCATTGCTTTTCATACATTGTACCAAATATAATTTTCCTACATTGTACCAACCATAAGAACAGGAATAACATCTATAACAACAACAACAATTAACATCTACAACAACAACTACTACTACTACTACTACTACTGTCCATACCACTAGAAATAGATTTTCCCACACTGCAGCAACAATAACTCTTCCTACAGTGTAACACAATAACAACAGCAACAACTGCTACTACCACTACTACTACTACTACTACTACTACTACTACTACTACTACTACTATAGCTACTGCCGCTGCTCTTCCTCCTCCTTCTGCTCCTCCTACTACTACTACTACTAGCTACTTTGACTACCAGTGACTACTCACTACTACTACATATGTGAAACAGCCAATGTACTTTTTGAAAAAGGGGGCTCCACACAGATCTGTAAATCAATATTTGCCGTTATCGAGATCTAGTCTAATAAATATAATCACCCAGGGCCATCCATACCCGGGCATCCATATAAGTATTACGGCTGTAGGCCAAGATCTTTCACGTGTGTGTGTGTGTGTGAGAGAGAGTGGTGGTGGTGGTGGTGGTGGTGGGGGGGGGGGGGGTTGGTTCAAATGTGCAGAATTTCCATTGTTAAAGAAACAATATCAGATCAGAAAAAAATATGAAGTTATGAAGGCAGCAAAGCAAAATTTAGGCGCTTCCAAGTTTTCCAACATGAAGCTCAAATTTCAAACATTTCAAAAACCCCGCTCCTGTATTTGGTTGGCCCGGCAAGGTGAGAGTTACGGCATTTTCACTTTGATCGTACCGCCAGCAGCAGTTTACACGGCCGCTTTCCCAGGCTCGCCCGTCACTCAACGGCCGAGTGGGCGGGGTCTCTGCAGGTGTCGCCCGGTGGCTCGGACCAATGAGAGGCATTCGGATGCCTTGCCCGGCAGGATGAATGGAAACACGGCAAACGAGGAAAAACAAATCGCACGCTTGCTGGATGACAGATGAGCAAAAACATGGCGTTGAGCCATGAGGTAGCGGCTCAGTTCTCGTGGATTATATGGATATTTACATTGTTATTGAGCGAAACATGGGGCAAGAAATCGCAGTCAAGTAAGTATACTGTATACACTGGTATACGCTTCAATAGCTGCTTGCGCTCATTGCCTTGAGTTGGCTGTTCAGGGTTAAAAGTTTTAGTATTGTGGGTTTCCTGTCATAGTAGGCATAATGAATGGATCCCACTAGCGTACCGCACTGCACCTGAAAGGATGGCTTTCCCATCATGGCTGTGCCGCCTTGTCATTTTCTATTGTGCTGAAAATGCGAGTGAAAAAAATAAAATCATTCCAGCCCAGTGAAAGGGATGCTCCGGGTAATTGCTTGGGTTACACCATGAATTGCCTTATATAGTGTTTCTGTAATCATTTATCATAACATAAAAGTTTTGACAGAGGCATATAGGCAGGGCGGTTTATCATAAGAGCAGACATGCGAACTTTGTACGAGCATAGCAGGCTAGCAGATTTTCGTATGCTCCCAAAAAGTTTTTTTTTCAATTTGAGTTGACTCAAACTGATGTAAATTGATTGAGTCAGTTCTGAATCGTATCAGTCTCATTTCCTATTGGAAAATGCCATATGGGGGATTTTCTTGAACTTGAAGAAGGGTTTCAGTTCTACAGAAGTTAGTTAACCATATTCTTTTTCATACTGAGTTCACCATGTGACTTTGAAGACGCTTTAAGAAACTGGGCTTAATTTCAATAATGCCCACCCCCACCTCCGACCCACCTACCATTTGTCCCTCTGGCAGAACTCTAAATGAATGTTTAACTGCCACTTGCAGATGTTGGATAAAAATTACAATGCGACATCATGCCTGTAAATTTAAACATTACAAACATTAGACAGTTTGTAATTAAACATTATGTCAAACATTAGACAGTTTGGAAGCTTCCATTCTGCTTTTGGATACAAATTAAAGTCTGTACATAAGAACTGTCGAATTTGAGTTTTTATTTTTCACTACCCAGTGAGTGATATCATCTGATATGTATACATATCACCTGAATGATTGCATGTGCACACTAGAAACACCTCAATGATTGATAAATACAGTATTGAACAATGAAAAATTCATTTGCATATAGCGGCCATGTACTACTGCAATATATAATCAAATGATTGATTGATCAATTCATTGATATACATGTAGGTTGGAGAAATGTGTACATGTAATCTAAGCAGTAAGTATCCTAATGAACCGTTAAATTTTATAGCTTATACAGTGAAATTTCTATATAAGGACCACCCTAGGGACCATTGGTGGTCCTAATAGGCTTATACACAGGTGGTCTTTATATGCAGATTTAATAACATGGAAAGTGTACTTCTGGAACTTGTAAAGGGTGGTTAAGCAGGTTGTCTTTATATACAGGTGGTCTGTAGAGGAGAATTGACTGTATATGACTATATTTAGGTATATATTCCCTAAGTAAAAAAAATAAGCTTCACAACTTTCTGCATATGAATTTAACATATATAGCACTGTACTTCTCCTGAATTCTGTTTCTATGTCGGTATAACTGACGTTTGTTGTCATTCTTTTCCCGTTCTCTGACAGTCTACATGTCGGACAACAGTGTCTGCGATGGATACACGGTGTTGGGGGGAGCCATCGTCTATTCTCACCATGGCGGATCCCAGGAAACTATGGACACATATGGTGACAGCATTGACTGTCGGATTACGTTCCGTGCCGAACATGACGGTTGGAGACTAATGCTACGGATTGTTGACCTGGATATACCAGATACCTCATACCGGGAGCTGTGTAACGATGCGCTCTATATCTATGATGCCAAGACGTACACGGTTGGGCAGGCAGTGGTAAGTTTACTATAGGATATACAGGATATAATGGCGACCCTATATTTTAAGATCACCCATTCAGCCAGAAAAATATAGTCTTAAATTGTGGGTCTTAGAAGGGAGGGATATTTGTATTTGAAATATACGAGTAATATCACTGATGGTTAGGCCCGTAATTAAAATGGAGGGAATTATTTAAATGAAGGGGTCTCAAAATCACAGTTTGAACCACTGTACTTTAAATGTGTTGACTTAATGTGGAGAAAGTAAATTAATATCAATACTTAGCCAATAGTGGTGGAAAATTCCATCTTGGCCATGGAGAGAAAAGCAGTTGGTTGAGCAGTGAGATAGATATTGGCTGAACATCGGTTGTGAGAGTTTGAATCCGGTCTCGGCCACTACTTTGAAAAATTCTTATTTCCCACATGCTTCTTGGCCCAGATTATCCAGACACCAGCTTATGCAGTCATTTCATGTGACCATGGACATCATCAGGTCTTTGGTAATCCATGTTTGAGAATGCACTGTGAGGCAATACATAGGTAACCTTGGGTGGTCTAGAACAGTCAATATAAAGCATGGAATTAAAATCCATGGTTTGCCTTGTAATAACATACTCAAGCAAATGACCATGGTACTAAAGTCATGCCATGGTGTTACTATGGTTAGAGCTAATTGGTGAGTGCCCATGTGTGGTCTCCTCACTGTACAGTCGTCCCTCTATTTTAAGACCACCCATGGGACCAAGAAAATGTGGTCTTATATTGCAGATGGTCTTAAAATAAAGGTCATTTAACACAGAAATTGCCCTTTGGGACCAAATCAAGCGGTCTTACAATCAAATGTGGTCTTAAAATAGAGGGTTGTAAAATAGAGGGACAACTGTACAGGAAAAAGGCTTGTTGGGTTGGTGTAGACAGAAGGATGTGTGTATGGGACTGGTTGTGGCAGGTAAAAAGGTCTTTAGGATTATTCCAAGAGGGCAGGAGAGAATTCTCTGGTCCAGGGTATTCTGCCTGTTGGCTCTGTGGTCTTAAAATGTCCAAGCCAACTTAAAACAAATCAAACCTCAGAAAATGTGATTCAAAGTCTGATTCTCTCAGGCTAGCATTATTACATACTAACATGTTATGTTGAAGGGCCATACACATGTGGGCTTGGAATTGTGATTGCAACACAGAGGGATGCGTAGAATTTTGGCGTTTTTTATACACCTGGGTGAAATATTATGGCAATTTATACTGAGTAGCATAATACTTTTCAAAGAGAATAACTTTGCTGATAGCAGTACCTCGTAGTAGTATTGGTTGGGTGACCACCAAGGATGGAGACAGGTTGCTGCAGCCTGATGGTACTAAGTGAACATTTATGTAGGGCATCATAATGCTTGAAAATTAAAATCTTATGATAGAGTCATTGAGTCAATCCAGAAACAAACGAAGATGTATGAACTATTAGGTTTAAGATTGAGGCTGTTATGTGAGTTCTGGTAAAGGGTATTTTTTATAAAAAAAAATATCCAGTTAAAATATAATTAGCTAGTATTTCAGACAGGCCATGTGTCTCAGGAAGCCACAAATAAAATGTAGAGCTCACTATCCGCAACTATCAAAATTTTGGACTTTACACCACCCCAAAAAATAATTGCTGCGGGATTTGATAATTTGCTTTGTATCTTGCATAAAAATCATTAAATTTCAAAATAAAAAAAAAATCATTATATAGCATCACCTTTTGTTACTCTGTAGTGGTCAGAGTGTTTCCTTTCCTAGTAAGACTCATCATTATAGTGATGATCTCCTTGTTGTGGGAAGCCACAGGCAGGTTACCAGTGGAGCAGAGGCGCTATTCTAAGCCAGTGAGTGCTGTAGCAACTTTTACACACCTCCCCATCCACACCACTGTATTTGCCTACCTGGCCTGGCATGTTTGCTGGACAAATATACCCCCTCTTCCTCTTCACTCAGAGTTCCCATTGCAACAGGTGTTGCATATTATGTCACCAGAGGCTTCAGCGATGTTTACTTTAAGATTGAAGAGCGAGCAAATGGAGCTAGTATTTCAGACAGGCCATGCAGAAATTTATTAAGGCTTGGGCAAACACTGTTAAGTGCCCTGACAAGTTAGGGCCCTACAAAGAAACGTGTGTCCCCTGAAAGAACGTGTGTCCCCTGTCCTGGGAGACACCATTGTCCCCAGACAAGATGGCTTTGAGGCTAACGAGGCAGCTGCTAACACAAGAACGGCCGCTTCCTGTGTAAAAAATATGAATTGGTGTTGCCTTATAATGTTTCTCACTCTCGGGATTTTTCAATTGTCATATAAAAAAGTGTCAAAATTTTAGACCACACATGCACTCATAAGGAGGGTCAGTTGTGAAATTGGCATTTCTAGGTATTTGGTCATAATGTGAAGTTCGTATGGGCGCTCTAAGTCTTTTTCATTACATTTTGAGATTTTGGAACAAAATTGTACGCACAGTGGTTATATAGTTATGTGCAGATAGGCATTTTTGTCACTGTAATAAGTGTTTTTAAAAATTGAAGCAGTGTCACTGATGGCTGGTCTTAAAATTTCAGGGACTACCATACAGGGTGTACACTGCCAGTCAGTGCTGTGGAGGGCACAACCAGTTAAAATTAACATCATTTATCTATTTCCCTGACCTGCCACCTACCACCACACACGTCTGCCTACAGGATGTCTCCAGGTCCACTGCACATCCCACCTTGTAGAAGCTATGGCTGCTACAGGAGTCTAGCAATTGGTGCTAATTTGTCGGTCCCTGTAGCTGCATAGGTACTACTTCACAAAGACCTCACAGTAGCCTGAGGCGTTCCCCCCCCCTCCCCACCTCCTTTCCTTGAGGCTACCCCCTTACCTTACAAAACTGTCCCAGGAAGCAGGAGACCCACTTCAGATGACAAATTACGGTCACTGGTCCTCATTCATATGGAGTAAGGGCCCATCGTGGGGTTCGGTTCAGTTCGGATTGAAGGTGCCACGAACTTTCAGCTATGCATGACCGGGCTATAACAAAAGCCAACACAAACTTCAGCGGGAGACACTGAATCAGACGCTTGAAATCTTTTTATTTTTTTTTCTTGTATCTTTTTATTATTATTATTATTATTTTTATGAAGTACTGCAAACCATCAATGGCTCGTATTTTAATTGCAGCGACTCGACAAAAGAACCCGCCCACAAAGAATTCTTCCCCAACCACATTTTGCTGTCATAAGTGGGCTTCTTTTTTTTTTTCATCTTCCACTTTCTTTAAATCCTTTTCATTTAAACAAATTTTTGCAAGTATTCAATTATGGGTATGTATGTCTGTGTTTCAACCTTCAAGAGTCTGTAAGACTCGCTCCCTTGAATGGTTTTCATTGATAATAACACAACCGCACTTGAAGCTATCGCGGGCATTATTTGTAAACAGTTTTAGTGTTTCGTTATTTCCCCTGTGACACGTTTGAGGTGTGACGCTGTTAAATTAGGCTTTTCCTTTCATGGGAAATTCGCAGACGTGGCATGCACTTGATGATTTTAGCGAAGAAATTTTGTGAAAAAATGCAACGCAAGGGTGACAGGGGGATTAAATAAAATTGATACTCATAGTAGTCAGCAGAGAAGGAGGAGCGCATGCGCGCAGGTCCGCATCAAATTTAAATGCTGGATCATTTACATTGTTCGATGGACTGATGGATGGCATGGCTAATTATGTCATTCTTTCGCTGCTAGGGTACATAGAGCAGTTGGTGCTTGTATTTTAAATAGTTTAATAGATCATGGTACCACTTCATCATCATCATCATCATCATATCATCATCATCATCATCATCATCATCGTCACCACCTAGACCTATTCAGTTGTAACAGAAATGGACCTAAGAAATTAGACTACCTCAGAATTCCGGACAGTTTTCAGTCCGTTGGGACATAATGTTCCAAATTCCCCGGTTACACTGCACTGACATTTATATTAGACATAACAAATTAAAAAGCCACAACTACACATTTGTGGTTGTGGTCTGACTTTCTATAAAACCAATAATTGTTGTTGAAATAAAAATAAGTTACAACTGCAAATTCAGGAACACTGGGTTCAAGGACAGTCAGATGAGACATTAGATTAGCACTTTCATCTACATTTGTTGAAATATTTTTAAAATGTCAAAAAATGTACTAGTAATTTTGCTATTTACTCAGGCAGTTGTTTTGCGGTATATATTGTATTGGTAACTGCAGGCAAGACCGATGCGATGCGGCTCGGATATGTCTGTATGTATGTAGCATGACAGACAGTCCATTTGGTCCTTTCATGTTCTATTGTCTTTGGCCTATTGTGGAAATGTCTGCAGCTTCTAAAGGCACCAACTGCTACTCTCCCACATAATAGCAATTGGGGGAGTGGTTCTTAGGGCCCGGGCCTGCATGACCCAGCATACCTGAAGTAACACAACCTCTGTTTTAGACAGGGCATCATCTGTTTCCATAGTTTTCTTCCCGAGTGTCCTCTGGTGGAACTTGGCAGACCAGGAGCAGGGGTTGGTTTCTGAAAAAAATCTTAAGTATCTAAGACTGATCTTAATTATGGAAAGAAACATTGTTGTCATGGTAAGTTAGTGAACACTTAGGACAACCATTGACTAGTGGATAGATCACTCATCACCATGTAATCTCTCTATCCTTAAGTCTGGTTTTGAGAGTAAAACTTTTCCAGAACCTGGCTCCAGAATTAGTAGTAGCTTCTGGAACCTTCAGGATATTATTTCACCTGGCCTCTGTTACAACACAGCTGACTGAAGTCAGCTTGGGTTAGCACACATCCACATACACAGGTGTGGGGAACTATACAGTCTTACTCCATTACCTGGGAATACACTGATCCTGGTGCAATCTCCTAGCCTTACAGTTTGCCTATCTGGGCATTCTGCTATTCACAATGGAATAATGAAAGATTTAAGGGTCATTTGAAGGTCAATCAATAACTCTGGGATACAAGGGAAGATGTACGTGTTTTTGGAACCCCCTGACCTGTGGCCCTTAAGATGTACAATTTTACAACAGTTATTGTGTGTATGGTGGTCCGCCTGTTTTTAAGACCACCGATATGGCTATACAAATGTGGTCTTATAACAGCAGCTGGTTTTAAATGAAGGGTGTCATAGGCATTGGAACCCAATTAAGCAGTTTTAAAGAGTTGCAAAATCAGGGGACTGCTGATTATTTATTATGTGCATATTTTAGGTTTATATACAATGAAAATACTAAACATGATTATTAATAATTTTATTGGTCTCAGTTGCGGGATACTTTTTGTCTATGATAGGCAAGACAAAGAGATTTATGATAATGCAGTTACCTGTTTTGAGAAAGAAATGTTTCTTTTGAAATGCCAAGTTATGTCTTGTAGGACTTATACTTGAATACTTTAGGTAGTCATGAAATAGAAGAGAAAAAGATAAAGAAAACAAAAAGTAGTTAACATTCCTGTAGAAAACCGATTCTACTAAAGATTGAAGTTTATGGTAACTCAACTTGTGATAAACTTCGGGTGGTTCTGTCTCTTAGACTTACTCATGGCATTAGACTCTGGATGTTTTGTTGTAGCCCCCCCCCCCATCCCCACCCCCCCAATCCCCCCCACCCCCCACTCCCCACACACACTTTTCACAATTCTACATAATAGCCGATATCCTCTCAATAAGCAGCTGCAGGGTCTGACCTGGATGTAGCTGTCAATCAAACCAGATTGCAGGCAGCTGTCAATCAGAACAAGGACCCTGTCACCAATGGTTCTATGATGGCCCTGCCTGGCTGATCTGCCAGGACAGTTGTTGATAAACACTTTGACAAGCAGTTTTGATGTTCAGCCTCACCAAAATTTGTGGCCAATTACAAGGTACTTTGGAGAAGTACAAACAGAATCAAATTGATTTTGGGGAGGAGTGGCTGTCTAGTGTAAGCACCCAGCTGGCTGGTGGAGTCATAAATCTTCTTGCTACAGCCAGCCAGCTACATGTATGTGTAACTAAGCTCTTGGGGTTCAGGGATAGTGACGCAATGTAGTACACTATTCATGTAATGCATACAAAATTATATACCAAAATTATTTCTAAGAATTTTGGTATATAATTTTGGTCTCAGTCATGTTAAATAACACGAATTTTTACAGTAGCTGAGATTGGATATTGGAGCTCTTTCTGAGCTTTCGGCCATCACTGGCCTTCTTCAGGGGGGATGAGGTGAAAGCCCAGCCACCATAAAAACTTATTTCTGTTCTGTACCAAAGTTATTTCTAAGACTTGCACATCATGTTACTAGTACATGTACACTTATAAATGGTAGTACCCGGTAATCTTTTTTTTTTCTGACAAAATCTCTATGTAATAATATGTTCTGAGCCTTGTTTAAAAAGGTTGGGACAGGAGGAAACTAAATGCATTACGATATGATGCACCTTTACAAGTAAACATCCATGGTTTTACTTGAACCATTTTAACTGGGAAATGTGTAGAAGATTCATAAGGAGTTGAAGTATCTTGCAGTTATCTATATAGTGTAAAATAGCGAAATTTCCCAGCTGCAATAAACCACACAGGTCTGTCACAATATTAACCACAACCTCTTTAAAATTATGTTGTTGAGTTGTTGGTTTAATCATTCCAGCTTAGCAGGCAGCTTCAGTACTGGTACCCCCCCCCCCTTCCACCCCCACCCCCCCATACCATTCATGGTATATAGCAATGTGTTCTACATGAAGGTGTGCTGTGGCCTGAATCTGATCACCACCAGACCTGCCATCGGAATGAAAATGTTTATGGAACACTACATGCTCCAGAATAATAATTTTCCTATCTGGTTTCATTTGGATACACAAAACAGTAGATAAGAACCTCTACGGGCAGGAAGGAAGTGTGGTAGGTGTCAGACCACATGTGGTGGAATCAAATTCTGGTAACTTGTGGTAAGCCTGGGCAGGCCAGGCAGCCCAGTTTCACAAAAATTCTTAAGCCCCACGTAACGAAATTTAATAGTTTGATAATCAATTCAGACAACTAGTATATTTCAAAATACGTATGACTGGGCCACATCCAAGAGCCGGATGGATAATAACCAAAAGATTCTTCGCTTTATGTATTTCTGCTGTGAACTTCATATTTTGGAAAAAAAAAAAAAAAATATGTTCGATACATTTTCATATTCTTGAAAAAAGTAGTTTTCGACTTGAGATATTTTTCAAGACTGGTTACAGAAGTTTTCTACCAGAATTGGAAGTCTCCACAGCACAGGCAGACTGCAACGTGATGCTCACAACGTCTGGCTGAGCAACGCCGAGTGTCTCAGTGTGGCCGCCCTGGTGGAGAAAATAAATCCCAGTCTTACAGCAATAAGAATTTAACGATGGCAAAAAATTATATTATTACCCATAATTCACCGCTCAGGTACTGGATTAACTGAAACATAAGGAGAAATGTGTGTACATATTGGGTGTTAAACATAACTTTGATTTTGACCACCAGGTGGAGCTTGTCATCGAATAAAGGATGAGTCACCTCAGTTTTTTTTTTTCTTTTTTTTTTGTTGAGCCCAAAG
>JAAUYG010072929.1_pt1 | contig 11297 bp, 9 predicted proteins | sample 7278091 | NCBI WGS metagenome assembly JAAUYG01 (sample SAMN14350201, study PRJNA611818) | marine sediment metagenome | isolation source: surface marine sediment (0.6m) | place: French Polynesia: Moorea | collected 2018-08 | reverse complement strand
CATAACTTGGTAGAAAGTGATTGCACTGGAAAAAATTTTACCCTTGTCCTGAAGACTACCTACAAGAAGCTTTTGCTACAGTACCAGGTCAATACAAGGTTTCCTTCATTGTGTTTGGCCTCCAAAAATGCCATATTCGACGGTGGAAGGAGGAGAAAAAAAAAATCAGCAAGCCCATAGGGTATCCTGTCATAGGACAGGATGCCCCAAATATACCGAGATCAGAAATTTGAACTTGAAATTGTATGAAAACTATATACATGTACCAGGTTTATATGAAAGTACCAGTAGGCATAGCATTACATCATATCCTCCTAATCCTTACATTACATCCTCAAGTCTACCTAATAAACAGGATTTCCAGGAATTCCTGATTTTGTGAATACTTCCTAATAAGCCAGTACTGTGCTTAATACAGAAATTCCGAAAATACTCCCGCTGGCGGAACGATTCGATATTCTGCTCATATAAGTCTCAGCACGGCTTAATTCAATTATGTGGACCACTAATTAATCAAGCGACAAGGTCCCCGAAAGCTTGCTGGCTTTCATTGATTGGTCAATTAATCTATCGCCGGAGGAGGCACTCGGGTGAGGTCTAGGGGATAGGGACACTATATTGGGGAGTCTGCTTCGGGACGTTAACTGTACAATTTGACGACTGCAACTGTGACGCGGTGGCTGGAAGCTGATAACTTGCAAGCAGCGGTGGTTGAAACCTGATAACACGGCACTGCCAATCATTTCATAACGGACTTGTCAGTGGTAACATAGATATAAAACACCGAACGGGTTTATCATCATGATTATTGGACGTCTTTGTTTTAAATGGAAGCCCACTGTTATTATAGTAGCAAATATGCCAAGACTCCCAAATAACTCCTAATGCCAAAATAACAATAATCACAAAGCTGCACTGTAAATACTTAGAATTATAGGAACTCTGGCGCAAGTCGAATCTGCAAGAAACAGCAATTCGTAAAATCTTATGCCTGCATAGTTCAAGTTTCTGTAAAGCAATAGGAACAGTATTTTGAAGCAAGCACAATTATCATTATGACAGACAGGAAATTTATCTTGACAGATTTGACAGCCTCCAACTAATTTTATGTGACAGCCACTAAAAAATGTTGCAAAACCTCTGATCGTGGTGTCATATGTAACATTTATATAAATGATATAGCCACCCGGCATTTATATAAATGATATAGCCACCCGGGAGCTGTGTCTGCCTCTTGTGAGCTTTTAAAAGCATGAAAAAGAGAACTGTCACCAAAGTGAGACTGACGATTCTTTCCAGTAACTGCCACCTTGGGACATGCTTCTGTAGTCAAGAAGGTGTCATTGTGAGACAAAATTGGTGACATTGTAGCATGGATCTGGATACATGTCAACAGAGAAAAATACCCTGTTCAGCAGAGCTCAAACCCGATTGCCTGGTTTTGAAACACGACTGGACATGTTGGATGGTTCATACATGTATTTGCAAAATTACAAGCCGGTTTCAATCCCGAATCAAAACCACCTCAACTCCCCTACTGTACATTGGAAAGCAATGTATCATCAGCCACATCACTCACTGTGGTTGATAATGCAATGTTTTACAATGTCACAGCTTTCAATGGTTTATTAGCAACCAGGAATGTGATGTTATTCCTGTGTTGAGTTTGATATATTGTGAAATTGACCAACATTCCAAAATAAAATAGCTATCTATCTGTCCATCCAAGCTTCAATCTGGGGTTGAATATGTTGCAACGGGCTTCGCCAAAACAGTCACGAGTGTGAACACGGTGAACAAACACTGCTAATTAGATCTCTCTTGAAAGCCGGTGCCTTGGCCTGCTTCCCTGACCAGAATTGACCTACAAAATGCTGTGCCTGCATATATTGGCTCATCTGTGTCCTGAGGTCTGATGATACCACAGGTCTGGCGAAAAAAAGAAATAAACGGGTGATGTGTTATGGCCAAACCAGCTTGAGGCTGGTTCAGAAAAAGCTGGCTTGGAATCCGACTTGTAGGTGAACTGAAGTCATGTAAGAGCGGCATGTTAACCACACTACTACTTACTGTCATCTGTCTGCGGTGCTGAGAGAATGGCACTGTGTTTTTTCTTCACTTCGTCCACATTAGCAGCTATTTTGTCTATCATCTGCCGAATTTCGTCCACCTGGAAAGAGCAAACATCTCAAAACATTACTTCAAAATTACACAGAACATTTTCAAATAGGCGTTCTTACATATTTCTAATATGCATTCTACAGTTACTTTATTCGCTCTATTCCGTACATGTACTTCTCTGTCACATTCGTCCCTCGGGTTTCACAGGTGCTACAGGACCAGGAGGACGAAGGGATGAACCGTTAATAACAAGCGGCCCATGGGCCTTGATGTCCTGCTTGACCAAATGCAATTCCACAGACAGCTGAGTTTCATCCTAATTGCTCTATGATCAGGGGTTACTAGTACTGAATTATAAGCTGATTTTTGAACAAAAAGCATCGATTTTGAAACTTTCAGCATATTCAGATCCAAATGAATTTCTTCACTTACAGCTAAATCCTGAACCAACATTTGAATTTCCAAGGTACATGAGGTATCCATGGAATAATAATAGTGTCACACCACAGTGATAGTGACACGGTGTGGTGTGACACAATTATGACACTGTGAAACTTCAGGTTTAAAATACTAGTACATGAAATATAACATTTAAAATCTGTATTGATGTTAACTAAAGATTTACTGATAGTATGCATAGATATTTTTGTACACCTTTAACCTCCTATCCGCTTACGGTAATCATGTAAATAAATACTGGTCTTTATAATTGTAGCCTTGTATTTGCCTTAAAACTGAACATGGCAACATGCTGAATACTTTACACATGTTACAGTAGCACATTAACATGATTAACTCGAAATGCATGTAACATTTGTCTAATGTGTAAAAGACAAATGATCAATACTCTTGATTATATACCATCAATATTATTGAGGATAACAACTTGCCCTACTTGACAAATGCACAACAGTGAACTAGATATGCATCAGCGCATCTGTAATTCTACCTGCAGTCATTGTTAACAAATCACACCTGCTTCTATCAGATCATATAGATTCATATCTATTACTAGTACACATGATATATATTTTTTTACAAATGTATTTATTTGTTTACAAATCCTACACAGACAAAATGGATGAAAGTCATGCATCACGTTTATCGTTTATGTATAACATGGTGGATTCCCCAATATCATGAATATATGCTAATAAGAATCTGGATGTTTTAAAATGTTTAAAATTAGTGTATAATGTTTGGTACCGGTATGCTGAGTTTGACACTGTGATTTAACATGTTTAATGGCTTAATCATGTTAATGGCCAAATGACCAAAGCTGGCTGAAAATGCAATTAACAACTGTGTACATGTATGTGACAAGTTGACAACTATAGTTGAACTGCTTCAATATACAGTGAAACTTCATCTAATTAGATCACCTCAGAAATATGACCATCACAGCATTAAGGCAACTTATTGGATGATCAAAAGTTACAGATCAATGCTACGCGTACCTGTGTACCGTATACGTCCTAACAGGGCGCAGTGAATGAGTGCAAGAGCTTGGGTGCACGTCTATTAATTTCAACAATAACGCCTGTCGCCCGGTACCTACAACATGCATACCGGTATATATGGTAAACAGGAACCGTGTGGACCTTTGTTTATAAGGAAGTGGCGATTTGCGCATGTGCGGCAGCCAAACAAACCGGAATACCGCTCAAATTTTAGTGTTTTTGAACGATCTTTTGATGTGTTATCAGGCATTTGGTGTGAATTTGATGTGATGTGTTTTTGCTGCAGGGGCATGAGTGTCTATTACATGTATTAGGGCATGCGCTTGTATAAGGACATATTCGGTATATTGTTTCAGAATTAAGAAAATGCAGTCCAGAATTAAGACCAAGTTTGCATGATATGACCTTGACTATTCATGGTCTTTATTCCAAGCTTCCACTATATGTCACTGTAGAATGCTTTATTCATTGAAACTTTGCACTTGCATGTGATCCATCACTCTCTTTTACCTCTAGTCCCAACCCCAACACCGATCAATTTCCCAACTGCTCCTTTTCAAATATTGGGCATGTGCTAAGGCCTGACACCTTTCTGGTGCACGGTTTGCATCTCTGTTGGTAACCTTGTAGGTTACAATTTCCCTGCTGGCGGGAAGTCGGTCAGACCAAATCCGAAGGTCTGTCTTGTCTGGGGTGCTGCCGAGCTCCGTGACAACAGCTTCCTGCAGTGCTAACTCACCCGTCTGCTATTGATGTCTGCTCAGGTATGGGGGTGGAATGGGGGGGGGGTGAAGGCAGAGACCGGGGGAGTTGCATGGAGGGCCATAGGGGTGGAATGGTGCTAATACCATCATATTGATCAGTGCGGGGTAGCAGGGCTAACCAAGCCCTGAAATCTTCCAATCAGTATTGTTCTGCAAACTTAACCCGATAACAAGCTGCGGTGGCTAGTGCCGCTCGGAACACTGCCCGACGATAATTCGACTGCCTCTTTTTGGGGACGACAGAGGCGGGATTTCTTCTTGACAAGCATTGAGGACTGGCGGCATTTTTGGAGGACACCCGCAACTGATGGTTAACTTGGTTAAAGACACTACAGAGCATTTCACATTTGCGACTGGCTTTACATGAACAGAGATGAATGCCTTTTTTTTTTTTTGGGGGGGGGGGGGGGGGAATAGCGTAAATGTAACCTGTGGGTTTGTTATTAAAAGTAAATCCCCAACATGCCCAAAGGCTTGCTACATGTGAAATTACCGGTACCACATGCATGATCAAACAATTATATAACAATTCCAAGCACATTGAAGCAGATATAGCAAACATTGGTTGGCAATTCTATAGGATTTCCAGATGATAGTTGCAGACAACTATAAGTAAGTATCCAAAGATAATCGGTATACAACATTGACAATTAACATGATTAAGGGCAACTTCTAACCAATTTGGATGACGGTGCTTCCACCGGTTATTGAAAAGCATCTAGTACAAGTATATACTACAATAAGTAAAGCTTGCTACAATTATAAATTATGTTAACCAAAAATTTAAGTGAGCACTTTTGGACTAATATTGACCATCCTATTAATACTGTGTTCCAAGATTGATAACTATATTTAAAAGAAAGTCTGTGCAGTAGAAAATCCCACAAATTCTGCTATATGACATCCAGATAATATACTACTATGTATAGATCTTCTACCACTGAAATTCTAAAGTGATTTAAGGTCAAATCTGATTATGCCATTGGTCTCTCCAATTATGATTTCCTATTAGCGCTTAGTGGCAACACTGTGACATAACTTATCATGCTTATGAAATATGTCTTCAAAGTCTGAGTGACGTTGACTTGTGACAGTGCCATTGGACTCCCTATTAATGTTCACAGTAAGCATGGTAAGATACATATCCTAACATGTCTCCTTTACCGATGTTTACGAGATGTAAGGCTTTGAGATCTGAATGACCTTGACTTTGACTTTTCAAGGTCACTTATGGTCAAACGTAATGGTGCCATTGGACACCCCATAACTTACAGCCTAAATGGGCTCCTATACAACCTATTTCAAGGCCACCTAAGGTCAAATCTGATGGCACCATTGGATTCCCCATATATATGGTGTTTTTAGCAACATACGACCTAACTTGGACTCCTTTACAAGGTGTAAAGCTTCAAAATCTAAACGACCTTGACTTTGATCTTTCAAATTCACTCAAGGTACATCATTACAATTTCCAAACAATTCTTCATGGCTGTTTTTGGAGAAAAATATTAATGCCCGGCTTTTCACATGTTTTATGTTAATATATGATGTTTACCTTTTCTGTTATCAATCTGGATCTAGTGGTCCCCAGGGTTGAAAATACAAAGTGCTAAATACAATGAAATATTACATTTTAGGGCAAAAATAAAAGATATACATGAAGCAATACGTACACAATTTTTTGTTTGGCAAACTGGGGAGATACATACTACTTGTACAAGTTTCGGTTATTGGTTCAACTTTACAGAATTTTACTAAGCTCTGATACTTCCATTTAATTGTATGACTTATCAGTTATGATATAGATCGAGTGAAACATAAACACATGATAAATCATGTAAATTACCAGCTACTATGCAAATTTGTACCAATGCAGACCATAGTGGTGGTCCGGTGATTGACTAAGAGTCGAGGATCGGTCGGCAAGTTTTCCCTGATCTGCTAATTGATAGTGGAGTCTTACTACTAAGTATTGATTAGGAACTTTGTAAACAAAAAGAATCAGTGTGTGACTTATGCAGTGGTTACAAGAGATACTTCGGTGGCTACTTGCTACTACATAGATTACAAAAAGTTTAAATGCTTTAAAATGGGGATAATCGTGATAATTAAATGTGATAGGTTAGAATTCCCACAACATACATGACATGTAAGTTGCAGGGTTCCCACACAAATCTGATACATTCCACAACTTTTTCCCTGAGAAATTTAACATTTTCCATGATCCCCGATGGCTGGATTTTTGCAATGTTTGGGGACAAAATGGTAACAAATCTAGTCTACCAATGATTAAATGATACTAAACTTGACCAGAAATCACACATTACAAATTAGTGTAATGAGCCCAGGGCGGTGAGTATAAGTAGTGCCACAGTGTCTAATTGGAAATCGAACACAACCATGGCATACATGAATTCAAAATAATTGTGATTTACATCTTGTTGGAATAAAATTCACTGGCTTTCCCACGACTTTGCTCCTCTCACACTTTTCCATGACTTTTTATAAAATAACAGTTTACCATGACTTTTCCATCATGTCCATGACGACTTCATTTTCCAGGATTTTCCATGACCGTTGGAACCCTGTGTACGGTGTAAGACTAGCAACATGTCATATGTAGGACAGTCAATTTTGTGCTGCCTATATTTCACTATTTTCTAGAATTTTTTATAAGTTCCATCTGATTATTAATCGATAATCAATTGATAGCCAGGAGACACCAAATCTGATAATCGACAGTGAAATTGTTGCTGATTCCCACCACAAGCCAAGCTATCAGACCATTCTCATCTATATATTTGCACTTCATGCTTTTTCATGGCCCTTTTAACAATTATCTGATACATGTATTCATAGCAGCCTCCCCGTGGCGCACCCTTAGTATCAGGTCTTGTCGGACATTTTGTTCAGACTTGGCCTGATAGCGAATACTCTCACACAGTGCAGTTCTTAAACTGTAGCGACTTGAATTGACATTGCAATCATTATCACTTGTTTTGGCACCGTATGACCCTTTTGGTATTGATGTGCCATTAAACTGTGATACCATCACCATCATTTCAACACATATAGCATGTGTACACGATGACGACTTCTACATGTTCTACTCAATGGAAACGTACCTGCTCAAAAAACTGCTCCATGAAGCCCCCAGCATCCACGTTGATTGCAACATCATCTCCAGCATCATCGTCATCACTTTGGGCCTGGAACACCAACAGACGATTTTATGAAACATGGACAAGCGGAATGGTTTAGGTCTCCTCCCCTCATTATACTGGTGATACTAGTACCTTTCATAGGAAAACACCTTTATGGAATTTGCGAAAAAATGCAGAAACATTGAACGCCTTGACATGCTAGATTTCAAGACGTTTGATAAACACAATATGGTTGAGCATGTGAGCATAATGCCAAAGATGATATTTTCTTATGTACTACTAGTAAATAGTTTAATATCACTGAACCACTGCATATCCTTCGTGTAAGTAAATCAATCAAATTTGCAGTGAAACTTGCATATAAAGACGACACAAAGGGCCAACAAAATGTGGTCCTTACACACAGGTGGTCTTTATATGCAGGTTCAGTAACACACAAAGTATACCCCTGGGGCTATACATATAGTACTAGCATTACAGTCAGTTTACACTATATAAACGGCCTAATAGACATGGTAGAAGTGTAGTGTGCGAGTGCAAGAGGGCTTGGGTGCATGTCTAAAAATTTCAATAATAAAGCCTGTCATGCAGTACCTACAACAGTAGCATATATATGCATATTTACACCTGTTACAGTAATACGAACCTTTGTTTACACAGAAGTGGTAATTTGCGCACGAGAATATCGCTCAAATTTTACTGTTTCTTGATGATTATTTTGATGTTTTATCAGGCATTTAGTGTGAATTTCTCTGTTAATAGATCTGGGATGTTTGTCGCTGGAGGGATCTGCACAGGTACCACACCTCTATTTAACTATAAGGACATACAGTGGTCCGTCTATTTTAAGACCACCCATGGGACCAAGAAAATGTGGTCTTCTATTGCAGGGGGTCTTAAAATAAAGGTCATTTAAGACAGAAAATTGCCCTTTGGGACCAAATCAAGTGGTCTTATAATCAAGGGTGGTCTTAAAATAGAGGGTTGTAAGACAGAGGGACTATTGCATTCGGTGAAAGTTTTAACTATTAATTTCTTTCAAAAAAGTGTCACATGCCGCTCTGGTGAACGAAAAACACAATACGTGGCTGCATCTTGGAAGTTGTGAGGTGTCCAAAAAAAACAGTTTCTTACGCACAAAAAAACACCTTGATCAAAAATCCTCTATAATTCAATAGTTTGGTGGACTGTCATTTATGCAAGACTACTGAAATTTGTAATATTTGGAAGAGGGAATACCCCCACTAAAAAGTTTCGTTAAGTGAGAGATCACAATATACAGATATATATATAATATCCCCCCCAGCACCATTGGCCAAAGGACAATATGGGGGTGCGCCGGGTGGAGGGCTGGTGATGGTATCCTAGATATGGGGGTAGTACTCATAGGCACAAAGAACTCGATACATCTAAATTCTATCCTTTATCGTGTTTATTAGACAACAGGGGCTTAACCACACTGATGAATGCTAGCAAACATAACAGCTATTTCATTCTTTCGGAGAACACATATTGATACCCGAATCTGAGCTTTGGAAGTACAAGTTTTTTATCTGTAAGCAAGGTAAGTTTCTAGATTTAAGTTTTTTTTTACACTGGTCCGCACTAAGCAGCTAAGGGGCTAAATAAAGTTAATACATGTACTCTGGTTCTCACTGTCACATCTTTTTTTTAAAGTGGAGTGGGCGGGCAGCCAGGCGGGACCTTTTTTTCATCATGTTCATGGCTTTCAAAAACTGAGGCGGGCTGCAGATTTTTTTTTATTTTTCTTGTTTGATGTCAACACACATGTCAGGAGACTGGAATATACACACACACAATTTTCAAGAAATGACAGTACCAGTACCGGTATTACAGTGTGTGTTTCATATTGGTGATTTTATAATTGAAGACTGATAACACAAGAACTGGAAGAAGCCAGACTGGGGCCAGAGAAGGATGAAGTTGCTGGTCTGACTTGGAGGCAATGTTGAATGTCATATATCGCACAAAGACACTAAGACTTCATGAATGTTAGCCGATAACACAATGGGGGTCCTATCATCAGTGATCATGCTGATTCTTGGCCCGGGCAATGTTTGTCGTGACTATCCGACATGACAGATTTATTGAAATACTAGTTCCTGCGGCTAGGCGACCACTACAGAACCCCTCAAAAATGCCATAGATAGTGGAATTATCCAATGCGCTCACAATTGCGAAAGGAATCAAAGTTTTAAGTCCCCTGTGTAAATTTTACACTTAATGAAGGGATACTTTTCCAAAATTCCGATTGAAAAACATGTCCAATGTGAAGGGAAATGGAAGCATGTTATGGGACCTTGACCGTGTGTTTACTCGATCAAAATCAAAACCTCCGGCGATTAATTTTTATGAATTTAATCGATAAAATTTGCACCTTTCATTTTCGTGTTTCTTTCGGCGACATGGGCTGTACGGCCGAAATTTTATTGAAAACGATCAAAATATGTTTACAAAAGGTCGATGTGCAGTCTCTAAAGGCAAGCGGCGGTGTCTGAGAACCAGAATGTTAATTTTATTTGGCCTTAAAGATATTTAAGGTCTAAACTTGTAAATGTATTGTACATGTAGTAGTATTTGTCACAGCATGATGATCAGAAATAAAATTTCCATCATTAGGACGACTAGGTAGAAACAAAGGGTATGATGGGATGTCATCTTTCACTAACAGTGAAAGTACATGCCATGCTTGGCTAATGATGTCAAAATGAAGGAAGACTGCAATTGAAGAGTGCAGATTGCAGTTGAAACACATTCTTTTCTGCCATTTAGCGGCCTCCCAAATCACAATCCAGGTTGGTATGAGACCCAAATCCAGAATTCAGAAGAAGCACATATTATCTCTAAGCAACTCTCACTATCTCGGGCAAGGAAGATTTTCCAGTCACTATAGTAACTGGCTAAAATTTGATTGACACTTTGCAGAAGAGTACCTCCGAGTTGAAACATGTGCTTAGAATAGACCTCAATGAGAAGTGCCCCTGATTAGGGGGCAAGCTGCATACCCATTGCAGTATAATTGTGTATGTGCCATCCATACTAGAAGAGCACCCTCCCCCCTCTAGTAACAGACCGAATAGTACCACGCGACATGTTTCTTGTATGTACATTGTACCCAGATATGGACTGCACCAAACAAAGAACTTTTATGACTTAAAGAGAGTCGTTTGGAAGAACAAATGTTGACACTTGATATTCAGCTTTGGATAAACAGATTTTTCCACACTGGATATAATTAACAGCTATCGCTGATCAATAAACAATAACAAATATGTTTCTTATTCTTTTCTGAAATGTTTCGTCTTCACAAGTAAAAGGGCAACTGCATACAAAATGCCTCACAAAATATCAGTTTGTCAAGAAATAAGTTATAACACCATGAACACCATGTAGCAATATTCAGGTCACATGGAACACACACGCCCAAACTACAGCTTCCATGTAAACAATGTTCACAGGATGGTGATCCACATTAAATGTTTGATTTTAGGTATTAACTGGCCGCTTGACTTAGTTATTGTAATTAAATAATTGGCGCGCACCTACTCCTCTGCAGTTGTGGGACAGCACAGTAATTTTTAACCAGTTTGTGGTCTTATGCCTGGAGATCAACAGCCAACAATCCAATAAGTGTGCCTTTAGCCCTTTACCCATCTTAACCCAGGTAATATGAAATGTTGGAGGGGGGGGGGGGGGGGGGGGGTTAAAAAATGGCCAAAAAAGATCAAAAAACAATAAACTAAAAAAAAATGGTTATGGGGGGGGGT
>JAAUYG010217784.1_pt1 | contig 11298 bp, 10 predicted proteins | sample 7278091 | NCBI WGS metagenome assembly JAAUYG01 (sample SAMN14350201, study PRJNA611818) | marine sediment metagenome | isolation source: surface marine sediment (0.6m) | place: French Polynesia: Moorea | collected 2018-08 | reverse complement strand
GCCCCCAACATGGATTGCCCCCTCTGTGTCAATCTGGGGGGGGGGGACCTCCACAATGACAATGACGACAGTGGAAGAAACCCTGTGAAAACATAACAGTTAGAAACGAATAACGAATTGAACATTGTGTCTTGCTACTCCACAAATTCATAAACATTTGACGCTTCACTGAGTATCAGGACAGGGCGTCTTCATGGCACTGGCGCTGTGACTCAGCGGCATACAATCAAGATCAGTGGCGTCCGAATCGCCACTTTTTCCTGAACGCCGGTCCGACGCACAAACAGCGCTTGCAATACGCCTTTCCCAGAGAGGCAATGTCCGCCGCTTGATGAACAAAACATGAATCTGCATTTTATCCTGCGGGCAGACTGGGCCAGACAGAGCGCAATGGCACCCAGCAGTTTGCCGAGATCATTCTGCATTATTTACTCGCTGCAGAATTACAAATTGCCAAGTTGTCTCAAGGACAAGAACCTGATGGAGTCTTGTTTTCGTGGTGGCCGTTTCTCTTCACAAATGTGCTCGCCGTTCTAACTTTATGAATTTCTTCGAGATCAATACGGGGAGGGTCCACATTCACACTGACAGATTTTTGCGTGTTGGGCCCCAACCCCTCGATCTGGAAACCCTTTCATGAACACGTGAGCGCCCTTTCCCCTTTTCTGGCGAATTTTCCACACGAATGGTGAGAAAAAAGGCACCATCATGGTGCAGGGAATCATTCAGCTCGTGCATGGGGTCTGATATTCACGCATCCACCGGGTTCATGAAATGAGTGAAGAATGGTCCAATTCTTTCTCTGGTTCATGTTTGTGGGACATTTCATCATTGTGAACTGTGTTTACGACAAACATGCTCCATTGGCTGCAGTTTTATCCATAATGGACCATTGTCTGACTTTTCATTCTGGCAGGTGCTGGGTTTTCTTCCAGAAGAAAATGGGTAAAGAAACTTAAAGCTAGAAGATTTACCACCTGTACTGTGTCACTCTGCAGTGAGGTCAGTCAGCACTCTCAGACCCTGTCATCCTTCCGGAAAAGACTGGCAAGAGGTTGCCAAGAATTAACCTAACAGCAGGTGTTTCTGCTTTGAGATACAAGACGCAGAATGTTACAGCTCTGCAGCCATTCACTTGACAGCTGTTTACAGAGTCTGCATCCCTGGGAACGGTCGGCAGTCGAGGCCTTCGTTTATGTGGGCAAGATAAGGTGAACGAGGGAGGGAGAGATTCAGCCTTTACCACAGAAAAACTGTATCTGAACACGCATCATCGTTCCCAATCTGTTCACAACGACCCAGTGCGTGAGGCAAGGTTGGCGCACTCTTCTCTTGGAATGGTCGATAGAGTTGCAGCTTTTGGCTGTTTCCTTCAAGTTTTGACTTCAGCCTTGGCATATTGTTCCTTGGTTGCAATAATTTCCAGGTGTTTTTGTTGTCCTTCTGTAGCGCCATCAAACATTGAAGTTCCCCTTTCGTGACTGAAACTCACAACCATGGTCCCTTCTTAGGCCGGGCGATTGAGAAAGCAGAGCGGCCAACAGGAGTGGCACTGCCGTTGTTGTCATTGTTGTTGCAATGGACAGATAGCCCTAAACAACCAACCCCTCCACAGAACCGGGGGCGACGCTGATCAGCGCCCCTGTTGACTTGAATTGAATTTTCAAGAGGCAAGCAGAACAAAATTTGTAATGCCAGTGGGACAGAACGTTTTCTCTCTTTGCTTCAGCTGCCGGGCGGAATCCCTGCCTGGGCAATGGAACCGGAATCACAGCGGAATCCCTGTCCTAGATCAGAGGATGTTGCGCAGTTTGTACAGATGAGATGAAGTGGCCTCAATCAGTGCGGAGCCACTTCAAACAGCGCCCCTTAATTCGGGTCAATCCTGTGTTCTATCCGCCAATAATCTACTGCCGCGGACAGCGCCTCGTTCTCAACACAGATTCACACATTCTTCCGTCTGATGTCTGAAGCAGTAGCCTGGACCATCACCCTCCATGGTGAAGTGGTTCTCACCTCTGCGTCTGGTGGTCCGGGTTCAACTCCCGTTCAAGGTGACACCATTGACACTCAATCGTCTCCATCAAAGAGCACTGACAGAATTCCATGATTTTTTCCGGTTTTTCAGGACTTGTTGGAACCTTGCATGCTGTTTAAAAGACGCTTCGTTGAGGCATTTGTGGGTGCGAACATACATGCCCGACACACTCAGCACACCAATAACCACTGCCGCTAAGAAGATGACGCACCTCAAAGAAGATGAATGTCCAATGGAAATGTTTCCTCTGCACATGACGTTAAACGTTCAGGCAATGCCGCTCTGTTGGGTTCGAAACACAACTGTGGCGAACCAAGTTTAGCACCAAAACACTGGACTCTGCCGGTTTCCTCAGACGATCGGCCAGATGCGCAACCAGATTCATCAAAACTGAGCACTCATTGACAGCAATTTAACCTCCAGGCCATGTGCGCGCCGAGAAAATAACCAGCAGAACAGCTTTTCGGATCATAAAACCAGATTGCCAACAGCACCACTGATCAGTCCTAACTAAATCAGCATGGACACGCAAATTACGAACAAATTTTCACATTAGTTTCTTGCCCAAATGCCATGTTTTGCTTCCCCTGTAGATGTAGATCTGACATCGACCACAGTTTATGCAAGGTGCAGAACCAGAATGTTTTCAGCGCAATCTCACGCGAAGTACTTCAAGCATGTTTTGCCGTTGGGGGGCAGTGCACCGGGGGAAGTTCAGTCGGGGTGTACACACGGAGCACACACATGCATGGAAGCTTTGCTTGAATAACAGACCGCTCATCAGCGTCGAGTCGAACGGCAATCCCCAGGGGGGGGGGGAGGTCGCGCGTCAATGACGACAATATGGTGACTCACATGAGCCACTCAGCGTTCAGCCGCGCCGCCTAAAACAGGACAAAGAGAACAGAATGGAGGAAAAACATTTCCCCAGTGTTTCATGGCTTCTTGTCGCTGTAGGTGTCAACATACAACACAATTCAGCGAATCCAGCGCAGATCCGGAGTGGATCCCATCAATTCAGGTTGATCAGCGGAAACTCTCACTCCATTACGTGATTCCACACGAAGTGGATTCATCCACTACGGCCATTTATCTCCCTCCCGCCTGCCAGGAGACAATCCAGAGTTAAACGCTCACCGCAAGACACCGCGGATAAATCAAATCAACGAACACTGCGGTGTCTTTTTCCTTGTGTGGCAAGTGACTTCTTTTCTGGACATCTAGTGGGACGATTCAACGTGCTGCTAAAGCCGAAGAATTTTTTCCTCACATGACCATTTCGGCTCACCGCCTTTTTGACTTCGCTTTCGTTTGTTTTATCATTCAAAGACGTTCAATGAAATGCGCGTGCGAGTTTTCCAGTCTGCATACGGAAATGGTACAGAAGACGCTTGAGGAATTCCCAGCTCGTCTTCCTTGGTTGAATGATGTTGGGGTTAGTGAGGTGTCTGCAGCACAGCAGGTTCCTTTTCCGTCTGATGACAACTTTTGGGGAATGTGCTGAACAGCTTCAGATACGCTTGAATGTGCAAGTAATGAAAGAGCGCCACACACCATTTACAGTCAAAGTGATTTCGCAAAAATTGATGAAAGCGCTCTCCAGGTATTCCATTCACCAGTGCAGAAAGCAACCGCAGTGCTGGTCCAAATGTCTTGTGTTTTCAGTCGCTAATTCAGATCGGTACTCATTTCCTTGGGCTTTCTCCTCGAACCTCAAGGATGGCTTTCACTGTTCTCTCAAAGAGTCCAATGGGCTGGGTAAAATGTCTTGAATTTCCGTTCTGTGAAATCAGAATGAAGAACCCCAGAAGACAAAGAACCTCAACGTAAGACATTTGCCGTAACCAGCGAATAATCGGAGATCTCCCACATGGCTTTTTCTGCCCGACCCTCAAGGATGGTTTTCACACTGTCTCAAGAGCCCAACGAGTCGGTCCAGGGAAACAATCACTCAACTGCACGGCCTGTGCTGCATAAGTGTTCACAATGGGTTCCTTCATTCAGCTCCAGGACACACTCTCTTGTTTCCTGCAGCACAATCTGGTGCCGCCTGAACAGCAATAAGACTTGGGGAAGTTCACGGGGAAGCTTGATTTGCATGCACACCATATAACCGTCAGCTGTGTTGAACGTTATGCCCAAAACAAACTCTACGTTTAGGCAACAACCAACTGTTCGGAGCCATGAAGGTAAATTTACTTAACATCGGCTGTGGCGTGATGTATTGGAATGTCACACGCCAGCAATGTTTCATTGTACCTCGGGATATGTGATGAAAATATGGCTTCCACCCATTTGTGAACGACTCAATCAAAGGCGCAGATATTGCCAAATCACAAAGAATCATTCTGACACTCGAGTGTTTCCTTTGACTGGAGTTGGCCACAAAGACACAAGTTCGCTTCCTGCTCTTTGGCTGTTGAGGTGATGTACATGTGATGGGTGGGTGAAACACTAAAAAGTCCTGTTGACATTCAAACACTCCACGCTTCAAAATGGACACGTTAGCAAGTCGGTCTTTGCACGCATTTAGGGATGCTGTCGTCCAGCAGATCTTCTTCCTTTGCCCCAACATCTCGATCCCCAAACGCCCCGCAGCACGTCCCTGGTCATCCCACAAATCGCTACCTTGTTGATTTGTGTTGGTGACGCCCTTTGGATTTCGTCCCCAAGAACATGCTTGGGCAACAAGCATCAAATGAGGCGTGGGAATGACACGAAGGAAACAGGTTTCACAGTTCTTGGGATCATTCCACCAACTCTATTCCAGAGTCACTGTGGCCATGTTGTCCAGCCTGCCAACTCCGCTTCCACAACTGGGCCTCAAACTGTTTTGTTTCTTCCTCAAGCATCCTAATTCTGCAAAGTGCCATACAGTGTGATGTGTTCTTGATCTCAAGCACTGCTGAGTTGCATTTGACCACTTTCTGGCGTTTACACCCAGGTCTGTTTTCAGAAGATGCGACGTGCGTCTGAAACACGAAGCACTGAACCACACCCGGGCTTCACAGGCTTGGGATTTCCATATTCGACAAAACGACAGCTGTGGCTGAGAACGCCGTGAGTGTGTAATGAGCGCATTGTCACTGTGTTAATGTGTGACACTCAACAGAGAAACTTGTGTTTTATCCTCAATATTAATCACACTACACAGGGTAATTAGCCTCAGTCCATAACGTGAAGGAAGCAATTAGGAGTCTCATGTCTTGCAGTTTGATTTTCCTCTGCAGTGCTGTCAAATTGTTGTCAATGGACAGAAAATGAATGACACAACAAAATGCATCCAGCGACCCAGCTTTTTCTGACATGACCAACAGATTGCTTTTGCCGTGCTTCCATGCTTGCCTGTGCGCACGCTACGTGCCTGAACACGCACACACACACACACGTATGAAAAGGAAACACCAACAAGCAGGCACAAAAATCTCACTTGAGAACATCAGCATATGACTTCAAAAGTGGAATTTTAATTCCTGTCGTTGTCGTCAGCTACTCAGGGAAGTCCTTCCCACAGACATCAAGAATCCACCGGACGTCGATAACCACGAGAATGTCACGCATACTCACACAATCACTTCCACCACACCACAACAGGACATATCACAGGCCAAGTCGGCTTGTTACCTTGAAAGGAACGAGTCTTCAAGACACTGAGAATAACCCTCGCAAGTAGAAAAAGACCAAACTGAAGAACCAGGTGACAGAAAAACGTCAAAGAAACACGAGTTGAGAATGGCCGAGCCTTGGTATTGATGTCGGGGTTTTCCATTAGACATTTTCCGACTTTCTTTCGCCAACAGACAAAAGTAGAGACAATCACGCAGACTTGAAAAGGAATCTCAAGAAAGGAAGAGACAAACAACTTTTACTGGCAAAGTAAAGCATTGACTCTGTCAAGTCGTTCGCTCAGGTGAGGCATTTGTTAGTTTCAATTGCAAATGTGTGCCTTCAACCAATCCAGCAAGCAGCTTTTGACAACAAGTCGGGTGAACTTCAAGAAACAGTACTCTTCTGTTTGAGAAAAATGACAACTGAAAATTCCTTCAGACAGAATCAGGACTTGTACGTTTAGGAACACATGAATTTAAGGGAATTCGTTTCATCTATTTCTTTCTGGAGGCAGAAAAATCATTTTGCTGCGTATGTTTTCGGCAAACTGTTCAGTTTGTTTCTCTTGTTGTTTCTGGCCCAACAGATGTTCACATATTTGATGTACGCTTTCACCACAGGCGAAACAAATAAATTTTTCAATTTGCACAACGCTGATGTTTCACCCGAGGAAAATATGTTCTGGCTCTGTTCTCGTGATTCATTTTCTCTTTCTTTCTCGAATTCCTACTTTTCCTCGTTGGCGAAGGCCTTGGAGTGGGAATAAATCGTTTCTGATCCTTCCACGCAAAAGAAAATGAAATTGGTCGAGATGAATTTTTCCAGAAGTCAGAATTTAAGCTTTCTTTCTGGCCTTCATGTTCTCACATTCCAGCATTCTTGTCTTATTACGGACAATTCAAGGACTTCTGGTGGAAATATGATTGCCCATGCGTGTACTCTGCCGGGGTATCACGGGCGGAGCCCTGCAGATAGTTCCCCCTCCTCGGGATCCTGGGCGTGAACAACAAACCCACAAGACCAAATTGAAGAATCTTTCTTCAGTTGGTTTGCAAACATTGAGAGAAGAGAGATAGAGAAGAGAGAAAGAAAGAAAGACAATGAAAGACAGACAGAAAGAAAGAAGGAAAACAGAAAATTTACATCCCCAGTATAAATCTCAGCATCAAGCCCGACATCCGCAGTGAAGCTCTCATCACCGCGTTCCCACCGACATGGTTTCTACATTCCGGTCTGTAGGCTCCATCATCCCAGCTCTCTCCGCGGTGAAAGTGAGAACAAATACCGTCTCAACGCGAACAAAAGCACAGCCAGGATTCTTCCTGATAAGAAAAAAAGCCCTTTTTCTTTTTCTGCGCGATTCTGCAGGCTGTGCCAGCCTTTTAGGCACTTCCTGGGTATTCTCGAAACCCTCCTCCAAAACAGCGGGACGCAATGAACTGGCCTCAACAATTTCCACTTCAAGGACTCAATGTAGGAACCTAATGCTTTTCTTAGCGTTTTCTCAGTGTTGTTCATGCTCATGCAACGTCGTTTTCATTTTGCTTCAATCTTGCTGTTTTACCCAAACTGTTACCTCCACCAATGGCTCGATGTTGATGATTTGGTGAACGTTACCTTTTTGGGCATGTGAAAATGAAAACAATTTGCTTTGTAGAAAAACTGCCCCTGATGCAAGAAGTCTGGTTAAGTGAGAGAGAGAGCAACCTCACAGGCAACTTTCTTTTGGTAAAATTTCACAGCCCATCTTTTTCTTGGTACGTTTGCCAATGATTTCCTTTTCCTTCCTCTGCAAGGGTTCAAAAGATGGGGGAAAGAATCAAGAGAAATGGGAGTTTGGACTGTTCCGTTCCTTTTCATCATCAGACGGTGAAGTCACAACTGATGAATCTGTTTTCTGCGTCAGTGCAAGAGGAATGGACACCATGACACCAAGGAGAGCGCTATTCTTATGTATTGGACTGGAGATTGGTTGTGATTTCTTTGGTTTAACAAGCTGATTTGAGCCAATACAGCGACTCTTCATTCAGGACGAGATGGCATCTTTTCCATTATCCAAGACTGGGGGGATGTTCCACTCAGGGCGGATGTGTAAAACAGGTCTCTATCTTCAGCTTCAAACTGGAGGAATATAAAAGAAAATTGGCTGAAACTGCAAGATGCTGGATTTTCTCGTTTTCTGTGTCCCAAAACAGAAAGCAAGAAACTGAGAGGAGAGCGAAGGCCAAAGAACAGATTGAGAGAAAGGCAGAAAGCAAGGGCAAAAAAGAGAGGAGAAAGAGAGAGAAAGGGAAAGACCAGGGAGAAAGAGGCCGAAGAGTACAGGAACGAGGTGCACAAACACAAGCAAGAGAGAGAGAGACAGTCAGACAGAACGACAGACAGGCAGACAGAAATTGGGGAGAAAAGACCAAACAGAACGAAAGACGGAAAGAACAAAAGTTGGTCAGACAGAGAGGAAAGACAATGGGAAACAAACAAGAGCAAGAGAAAAAGTCTTCACCAACGTCTTTCCAGTTACGCCTTGGGTTCAGCGCACTTCACTTGACAATGTCACCTTGCTGCAGGAGCTGCCGAGAATAAACACATCACTTGAAATTCCCATCCCCTGCCGCTGACAGACTCAAGTGCCTCATGAATATTTCAGATGACTCAGTTCAGAAAGGTCACGGTGGTGAAGAGAAGAACTGCCCCCGACAAACTCTCAGGACAACCTGAACTTTTCTGAACCTGCATCCCCTTGAGAAGGGCGAGAATGTGCTCTTAGAACAAGGCATTTGAGCCTTACAGAGACCTTTGCCCCAGTGTCCATTCGCCATCGAATGATTGCCCCCCAACACGCCACCCCCATGACTGCCAACCTCTTTGGTCTGCCACTCCACTGTCCCTTGGCCGCCAATGACTTGGCCAACACGGCCACGCATCTCCGACGTGACAGGACAGAACCTCTCCAGATTCCACCTGTACAGATCTACTTGTTACGTGGCCAACGTTGTCTTCCAGTGTTTCGAAGTGTCAGGTGCCCCCAACCCAACAATCCGAGCCCAAAGGCAGCTCAGGCCTTCACACCAGTGACGTGGACCTGCTTCTCATTTCCGACCACTGCAGTGCCGTTACAAATATCCAAACTTCACAAAAACAAGGCCTGTGTCTCTTTCTTGAGGTTTTTTCTTTTGCATGAACAAGCAGAGGGGGACTTCATCCAATATTTGGCACGGCCTATGTGGTAATTAGGAGCTGAGACTTGAGAGGGAATTGAACGGAAGCCTCTTAATTAGCAACTCGTGATCACGACACATAATTCCAGCAGAGACGACGGATTTGCCTCGTCAATGTTCTCGGATAGACACACACGTCAGGCCAATTAACTTCGGGTAAGGACTTGCAACTTGACGTCTCTTTTTACCGCGTGCCGTAACAGTGATTAGCAGCGTAACACGCGAAGTTTATCTCAAATTCCCTTTTGTAAACCAGAGTCTTTTGCGCCAAGAATGCACCGAAGTGCTGTGTGTCTCAGGACTGCTAATGCCAAAAATGCATGGGGGAGGAACAATGAACTGTTGTTCTGAACTGAAACCGAAGCCGCACTGAAAAAGGAAAGACGCATAAAGGTCAAATTGCGCCTTCCTCCAAAAGCAGAAGCCAAAAGCCAGGAGTGATATGGGCCTGCTTTTCTTTCCCGACCGCCGTGTTCGAGAGGCCTTCATTCAGCACTTTCAATCTGTGGTAAAATCTTTTCTGGAACATTTTTCACTCGTCAATTGTCCAACTCTTTGTGTTTTCAACTTCAGACAAAATGTTAAGTGTTTGGGACATGTAAGGGAATCTATGGGCAACCACACTTTGGTGTGGATTCCAGTTTGCACCTCTGACGCAGGTGCTATGTTTGTTGTCCAAGTCGGGGCTGTGGGTCCAGTCTCCCGAGGCTGTAGAGTTCCAGTCTGCAGTCACAACAGTTTGCCGCTGTTGGCATGCTGGCTGGGTTGGGGGAAGGGGTTGCCTGCTCAAAACGAAACACCAACTTTCAGATCAGAAACACTCATCCAATTCATATTGCAATGATTGTAGATCTCAAAACAAGAGTAATTTCTGAATTCCGTGTTGCGTAAATTGCATGTGAAAGCGACAGCATATCATACTGGCCTAAATGACATCAATAAACCACCAACATTAGACAAAATCATAGCAATCTTATGTGTACCTCGCTGTGCTAAAATCGTTGAAATCTGTGCATTTCATGCGCCTGCATCATTACGGCCTTCGTTTTCACATTTGACACCGAGAAGAGGAATCAACATTCGATTTTCAGTTCGATGCCGCCTTGAGCCAGAAGGATCAAGACATCTCAACATTCGCCTTGGCCGATTTTTCTTTTCAAGATGCTTCGACTTTCGACGTTTTTCTTCAGAATCACGGCTTCAACTCTTCCCCGTTTCACTCATCTTCAGCAAATTTTGTGGTGTGAACTATTTTGTGCTTCTTTTCAAAGTCGTAAGGAGAGTGAATTGACAAACTCCTGGAAAAGAATATGTGGAAAATGCTCCCACAGGCCTTTTGTGCGAAAGACTCAAGTGCTTTGACTGTGCTTGAAACTCGTTAGTTTGTACTGAAGTAGCAACTCTCAGTTAGTTGGAATGTTGATACATTCTGATACGCAGATCTGTGTTTGATCAATGCGCTTTTTTCATGACGACGGAGCATGAATCCCCAGTGAATCTAATTGACTCTCAATCCGTGATTCACCATGTTTCCTCTATCAAACACATAAATACATTGCAAACGCACAATCGCTTGATTTGCGGTCCCGTCCCTTAATTTCCCGAACAAGGGCACTGATCACCGTCGAGGCCGAGCGGGACTCCAATCTTGAGTCATGAGTGATCAATGCATGATTAGCATTTGATTGACAGGCGGGCATTACTTTTGCGTAGGCTAAAAGGGGAAGGGCTGGTACTGATGACACTTTGACTCAGACAAGCCGCTCTGCTTGCTGAAGCGCGCGGCCTAAAGCTTTCTGTGGTGCGCGAGCATCGTCGTGTTGGCCATACTTGAAATCTGCATGAGCAATATGAGTTGCTTTTCGTGCAAAAGAACGTGGTTTGATGCCTCTGCCAACGAAAACGTCCTTGATGCCTCTTTTGGAGTGATTAACCGAGGGAAGCAAGAAGCAAGACAACAGCAGCTAACGCCTTCAAGGAAGGAATTGAGCCTTGATTGGGATGCAGGCTACCTGAAAATTTTCATCCCAAAACTATGCAAGTCTTTTTGAAAGGCCAAGTTCAATAGATGAAGCGCCCTTGATTTCGAAAACAAGGCCGTTTGTCAGCATTGAGGGGGCGTTGCCATGTCCAGGTCACGTGATCATATTTTGGGGAAAAGGGGGATATCCAATGTGTGACGACAATGACAGCAATAACAATGACGACAAGGACCAAGGGACATGACTAATTTCGGCCGCTCTGCCCAGACTAGCGCGTCTGAAAACCCTGAACAAAATAACGCACTGCATATTCATTAGTTTGTGCAAAATTGCTGCTGTTGCTGTGTGAGAAGGGGGGGGGGGGGGGGGGGGGGGGGGGGGGGGGGGGGGGGGGGGGGGGGGGGGGGGGGGGGGGGGGGGGGGGGGGGGGGGGGGGGGGGGGGGGGGGGGG
>JAAUYG010022254.1_pt1 | contig 11298 bp, 12 predicted proteins | sample 7278091 | NCBI WGS metagenome assembly JAAUYG01 (sample SAMN14350201, study PRJNA611818) | marine sediment metagenome | isolation source: surface marine sediment (0.6m) | place: French Polynesia: Moorea | collected 2018-08 | reverse complement strand
GGCCTTACTTCTTTGACTTCTTCCGGTGGCGTGCCTTGCCCGAGTTCCTGGAGCTCCGTATCCGCGGTGGGGCCGGGCTACTAGAATGGGGCTACCTGATCCTTTCCGCGACATTGCTTCAGGCGGTTGCCCTGAGCGTGGTCTTGATCCTGCTGCCCTTGTGGATTTGGAAAGGAAGGCCTTTTCGAGAAGCGCATGGCTGGTCCATCCCGGTCTATTTCCTGTGCCTTGGACTGGGCTTCCTCTTCGTCGAAATCGCCTTCATTCAGCGCTTCATCGTGTTCCTGAGCCATCCGCTCTATGCGATATCCGTCGTGCTTTCCACGTTCCTGGTTTTCGCGGGTCTCGGCAGCGGCTACGCGGCACGCTTGGCGCAGAGGTTCCGTGAGCGTCGGGCGATCTCGCGCTTTGCAGGCCGGCTCTCGGGGATCGACCTTGCGGTCGTCGTGATTTCCGGCCTTGCGCTCGTTTATCTCATGATTCTGCCCGTCCTCTTCGAATGGCTCATCGGCTGGCCGGATGGCGCCAAGGTTGCGGTCTCCGTGGCGGTCATCGCGCCCCTGGCTTTCTTCATGGGCCTGCCGTTCCCCCTCGGACTTTCGGCAGTTTCCGCAAAGCTTCCCGATCTCGTGCCTTGGGCCTGGGGCATAAACGGTTGTGCGTCCGTCATCAGTGCCGTGCTGGCAACAATACTGGCCATACATTTCGGCTTCACAACGATCGTTGTCCTCGCCGTCGTCGCCTATGTGGTGGCGGCTCTGTTCTCTCGACAAATCGAACCGCGCAGTTAGCGAGCCGATAAAGGGCTCGAGGACGCCGTGAAGAGCCGGCTGTCGAGGCGCGCAGACTGCCGGTGCTTTGTGACGCAGATCAAGGACACGTTCGAGCGACGTTGATCTCATGGCTGATCGGGCCGCCAGGACGTCGGCTGGTTCTGAGATCAAGTGTGAGACCCGCATATCCCAGAGTTTCCTTCGATTATGGCCGAGCAGCACGCGGCATTGATCCGTCAGTTTCCGGAATACAGGACGCAGATCGAGGCCTTGATCGCCAGTGATCCGGACTTCGAGGACATCGCGCGCGACTACCAGCGTCTGCGGGAAGAGATACATGCGCTGGAGGCTTCGGGCGATGTCGGGCCCGACTACACGAACCTCTGCAATCGACGGGATGCCTTGCAGGATGAGCTCGTCGTCAAGATGCAGGAAACCAGAGGCGGCTAGGCAGAACCATCGTGTTGTGAGGGACCGGCCAGTCCCTTCACCCAGTTCGTCTAGGGAGCTTGGCTATGCCCAATGACAACGTGGTCGTCATGGACGGGCCAGGCCCGTTCTTCTTCGGCAGGCTGGAAGGTCCGCTCAAGTTGCTCCACGCGGAGAAGGCCGATGCCGTTGCTATCGAGGGACGGATGGAGGTGAACGAGACGGGAAGACGCGCCGTGGTTCGCCTTCCGCTGGCAGACGAGGACGCAATGCGTCTGCTCCAGCTGCTGAAGGACCTGCAAGAAAGCAGACATCTGCCCACTCCGAAGGATCCTTAGCTCAATCTTTTTGGTCAGTGCGTGGAAATCGGCCTGGGAAGATAAGAGGAGCGCCGAGGCGACGGCGGTTCCCAAGATCGCTGGCCCAGCCGCTCTCGTACCTTCGCTTCAAGCCGAACCCGCCTGCAGCAGGGCAGCAGCTCGCGCGGCTTGAGCACAGTCCCTGCAGCCTCGGCGTGCCGGCGGCGGCGTCGGCAGGTCATGGATCTCCCTCGCCGCCATGAGCAGCCTCGGCACCAGGTCCCGCTGGATCGGCACGAACTCGATGTGCGGCGTGAAGGCCATGGCGAAGCCGCAAGGGCGGTGGTTTGTCGTATCGCTGGCGTCCTCTAGCGCCGTGCGCGGCTGCATGTAGACCAGGGCTAGCCTCGTGACCGGCCGATAGCCGGTCCGCTCGGCGATCCAGGCATAGGCGTTCAGTTGACCTTCGTACAGCGGCCTCAGAGCGTCTTGGCCCCGCGTATACCTCGAGGTCTTGTAATCGACGATGAGGTGAGAGCCGTCGGCGTTCAGGAGGATCGCGTCCGGAGCGCCCGTCAGATGAACATTGGTTTCAGGCTCGTCGACGCAGAACGTCTGATAGGAGGGCGCGGGCCGGTATCCGGAAACGTCGCCCAGCTCCGAGAGCCACTTGGGCAGGCCGTCGTGATCGAGGAAGTGCTGAACGACACGCTTCGTGTAGGCATCGATCGAGCTGAAGATTCCCGGGAATATCTGATACGGCAGGCGATATTCGAGACGGAGCTTGAGCCAGATGCAGCGCGGACAATAGGCGACCTGGTTGAGCTCGCCGAGGTGCTTTCCCGATATCCTGAATTGTGTGGGCATTTGCCGCCATCCTCATGCCATATCCCGCTGCGTTCTCGACTCTGCTGGGCTCCAGACCTGACCTAGGGAGGCCGACGGCGCTTGGTCCTTCAGCCCCGGGGTCGCGACGCTATTCCTTCAGGTGAGTCTGGAGGAAGCTCTCGAGACCATCTGTATACAAGCGGCCGCTGACGAAGAAGCCGTCGTTGTGGCCGCCGCGGATTTCCAGGAACCGCTTCGGCTCGCTGGCGGCCGCAAAGACACCGCGGCCGTGTCGGATTGCGATGATCTCGTCGTCACGGCTGTGCACGACCAAGACCGGACAGGTCACGGATTTCAGGTATTCATCCGCGCTGTAGCGCGATCGCGCCAACCAGCGGGCGGGGAATATCGGATAGAGACTTTGCGCGAGATCGGGCACCGAGGTGAAGGCCGACTCCATGATCAAGGCGCCCGGTTGGTGTCGTGCTGCGAGCCAGGCGGCGACCGCCGCCCCGAGTGAGCGCCCGAAAAGCACGACCTCTTCCCGGCGGACGTTTCGCTCTTCGGTCAAATAGCGCCAGACGGCCTCCGCGTCGCGATAAATGCCCGGCTCCGAGATCGTGCCTTCGCTTCGGCCATAGCCGCGATAGTCGAAGATGAGGACGGCGAGCCCCAGGTCATGAAAGATCTTCAAGGACTCAAGCCGATGGGAAATGTTGCCCGCGTTGCCGTGGAGAAAGAGCAGGACGCCTCGTCTCTGCGGCGCGGGCAGGAACCAGCCGTCCAGCTTGATCCCGTCCTCCGCGCGGATCTCGACCGGCTCGTAGATCAGGCCGATGCGATCGGGCGTCGCGAAAATTTGGCGGGAGGGAAAATAGAGCAGCCGCGATTGCGAGAAGAACAGCAAACCGGCCAGGCCGACGTAGATCACGCCGACGACTAGAAGGAAGGACAAGACGCTCGTCATCCAGGAACCCGAGGACGTCATGGTCTTTGGGGACGCTCTTGAAGAACTCGACCGGACGATCCTCGGAAACCATGAGCCGGAAAGGATACCACTTGCAAGTCAGCTCTCCTCGAGACGGTGATCGGCCCACTTCGGACTTTGCCGCACGCCGTCGTTGCAGGGCCGACAGGGACCACTCGGCGGCCCGGCAGTGTGAACGTCATCGTGGAGCGCTCTCGACCCTGGCGATGCCGCTCATGAGGCGGCCGAGGATGTCGGCGCCCGTGATCACCCGTTTTTCCGCCGCCCAAACCAGGATCACGTCGTCATCGATGACGTTGTCGCCCGGGCGTTCGGCCTGCACCTTGAGGAGTCCGATGACCTCACCAAGTCGTTGCTTGGGGTCGTGCACGATGATTGGGCGATGGCAATGTCCGAGAGGGCGAAAGGTCGCGGGCGTGAAGAGAGCGTCACGAAGGAAGGCGTCAGAGTTCATCACGAAGGCCGGCTCGCCCGAAGGGTTGGTAAGAATGATCCACTTGCGCCCGGAGCGGTCGACGCGTTTCAGGAAGGGATCAGAGGCGGTACAGCGAATCTCGGGGAACAGGGGCAGCCCCTTTTCGATCGGCAAGCTGATCACGCTCTCCGGGTCGACGATCTCGCCTTCCTCCGAGACTCTGAGATCGTCGAGGGCGAGGAAGTTGAGGGCGCCCAGTCCTTCCAGGCGCTCGATCTCTGCGCCTTCGGCCTCGAAGTGCTTCTGGATCAGCTCGCGCATTTCCCGCTCGCGGAACAAGCGCAGACCTTGGCGTCCGAGCCAGCGATTGAGGATGGCGGCAGAGGGCTTGGCCAGCGGATAGAGAACAACACCGTAAGCCTTCAGGACGGGCGCCAGCGCGGACGCGATGCGCACCGCGTGCGTGGAGAAATAGGCCTGGGGTAGGATCTCGCCGAAGATCGTGATCGCGAAGGTGGAGAACAGAAACGCGGAAACGCCTGCCAGGACCGAGTCGGAGAGGAGTGTGAGCAGCACGTTGACCGCGACGTTGCCCCAGAGGATCGTCGTCAGGGTCAGATTGGGATCGGCCCGTAACGCGAGAACCTGCGCCGCTCGGCGGTCACCGAGAGATGCCTCGATTTCGAGCCGCAAGCGGCTCACGCTGAAGACGGCAAGGTTCAGGCCGGAGAACATGGCCGCTTGGCTGAGGCAAAGCGCGATGCCCATCCATGTCAGCACGCCAGGCATGAAGGGGTCCGTCATGCGTCACGCTCCCATCTTGGAGTCTTGCCAAGCGGTCTCGGGGGCCTTGGTCGCTGCCAGATCGAGCACGAGAGCGAAATCGCCCCGGGCTGTGCAGCGTCGTCGCGCCGGCTCTAGCGGCCGTCCTTTTCGTAGGTTCCAACGAGCTCTGCTTGGTCGAGCACGTGGCCCTTTATCGCCCTTTCCAACTGTGACTTCGTCGGGGCGTCCAGGTCGGCGAGCACCGTATCCAGAGCATAGAGCTTGTGAAAGTAGCGATGCCGTCCGATGGGAGGGCAGGGTCCGCCATAGCCCAGGTTCTTCCAGTCGTTCTGACCCTCTTGCGTACCGGACGGAAGCCCAGCAGCTCCGACCCCTTCCGGCAGACCTTCGGTTGTGGGAGGCAGGTTGTAGAGCAGCCAATGGACCCAGGTCATCTTGGGGGCCGCCGGATCCGGGGCGTCGGGGTCATCGACGACAAGCACAAGGCTCTTGGTCGCTTGAGGGGCCCCGGACCACGCCAAGGGCGGTGAAATGTCGTCGCCCTCGCAAGTGTAGCGCTTCGGTATCTCGCCGTGATCTGGGAAGGCTGGCGATGTCAGGGTCAGAGGCATGTTCGTGTTCCCGGCCAAGCGTTCAAGTACGAAGCAGAGCAATGCGGCTTCGATCCGCGTCCTCCAAACAGCACTCACTCAGCCTGCAAACGCTCCAGATATCTGGTCAGCGCCAGGATCCTGCCATAGGCGAGCAGTTCCCCGTCGCCGCCCAGAGAGTCTCCCGACGCCTGCAGGGCCTCGCCCCAAACCGGCATGTCCCTGGGTCCGTACGCCGCGACCTCGCTTCGTCCGTCTATCGCGTCGAAGACCGTCCCATAGGGGAAAAAGCCGTCGTTCTCTCGGCTGAGAAGGGTGAGGTTGGCGGGCTTGGGGTCGAAGAGATCGGCCATTGGGCCGTCGCCCCTGGCCTCGAGCCCGTGGCAGACGGCGCAATTGGCGCGAAACTCTTGCTGGCCGGTCTGCTCCATACCGGCTCGCGCGACTTGGGGAATCGCTATGGCAAGCGCCATGGCGATGAGCGCAGGTGCGAGTTCAGTGACCATCGTCCGCTTCATGGCCGAAACCTCCCTGGCGTGCCTTGGCTGCGGGATTGACAATAACTGAGGGGCAAGTGCCGACGCGTCGGCCATGACGTGGATCAAAGCGATGGCCGCGTTGCCTTTCGTTCAGCCGGGAGGCGAGAGAGCTGCAGAGACACAGTTGAGAGCGGCCCCGGCCTTTGGGATTGCAGAGCCGCCGACGTCAGCTCCTGGTTTCCCATGGACCTCGCTCCCATGCAGAACCTGGCCCATAGTGCCTCCTTCCACTCCTGTGAAAAGACTGCACCATCAAAACCTGGGATCAAACAAAGCCGCCCATTCCGCTGAAATCGACCATGAGGGAATGTTCCAGTGCTTCTCGATGGGCAGCGTCCAGCCATGGCAGAGGACCAGGCTCCGCAGCAGACCATCGAGCGTGAAGATCGCTTCGTCCTCTATCTGCAGGCCGAGCCAAGGCGCCAGCCCTACGAGGATCACCAGGATGAAAAGTGTAAAGATATGAACCGGATAGAGTCTCGACAGGCGGGCCCAGAGAAACCCTGTGTAGGCGCGCCAGGAGAAAGACGACAGCTGTCCAGCGTAGTTGTACGAGATGATGAAGCCGCTGAGGACGAAGAAGAGATCAACGCCCAGATAGCCGGGCATGAGCGCGAAGTCGATGCTCCGCTCCCAGCCGGGTAGGGTCGCCTTGAGCTCGGGCCGGAGGTGAAACAGGATCACCCAAAGCGCGGCCAGGGCTCGCAGGCCTGTGAGTGCAAGGATCTCCCGAGGTCTTCCCGCAGCTTTCGCAAGGCTTGTACCCGGAAAGGGCGAACAGGATGAACACGTCATCGCGACAAGATTGCGGAAAACCGTAAAGATTTGGATTTGATGCCGAGATCACCGTCTCCGACCGCCAGTGGCAGCCGGTCCGCCTGGCAAGCCGGCGCGGCCCGTGTTCACTTGAAGGCGGACAAGCTGCTCTATCTATATGAAAGAGATCAAATTATCCCCGCCCAATCGAGTCCGATCGAACGGGGTTTGATCTAGTATCCCCTGAACTTCTCGCAGTTCCTGACCGGGGCCAGCCGGCCGGCGGACCGGAAGGCGACGCCGACCAGATAGGTCAGGGCTTCCTTGAATTCCGCGCGCTGCGCCGCATGGGCCTCTGGCGTGGCGTTCTCCCCGGCAAGGCGGTCGAGCATGATATCCTCGAACAGGCTGAAGGCCTCGTCGACGACCTTCATCATTTCTTTCTTCTTGTCCCGGCTCCAGCCCATGGTCCGGCCGAGCAGGGCGATCGTGAGGCAGTGGTTCGCCATGATCGCCATCTCTCCCTTGAGCGCCTTGTCTACTGTCATTTAACTGCCTGTATTTGAAGTGAAAGTATATATCCTCGATACATGAGCAGTTTTTCTTGTTATCGCGTTAACAGCTTAAATAATAAATCTCTTTTCTTCTTTTGCGTGAGTCCGATGTCGGCGTCGATACCTAAGCTTGCCAGCCAGGGCATTATCCGATCAGATGGCATCGCTTCGCGGTCCATCTGGCCGGATTTAATGCCCTAACGTCAGAGTCCTAGCGCAGGACTCCCGGCCAGACGTGAACGCGTCTGATCGGGAAGGGCGCCAGGTCCTGAGGCGCTTCCCGGTTCGTCCTGGCCGTCGGTCCGGAAGTCGAGGTCGGCGCCCTCCGGTGTGCCGAGCCCGCCGTGACCCCTGCTGACTGGGAGGCCGTCCGCCGTCGGGGCGAAGTCCGGATTCGTCTTGGGCGACCGAGGACAAAGCGGAGAGGGCTCCGGGAGCTCTACGACGTGAAGCCCTTCTTCGGCGGCGCCGGTCGCGGCGGCCGCAAGACCCCTCTTGAAAGTCCGGTTGTAAGTCTGTCAGGCAGCATGTTGACAGACCGTCGCCCGCCTCTGCACTCTTCATGGAACCTAGGGGACTAGGGGGAGAGCTGTAAGGTGTCTACAACCGACCGGTCCGGAGCCCCGATCCTCGAAGTCACCGCGCCGGTCCGGCAGACCAAGCTCGCCGACCAGGTCTATGAGCAGATCCTCGAGCAGATCGTCTCCGGCCGTCTCAGCGAGAACGATCGTCTGCCCTCCGAGGCCGAGCTGTCGCGGATGTTCGGTGTCTCGCGGCCCGTGGTACGCGAGGCCCTGACCCAGCTGCGCAGCGACGGCCTGGTGGTCTCGCGCCAGGGCTCGGGCACCTACGTCAGCCGCCGGCCGCCGCGCGATTTCATGCGCCTGGCGCCGATCGGCAGCGTCGCCGAGCTCTTGCGCTGCTACGAGGTGCGCATTGCCCTGGAGAGCGAGGCGGCGGCGCTCGCCGCCGAGCGGCGGACGCCGGCCCATCTCGACAGCATCCGCCAGGCGCTCGACGAACTCGCGGCAGCGGTGGACAGCGGCGCCGTCGGCACCGAGGCCGATCTGCGCTTCCATGCCACCATCGCCGAGGCCAGCGGCAACCCCTGGTTCGAGACGCTGATGCACGGCCCCAGCCGGCACATCGAGAACGCCATCAAGCTGGCGCGGACCTTGTCGCTGCTCAAGGACAGCGAGCGCCTGGCCCGGGTCCAGCGCGAGCACGTCGCCGTCTTCGAGGCGATCGAGCGCGGCGACGCCGAGGCCGCGCGCGCGGCGATGCGCCGGCACCTCGACAACTCCCGCACCCGCATCCTGAACGAGCAGGCTGAACCCTAAGGCTTGGGCGGTTCCTCGGGCCGGGCGGCGCCGAGGCGGCCAGGGTTGGCCATCTGCGCGGCGGCCGCCCGTCGCGGCCGCAGCCAGAGCTGGCTTGCCAGCACCAAGCCCAGGCAGATGAGCCCGACCGCGTCGCTGGCGAGCCCGGGCTTGATCAGGACCAGCGCGGCGGAGACCAGCAGGATCCGCTGCCAGGGCGCGGCCACCCCCATCAGGTAGCCGGTCAGCCCGGCGGCCAGGCAGACCACGCCGGTGACGGCCGTGACCACGGTGAGCGCCACCGTCGTCCAGGAACCGATCAGCAGCAAGGCGGGGCCGAAGACGAACATGAAGGGGACGATGTAGCCGGTCGCCCCGAGCTTGAGCGCGCTCAGGCCGGAATCCCAGAGCCCGGCCCGCGAGATCCCGTTGGCGGCGTAGACGGCCATGGCCACCGGCGGCGTGATCGCCGAGAGGATGGCGTAGTAGAAGACGAACATGTGCGCGGCCTCGACTGCGATGCCCAGCTTGACGATGGCCGGCACCAGCCGCGCGACCTGCACGATGTAGGCCGGCGTGGTCGGCATGCCCATGCCGAGGATGATGCCCGCGACCATGGTCAGCACGAGGGCCAGGACCAGGCTGTTCTGCGAGGCGGCCAGCACCAGCCCGGTGAAGTCGATCCCCAGCCCGGTCAGGGTGATCACGCCGATGACGATGCCGGCGCAGGCGCAGGCCAGGGCCACCGAGACGGTGTTGCGCGCGCCGGCCACCAGGGCCTCCAGGAGGGTGCCGAGGCGGACCTCCTTCCGGGTCGTCCGGCGCAGCAGGGCCGTGGGCACCACCGAGACGATCCCGCAGAGCGCGGCGAAGGGCGCGCTGTAGCCGCTCAGCAGCACGCCGATGATGATCAGCAGCGGCAGGAAGAGGTGCCCGCGCTCGAGCAGCACCTGCCGGAGCCGCGGCAGCTCGCTGCGCGGCAGGCCCTGCATGCCGGTGCGCTTGGCCTCGAAGTGCACCGCGGCGAAGAGCGCGACGTAGTAGAGCAGGGCTGGCAGCAGGGCGAAGGCGGCGACCGAGAGGTAGCTGACGCCCAGGAACTCGGCCATCACGAAGGCGGCCGCGCCCATGATCGGGGGCATGATCTGGCCGCCCGTCGAGGCCACGGCTTCGACCGCGCCGGCGAAGCCGGGGCGGTAGCCGATACGCTTCATCAGGGGAATGGTGAAGGTGCCGGTGGTCATGACGTTGGCCACCGCGCTGCCCGAGACCGAGCCGAAGAGGCCGCTGGTGATGCAGGCGACCTTGGCCGGCCCGCCGGCGCTGTGGCCGGTCAGGCTCATGGCGAAGTCCATGAAGAGGCGGCCGGTGCCGCTGCGCTCGACCAGGGTGCCGAAGAGGATGAACAGCATCACGTAGGTCGCCGAGACGCTGGTCGGGATGCCGAAGACGCCCTCGGTGGTCAGGTAGAGCTGGTCGAGCAGGATCTCCAGGCCGAAGTCGCCGATGAAGTAGGCGTAGGCCAGGAAGGCCACCGCGGTCAGCGGCAGCGCGAGGCCGACGGCGCGCCGCGCCGCTTCGAGCAGCAGAAGGATCATCGTCACGCCGAGCAGGAAGTCCGCCGGGCGCAGCGGATCGACGTAGTACATCCGGTTGACGATGTAGTCGTTGAAGACGATCGGGTAGCCGGCCGCCGCCAGCGCGCCCAGCAGCAGCAGGAGGTCGAACCAGCGCGGCCGGTCGATCTCGCCGGAGGCCCGCCAGGGCAGGATCAGGAAGGCGAGGGTCAGCGCGAAGCCGAGGTGGGTGCTGCGCAATACGTAGGCGTCGGGCGGCCCGAAGAAGGCGACGTAGAGGTGGAATCCGGACATGGCCAGGCCGACGGCGGTGATCGCCCAGGCGGCCAGCGATTTACCCGCGAACATCTCGGCTCTTCCCTTCGTCCGGATAGGAGACGGCGGGGCTACGGCCCGGCGCGCGGCCCCGCCGTGGCTCCGGCCTTACTGCTTGAAGAAGCGCTCGGCGCCGGCGTGCAGGGGCACGCCGATGTCGGCCCCCATCATCTCCGGCGTGACGCCCTTCATGGCGCGGGCGATGGCGGCCAGGTCCTCGACGTTGGCGTTGATGTTCTTGAGCACGTTGAAGACCAGGTCCGCGTCCAGCGAGCACTGGGCGATGAGGTGCGTCGCGTAGCCGATGGTCGGCACGTCGGCGTCCTGCTTCGGATAGCTGCCGGCCTTGATGTGAATGCGCTTGTAGCCCGGATTGAGCTCCTGCATGCGCGCCAGACCGTCGTCGTCGATCGGGACGATCTTGATGTCGCGGGCGCTCGCCAGGTCCATGATGGCGCCGGCGGGCACGGTGGTGCCGAGGGTGAAGATCTCGGCGTTGCCGTCCTTCATCAGGGCGACGGAATCGGTGTAGGAGCTGTGGTTGACCCGCGAGAGGTCCTTGTAGCCCATGCCGTAGGCCTGGAGCAGGTGAGCCGTGATCGCCTCGCCGGTGTTGCCCTTGGGCTGCACCGCCGCGGCCTTGCCGCGGAAGTCGGCCGGGCTGTTCAAGCCGGAGTCCGCCAGGGTCACGATCTGGAAGTACTGCGGGTAGAGCGTGGCGACGTTGCAGACGTTGTCCTGCGGTGCGTCGAAGGGCGGATTGCCCTTGATCCCGTCGACGGTCGAGACCGAGTTGGCAAAGCCCATCTGCGCGCGGCCGAGCTGGACGGCCTTGACGTTGGCGATGCCGGCGCCGGGCAGGACCTGGACCTTGGTGCCGGCCATGTTGGATTCGACGATGTTCTGAATGGCGCCGCCCAGCGGATACCAGGAGCCGCCCTGCGGCCCGGTCATCAGGCGCAGCTGCTCGGCCGCGGCACCGCCCGCGGCCAGAACCAGGCCCGCGGTCAGGGCAGCAGCGATCGTCTTCTTGCGAACAGAGATCTTCATGTCCTTCCTCCCGAAATGGCGCCGGTGGCGCTCTTTGCTTCTCTCGTCCTTGGACTTTCCCGTTTACGGGCCTTCCTTGC
>JAAUYG010141822.1_pt1 | contig 11299 bp, 11 predicted proteins | sample 7278091 | NCBI WGS metagenome assembly JAAUYG01 (sample SAMN14350201, study PRJNA611818) | marine sediment metagenome | isolation source: surface marine sediment (0.6m) | place: French Polynesia: Moorea | collected 2018-08 | reverse complement strand
TTCTCTTCTCGCTTTAGTCATCTTTATTGTTCTGCTGATTTGGGCTTTGATGAACGAATATGCAGAGTACACTCTCCCAGGAAATTATTTGCATGGAAGATCATGTTTTTTATGACAGGAGTGGCCTACGCATGGAAACACATGGAGATGTGGAGATGTCTGTTGCAGATTAATTAACAGAGTTTGACCTGAACAAAGAACAGAAATAGTGTAAAAGAACTTTTTTCTTTTTAATATCACAGTACAGCCGTCTGTACTCACCCCATTCCACTTATCATTGTAATCATTCCTAAGGGTGTAGCTGTAGTTGTAGCCATTGCCGAGGTCAGGTGTTGGTGCAGGATCCTTAGAAATAAAAGGATGGGTCTTTTGACTGCATCTTTGTAATCTTTCACACTACAGGATATACTTCCCCATACACAATAACTATTGACATACAGGGATTATGAGGCAATTTCAGTGACTTGAATGAATGTGCAGAATACATTCTCCCAGGAATAGCAATTAAAGTATGCAATATCTAGAGCTTGTTTTCAGTTTCTTCTTGGTCCTAAATTGTGTCCAGGTTATCTATACCACTGTGAAATGTCCAGTGTGTTAAAAGTCTTTACGAAACATGACAAAAATGTTATACTGAATAGATATTAGCAACGTACTGTATTTAGAATGGAAATAAGCCACGTGTGTACAGCTATTATGGTTGATAATAGCCAATGTTCATCTCTTCTATAATGCTGAGCAAGTTTAATTTGTTGTGTTATTATAGTTCCATTCAAGGTCTCTTCTGGCTAGAATTTTCTTTTAGTTACACCCGATCCTTGGATCACAGAGGTTGGCATGGATCTGACTATTAACGTTTGTCAACTGATTTTGCAGATTGACCATTGGCATTGCCATTATTATGTAGTTAGATCTAAATAAACATAGATACATACACATACACACACATATGGGTGATATGACAAAAAACTTCAGGTATCGTGCTAACAAGGCAGTCATTCATGAAAGGTGCAACAAGATGCAAATTATTGACCAAATCGATCAAATTATTACCGTCAAACTTCGACTCTACATATAGTACCATGAAAACCATCCTTCAGCCTTTCCATAATTCAAAAACGTCATTCAAAAAGTTGCAAGCAAATCAATATTTACCACAGCTCTATAGCTGGTACAGATCTGATTCCCAAACGTTGGTGGATAAGCTCACACACTGACAAACACTACAACCAGGACCACAATTCCTGGCGGCTTATAAGAAAGTGCGTGGACGGCAAATAACGGGTGGCAGATGTCCGCTTCATGATAACACATCTAACTCTATTTACTTCATTCAAGCAAAGCTAATAAACGTTTTAGATCGAGTATCAAAAACACGGTATTAGACAACGGCCATGCAGGTGCTGCATTCAATTGTGCCAGCTGAAGTACACCAGCACAGAGATATGACGTCATTTTCTCTTCTCCAGTTAGTCCTCTTTATTGTTCTGCTGATTGGGCTTTGATGAACGAATGTGCAGAATATACTCTCCCAGGAGAATGTGTCCCCTACATTATGTACACGGAAAATCGTCTTCGTTATGACAGCACTGGCCTACTCATAGAAACACACGGAGATGTCTGTGTTGCAGAGTATTTAAACATAGTTTGACCTGAACATAAAATGATAATGTAAAAGAACGTTTTGCTTTTTGTTTCCCAGCACGGCCTTCAGTACTCACCTCATTCCATTCATAATCATAATCATAGTAATGACGTTTATAGCGGTGGTTGTTGCCACTGTCATAGTCAGTTTTTGGGGTGGGACCCTTAGAAATAAAACGAAAGATAGTTTGATTGAAATCTTTGTATTATGAGCTTAAAACTAAACCGAATTAAAATAATTTAACCCTTAAAACATCACGCAATAATATATATCAAAATACTAATGTACTTTTGCAACAATGCCATAGCCAAGTTCATCACCTAAAATGAGGCAACAGCCACACATACCCCAAAACTATATATGCGATAAATATTAACATATAGTAATGCGATTTCACTGATTTGGGTGAAATAAAATACCTAGAGGTATAGTGCTAACTCGACAGTCATTGATGAAAGGTGCAATATGGGGCACCAATTATTGATGAAAAGTGCAACATGCGGCACCAATTCGACCAACATGATTCCCGTGAAGCTTCGGCTCTACATAAAGTACCACGAAACCTTCTTTTCTTTGCGCCTTTCCATAAATCAAAAGTCATTCAAAAGTTGCAAGCAGATCACTACTTACCACAGATCTATAGCTGATACAGATCTGTTTCCTAACTGTTGGTGGATAAGCTCCCACGCCGACAAACACCAGAAGCAGGACCGTAATGATGATGGTAAACACAGCGAACAGACTGACACCAATCAGCAGGCAGTGGTTATAGCGCTTCCGGAACTGCATGCTCACAATACCACCGACGAAAATCTGAAATTATACCTGACAATGGCAGAAATCACTAAAACAGAAAAAAAAATATTTTAAATGTTAGCATTAACCCAATCAAAAGACTGGTTTGGTCTCTACCTGACTTATGTTTAAAACCTTTCTTGAATTCAGTTTTTGCTTTTTATACACTTTAAATTAAAGGTTTCATCATTCTATAGTAATTTATTTGCTGTACTATATATTGGTCTGTGTTACAGTCCACATAAAACCTACATCCAGATGATTTAATTTTCTTTGTCTTTTTGCTGTTTTTCCTTTCTTGTTTTCTTCTTTCTCTTTTGCTTTTTAAATAGGCAACAGTCGTAATCAGAAGATTTTTTTAAACAAGCGAATTATGTTTCAACATCGATGTATGTTAAAAGAAGAAGAAAAAGATCTGATGCTCCTCTGGAAACAGTTACGTTCGTTTGACATTCATTATGATTCCACAAACCTTGGCCAATTTATTTGCCAACTACATTTGTTCTTTTCTCCTAAACATTCCATACCTTACTCTGTCTAGTTTAAAACTACAAATATTCTATCGATAAATAAATATTTTTGTCTTACTCAAAATGTGAAGAAAACTTACAAAAAAGCCAGTGACTATCGCAGCAATGATGTACCCTTCGTCAACTTCGAAAAATATCCAACTCTCGTAAATATCGTCGCAGTTCTCCCCAAAGTAACTGTAACTTCTCGCCATTTCAACAAGGATAAGCCCCAGATAGAGAACCATCCCGCAAAATATGAAAATTCCAAAGATCAGCTGCACAAGGCCAATGCGATAAATTTTCGTAGCCAGGTCTGAGACATGGATCAGTGTTGTACTTCTTGTGTCAAGCGAAGCGTCGTTGTCCATCTCGGGTGTTGGAATACATGTACCATCTTGCTTCTCTGTTGTTGGCATACCAACATCTTTTCTTTTCTCCTCGAATTCTTCTTCGGGGGCTATTTCCCTCGACATGGCGTCCTGAAGAATTACAGAGTAACAGGACTCAATTGCTTGAATGTCGCACAGCTTGTAGAGGTTATTGTGTCCATTTAAGACAAAAATCTGATTTATAACATAAGATTTATAACATAATGGTCACATTTCAGACTTTGTATACAATACAAAATTAATAACTGAGATCGACTTTGTTCTGATTAATGATGTGGGAACATCACATACTTTTGTAACCGTCATGTTGAACTTCGTAACAGGTACATTCAGACCAGCAAACTGAAGTGTCGAATCCTACAGTGGCACCCCCACCCCCACCCCCCAGGGCATTTGGGGCGCACGCGTCCTGAAGGCCTGACGTCACTACCCCTGAAGAGGGCCAGTGATGGCCGAATGCTCAGGAAGAGCTCCAATATCCAGTCTCAGCTATGGTAAAATTTCATGTTATTTGACATGATTGAGACCAAAAACATCCATGCATGTGCTTTACATATTATTACCCCTGGCAGACCTGTTACATCCATCAACGGCTCAACTCCATGGTGTGTATACACGCGCTTACACGCTTCAAGGCATCACAGGTAATCTAAGTACAATTGCCATCTCTGTCTATTGCAAGGTACTCATTTACGGCTGAGTGAACAGAGGCATCATTGTCGTGACCCGTAGCCCACGCGGGGCAGTTTTTGATGAGATAACTGGTTTGCGCAGGACTCAAACCCATGAACTCACTCATGATATGACCATGAGTGGTTGAAAGCCGACTTTAGGCATGATTCTCCCACTCCCTCCCACACAAAAGTTAGTTTTGTCCGTTTTGAGTTATAGATGAGCCGTTTTGTTTAACAGATTTTTTTATTTTCTCATTCAGTATAATGTAAAATTAATAACTTCCATTTACTGAAATGTTCTTTAAAGTCCAAAACGAACCCTTTTATGGGACCAGAAGTCTGTAATAGAACGTTTTTGGAAAAAATAACTACTGAATCCTTGTTTTTTGCTGTTCATTGTTTTCGTTGTCGTTGTTCTTGTTTTGTTTTGTTTTGTTTTGTTAATTTTCAATCCCATGGGCTCGCATATTGAGGCGACTGCCAAACTTTGATGACTGCCTATGAAACTAATGGCCTGTATTCCACCACGTTCACCAATATAGTCATATTAAAGGTTGGCTGAGATTGGATGAAAATTGTAGTAGGAGTAGTCTTTTGAAAATTCCAGCCCCGTATGGTCATGTGAACAAAAATTTCAAAGTGCCACAAATATTTCAAATTTAGCAAATCGCCAAGAAACGTTACAGCCTGTAACCCCCCACCCCCACCCAATTATTATACTTTCGATCAAAAAGTTTGGATGAAATTTGGGATCAGTAACCTTTCGAAAATTTTAACATATCAAACATTTTCCGAAGTCCACCAAGTGACCACAAACTGGATGCAAAGAATCTGACATCAAAGGTGCCCCAATATGCAGTCACTAGGACTGTGAGCCCATATTTTCAACTGCTTCATTTTACACTCACTTGTTTCACGCGATAATGTGCATTTTATTAAGATTTGCCATTGGGTCCCATGTTAAAATTTCAAAGCAACATTTTTTTTTAATTTGGCCGATTGCCAAGACAAGTAATAGCCTGTATTTCGCCATGGTAGCCATGTCCTCATCAAGTTTGGCTGAGATCAGATGAAAACTGTAGGAGTAGTGGTTTAAAATTTTCAACACCATATGATTCTATGTTAATTAAAAATTTCAAAATTGCCATAAATTTTTAATTTTTGGTTGATCGTTGAAAACGTAATAGCCTATATTCCCCCATGACTAGCATATTTGTAATAAAGTTTGGTAGAAATCAGACGAAACTGTGGAATAAGTAGCCTATTGAATTTGTTGCCCCCAAAGGGGTCCCATGAATAGCAAAATATAAAAACTGAAAATTTTGAAAAGAGTAAACATAGTATAGAGTTACGGTGGATAGGCAATTTTCCACAAAAGCTACACCTGGATCCCTGCGGCGGTTTCTGAGAAACTGGAGTTTGAGGATGGATAGAGCACGCCTGCGTCATGACAGTGGCTCTGCTAACAGAGTCAAGCAGAGCACCCAGGCATATTGGCTAGACTAGAGCTATCCATATGTAAAATTTGAACCAATTGACCGAACATTTTAGGAGATAACCAACTTGACAGACGGAAGGTTCTACCACAGGAGGGACACCGAAACAAGCCCATACCCTGACTTTTGCTGGCTAGCATATGAGGTGAAAAATGGGAGGGTTTCACTTCTCAGCGTGGCGTTTCGCACTGAGGAGTTGTACAATCGACTGGCTGGCTTCGAATGACTATAACGCTTTGGGTTGGGACATTGCAAACCCGTGACGTGATGTTTCTGTGGCCTAGAAACAGTTCGGCCTAGCACAAGACGGGTCCAACACAGAGACACACACTTACTGACATTGTTCATAGATCAAGCCACATACATGTAGTTCAAGTTTGATGAAACCTATGAGACTGAAAGATTGTCTCATTCATGCAGCCTAGAAATCACTTGAAACGTATTATATATACAATTATTTCAATATCTGAATTGAATTCAAGAACGTTTGTGTATATAGTTAGTTACATGTAGTTCTTTTATTCTTTCACATTAAGCTCATTACTAATAGTTATCTGCATTGTGCACACATAACCATGGGGCTATAGAATCCAAGACCTTATACATGTAATACCTTCCGGGGTATATAAAGTCTTTGATACAACCCTTTGATTGAGGCAATTTTAGCTGGTATGTATGGAGACAATCATCCGCCCATCACCGTTGTCCGTATGTGGTTCCAATTTTCTCCAACGCTACTGGTAGGATTTCCTTTCATATTTTACCACTGGCTATGTCTGGTCACTACGCCCAGGCGTTTTTCAAACTTTAACCAATATTTGCATTGTCAAATTTTAGACATGTCGTGTCATAACGGCATATACGTATTTAACGTTTTCCCCTCTAATTCGTTCCTTCATAAATCGAACAAATGGCCGTTTCTGAACACGTTCATATGTTTCTTCGAACTTTCCCTGCCCTAAGAATTCAGATATGCAGCAGCAAAAGTGCCATAAAAGCCACAAACTGCAATTGTAAGAAAAATATTTAGAAATACTAGTTCATTCACTCAAAATACTATTTCGTTCCGTGAATTGGTGAGTGCATTAAGGATTCTTTTGACCTTGAGCATATCGAGGTCATTTTGAATTATTTGGTGCACTTGGGGATTTTCAGAAAATGACATTTCGAAAATGTTACTTCTCCGACACAATTTTGGCTTATTGTGGTGAAACCTTCGATGAAGGTTCACTCTGGTAATCTACAAAAAGGGTTTTATAGTGAAAATTAAACTAGACAACAAGACCATTGTACTATATGGGAATATGAAAAATTGTCATTAGCTTGCATATGAGCGATCATAGAGTGCAATAGGCGAAGTGCTGAACCTTTGGGGGGGGTATAGTTTTGATCACATGCCACGGTTATTTCGGGGGTAATTCAGTGCAATTGGGAATTTTCACAAAGTACCATTTTCAAGACACTGCCACTACAAATTGCTTCTGGGGCATTTTAAAAAAGCTCTGTTAACATTTTAATAGCAATAATCCTCACAAAAGTACTGTCTGGGATTTTTTAAATTTAGTAAATTTAAATTTGTATGAAATTTTGATGACGTTTTATCAGTACAGCCTATGGTAAAAACTAAACATATAGATACTAGGAAAATTATGTAGGCTTAGGTCTCGTAGAGGAACTGCATTACACCAGAATGTTCTGTCAAACACTACAGTCATACATGGGGAGTTCTTCTGAAGTGTTAGATTTGACCCTGAGTGACCTAAAATGTAAAATTCACGGTCCTTAAATCCTGAAGATTGATCTTGTGAAAGAGTAGAATTAGGCCATATTATGGTACTTTTTAACACAAACAGGAAGTCATATTTGGGGGATCCAGCCAATAAATTACACTTGCCCTTGATCACCTTGAATGGTCAAGTTTAACGTCATCATATTTTGAAACATTACATTTGCCCTTATTCACAATGAAAGATCAAGTTCAAGGTCACTCATATTTTAAAACTTTATATCCCTCCAAAGAGTTGGAACATATGGTGCGGTTGATCACTAATAGCAAATATTTATGGTGTGTTCATGAGTTAGAACATATGTTATTGAACACCAACAAGACGTTACTTATGTGAGTCGAGCTGGATCATCACATGTTCTCTTGGGTGACCTTGACAGGTCAAGTTCAAGTAACTTAACATGAAAACTTGCAATTTAATCTTAAAACGAGCTACTGCTAGAGTTTTTGCGAGAAAAACAGATTTGCCAAATTTTGTCCCGAAGTAATTGTTAGCCTATTTGAAGCAGACATCCCACATATTTGACATCTCTTGCGAAGTTTTGCGAAATTGATTTGTACCTCAGACAATGTCAGAAGCAGCTGCTCAGAAAATACAGACAGTATTTGATCCGTTTTTGTTTTACTTGCGGTAATATTAATGCAATTTGTTTTATTCAAAGTACGTTTTTCAATTCGCTTGTAATTTAACAGCATATGCAAATGTTATTTATATAGCAGTGCTGAATACTAACTGAACTTCAAGGCCCCTGGGCCTCTTGCTTCTTTTGCGCAACACATTAGTATTCAATTTTGCAAAAATCTCTTACGGTAGTAGTTTGAATTTTTGTGAGGATGCCATATATTTAATTCTATAACTATGCATTTTAAAACTTACTTGGCGTTTAGTCCTTAAATTGCGAGAATAACATGCTGGTGTTAGAAGAATGTTTGCGTCATTTAAACAGCCGTCCACGAAATGTGAACAGTGTGCCTTTGTACCTGTCGTTTCTGGTCTACAACTGCAGGCCACTGTAAGCACGATAATGGCAGTCGGTGTATGATCAATACAAGACTGCGCACGCAGTATAGCAAATTTCTAGCTCATAACAAGAGATATCGAAACACTGACATTTTATACGTAAGGGTAAAGGGCAGTATTTAAATGGAAATAAAGCAAAGTAGAATAACTCGACACAAGGTAAAATTAAATATCTGCCAAAAATAAATCAATGCATTTAAATATACAATAAACAAAGATAATAGGAATGAGAAAGTAAACTACAATGACTATAAATTGCTTAAATTGCAAACAACAAGTTGCATGCTTCAATCGCCTTTTCTTATCACTGATGCAATTAGAATATCATTGTCGTTTTTTATTTCTTTGGCTGCAAAAGTCTTGTAATAAACCGGCTATACCCCCACCACCCCTGAATCCCCCCCCCCCCCCCTCCGCTTCTTCTTTTTTCTCATGACAACTTGGGAGTGGCAAGTGGCACATTGCCATACACACAGTCTAATCTGAGAATTACCAACAAAAGATAACAATATAAAATTCACAAACCAGCAGTCAATTTAGAGATTGGGAAAAGAGAATATCTTACACAAGTCATGGCGAAGCATCAGAGTGTTCCACAGCACAACCAATTAAAGAACTATTACTTTCCATGAGTCTTCGGTTTAGAAAACATTCACGGTACGTGAGTGTGGCCTGGCTATATCAAATTGCAAATTGAAAGAAAAATTCCGCAGTTAAGTCTGCGTCAAATTGGTCCTATGGCTATTAATTTAAGCCCAGGTTCGGACCTCTACACTCAGACTCGGCTCGAGATTCTAGACTCGAATTTCTAGGGACCCCCTTGAGATTTGATCTTGTGATCCTAGGATAGCAATAGGATTTATGTCCTCCCTATTCAAAGTCGAGATCATCACTTAAATATCTTGAAAATGGTATTTCGGGCATTCTGGATCTCGACAATATCGAGATACCAAGATGCGATGTCGTTATCTGTTTGAGATATTTTGAATGTCCTAAATCAGGCACTGTATACACACCATACTGAAACACCAACTCTGCTCATGATAATACGATACGGTGGTCCGCCAGTACATGTACCATGCTCCTCAGAAACGCACATTCACCATATGCGTCATGCTTGTGGAGCCGTGGAAAATTCCCCGTCTAAAATTAGAACCAGTGGAATTCCCCTATCGTTAAAATAGATGCGTCTCCATTCACAGACACTGTGAAAAGCTTCTCCGGTGATCAACTACAACCACGCCCACCCATGCATAGCATTGGTATTGGGTGAACTTAATTACTCATTGACAACTAAAATACCCGACCGGGGCACCGGAAATACGTCATAGGGATGCCCGGTCGGGAAAGTTTCGAGTTTGTAAAACAAGCACGAAATTCAAGTAAGTGCGACTGTCAACATGGCGACCTTGTAAGTAGTTAGAAGAAATTTTCATGGACGAAAGTAGCACCAATATGGAATTCGGTCATGTAATGGTGTGCCTTCTATAAGTAGCAATTAAATTTTATTTATTTATTACTTAATTTATTTATTTATTTATTTATTTATTTATTTATTTATTTATTTATTATTTATTTATTTCATAAAAGCACCTACCAGCACATATCTACAAAGGGGATGCTGGGTTAGTTAAAACAATACGCACTCCCCCTACCAATAAAATTAACCATTTGTAATGACTGTTTAAAAGCATACAACGAGGTGTTGTTAAGAACAATTTGTGGCAATCTATTCCCGACCAGTTACTGACTAGCCTGTTGGACCCATAAAACTGACGCTTCTCGGTGCGGGGGTAAACAAAGGGTTGCTTAAATGTTGCTTTCGGTAGTAGAAAGAATTGCGTGTAGGTCGCGCCAGAGTACTTTTGCCTTAGTCCGCTTGACGCACTCAGACACCTAGGCCAGGGCCCTAGGCTTATTAACACTGATTAAGAGGAATGATTATGATTAGTGTGTAGTGTGTCAGCGGCTACATGTAGGAGCCTATGTAAGCAGACTATTTTTGGTTGCTTAGAATTTATGTACAATACCACTTATGAGTATCGTGTGTGTCATAAAAATGGCAAGTTAATGTTAAGGGCATACTAAATAATAATGCAGGCATTACCGAATGTCTACAAGTTATTTTATCCGGCCCCACTCTCACCAGACCACTGCCCTGGTGCTTCCTAATCAGAATGATCATGTGCACTCATCAGATTCGCTGTAATTTGTGGTAATTTTGAAAATTGTGAATTAATATTTTTTTATCTTCATGCCTAGTCTATTGTTTCTTTCAGGCTTCGTGACGATAAGGCAAAAACAGAACACTTCTGGGAGGAAGTACTTCCCCAATATGATAATTCTCATGTTCAGGCGAACATTTCGTGTACCTCTGGAGTATCTTCAGGTTTGTTTTGACAGAATCGCAGCTGACCCCTCACCAGACTTTGTGGCGGGGCGACCAGCAATAGATGCAAGTAAAAAATGCAATATTTTGTAAATATATTGGATCTCGCCAAACCATTTTAGACATTGCCCAAACCTTTGGGGCGCAGGAGTTCTCGGTTATTAAAGCCAGGAGAGAGGTTTTCAGCGCAGTCCTACGTAACTTGCTGGGGATGCCAATTCGTTGACCAGATGCAAATCAAGTTCCTGCAATTGCCGCCAGGTTTAATGACCTTGAGCTTCGTGTAGACAATATCCCATGAATTATTGGGTCATTGGATGCAAGTCACATACCCCGGCATAAGCACACCTTTAATATCACCAGACCATTATTTCAACAGAGAGAAATTTCACTCAGTTGTTTTGCAGCGTGTTGTTGACCATAACTGTACATTTATTCATGTGAATATTGGTGTACCAGGTCGATGGATGGATGAATCAGGCTTATAGTCGGCTTTCAACCACTCATGGTCATATTACCGACTGCAAGTTGTTGGTGTGTATGTACTGGACCCGTCTTGTACTAGTCCGACCCGCGGCCAGTGTTTATAGTG
>JAAUYG010239846.1_pt1 | contig 11300 bp, 9 predicted proteins | sample 7278091 | NCBI WGS metagenome assembly JAAUYG01 (sample SAMN14350201, study PRJNA611818) | marine sediment metagenome | isolation source: surface marine sediment (0.6m) | place: French Polynesia: Moorea | collected 2018-08 | reverse complement strand
TGTCAGACAGTAGGAATCCCTGGCAGGATTTAAACGTCCCTGAAGGGTTTGCAAGCCAGAACACCAGACACAACTGTGTTGAGTGGAGGTCTGAATGCACTGCATTCTAAAAGCGTACTGGGGTTCATTTCCGTGAGGGATGATCAATTGTTCTGGAGTGTCAGTCAGAGCAACACACACAGGAAATACATGTTGCTCTATTTCCATGACCTTCATGCGAAACACTCAGCTTCTGACTTTCTCAACATGGTGGGAAAGGAGATGACTTAGCAAAAATTGAGAAATGACTCTGTCAAGGGACGCTTTTGGGGGTCGGCAGAATTCCGTTAGATCAGCCTGGTGAAACAGTTCCATTGCAAAAGACTGGGACCTGCTTTGCTAGATGTCGGAAGCACGCAAGCAACATTCATTTTCACTTACTTGGTGCACAGGGTGTCCAGCCAAGAATTTTGGAGTTCCATCCAATTGAACAATACTTTGGTCGTCCCTCCCCATCCCTGGAAAAGAAAGTGTTTGACCGCCCAAGCCTGAAGTTATTCGATGAAGAACGCGTACATTCCTGCACACAAAGTCCTCTTCTTCACATGTGCGTGCTGAAAAAAGTACAGACATTCTTTTTCGTTTGTTCTTGCACAAATGAAGAATTTGTTTTTTTCGTCAACAGGTATGGCACAAGATGTGCTTCAAATGCCAGGAGTGTGGCATGACGCTCAACATGAAGAACTACAAAGGCTACAACAAACTACCCTACTGCAATGCGTGAGTATCCCGTTTGCGCGTTTTCACCACCGTGGCCTGAACAGCACTCAAAACGAAATCACCACGAAAAAAGGCCACAAAACATTTTTGACTGAAACTAAAACAAAAAGTAGAAAAGAGTGGATGGCTTTTCGATGGCAGCGACAAACAAGTGAACTCATTGCCATCGGGTGATGAAAGTTGTGTGTTCCTCAGCAAAGAAATTACCAGGTTCCGCTGTGCACCCTGATGCTTGTATTTCCGCCTGCAGATCACTCAATCTTCCAAGAATCGTAGTCCTTGGAAGTCTTGTTCGTTTGAAGATGCAGCAGTCGGGTGGACATGATTGTGTGCTGAAATTTCTTTTGCCGGTACTTGGACGGGTTCTTTTTGCCTTTTCAGACATTACCCACAGACAAAAGCCACAGCGGTTGCGGACACACCAGAAAACCAGAGAATCTCCAAAAACACAAAAATGCAGAGCAATGTAAGTTGCTTTTTGGGCAAATTTGTGTTCTGCAGCCAAATTGGGTGGTTTCTTCCTCACCATGGGCCGTTGGTGTTTTTCTGCCAAAGTGCATGAAGTTTTGCAATTTTGCGAACTTTGCGTTCATTCCACTAACGTTTCCCACCAAGCGGGGTCTTTCAGAGCAAATGCATCTGCGATTACTTTTATCTTTCTGGTGATAAGCAAAGCTCCCATCGCCCTTTTTCTGAATACCGGCAAGTTGTCAGTACTTTTGGGCGGGCACGAGGCAGAATTCAAGTTCTCGAACCCCGTTTCCCGCTGAAAAACACAAGAAAAACAGAACTGAAGATATCAAGTTTGCAATCCATCCTGAATCTGTCCAACCCTCCCCTACGCTTCAGGTTGGCTACATCCTGAATTTGTGATGAATTTTGACGCCCTTCCCTTTTCGAGTTTGGAATGGTGCATTTCTCGAAAATGTGACTCAATTTTATTTGCTGGGCTAAACACGTCGAGTCTGATCTCACTCTCCACGTTTGTTCAGAAAGGAATTTTTGCTCACAATTTGCGTTTTGTTTTTGACATTCCCTCCCCGTTTTATTGACGAAATATGGACTGTTTTGCTTCAGTTAAAATATCACGAACAATTTGAGAAGGCGAAGGGCCGCTACATCGGCGCGGGCGTCGACTTGGAGACTCAGCGATTACTACAGAACACAGCCAAACAGAGCGGGGTATACCTCCCTAACATGGCTCACTACTGGTGCCATTTGTACCATAATGCCCACACCACGAGTTTGTTTCAGTTACCGTAAGCCCGCGATTGTGGAGAGTACCAATGATGTGGGAAAAATTCAAATCTTCTAAATTTACAAAAGGAAACTGAAACAAACTCCCGAATTCCTCCGGTGGCGGAGTTCACGTTTTGTTTGTGTCACTTCTTATGGTGCTTTCTGTATTTTAGCTGATATCTGCAGGTGAATTCTGTGCATTGCGTTCAGCTATTCTGGTGGCTTTCAACAGGCGATGGTCATCTACACTCTTGCACTTTTGTGGCGTTTTCTTTCTTGTTTACTTTTTAGCAAGCACTGACAAACCAGCTTGTTTTTGATGGGGAAGGGAACACAGCAAGAAATCTCAAAGTGTTAGAGTGCGTGCTAAAATTCTCTGTTGTCACACTGAAACGAATTTCTTTGCAGACATTTGCTTCTTTTTCGTTTCTTCACTGCGTAAATTTTCTTTCTTCTGTGGAGGTGGGATATTCACAAAGTACTAACCACCAGAACTTGGGTCAGATGCTGGGCAGTGGTGAATGTTGCAAGTGTGATGTTTCACTCCTTTGTTTTGTATTCCTTGCAGGGAATTGGAATCCGCTTGAAGAGACATTCACAGGAAATGTTTGATGTTCGGTCGTTTCAGGTCCTGGACAACACTGGACCAAGTCTCCGCTGTGGTTCTGTGGACGGACACTCCGCAGTCTCCTGAACAATTTTTGTTTTCATGTTGAAAGTATTTAGCTCACCTTCTTTCGATTTTCTTTGCCCAAATGTACAGATTGAATACCACAAGGATTTCGAAGAGTCGCGTGATCGGGGGTACACGGTGCTACCGGAGACAGCCGAGATGGAGCGAGTCCGCAAAAACCAGGAGTTTGTCAGTCAGGTTCGCCCATTTGTACTCCCCGCCCTGGGGCAGCAGCATGTCGTCCCGATCCCCGTCTCTTCTATTCAACGCATCCAGCTGGTGCACCATAGTTTTCAGTGATTTTGAAGGTTTGCAGTGTCACTTGATAGATGAAGCAAGGAAGACCTGAACAGTGTTGCAGTGAAAACCTCGACGCACACAAGGCGCAGTAGCTTCCCTGCAGCGGCCTGTGCGGTGGTAGTGGTGATGCATCTTGTGATTTGCAGGTGGGGACACACGAGGAGCCGTTTGCATGACCAGAAAAGTGGTTGCATGGCGTGCGTGAGACTTTTACGCATTTGAAGTGACAGTAGGATCAGTGTACTAACAAAAGAATTGCACCCCATTTGCCAAAATATTCTCTTGTGTGTTTATCTTTTCACATTTTCTTTCAGTTGTTCGACAGTTTGGCTGCTTCCATCAGACAGGTGAAGCCTGGCGCAGATTGCTCCATCCCACGCGTTCTTGTAGTCAAAGGCGATTCTGTTGTGCACATTGTTACACCAGTGCGTGATGAAAAAAGACAAAAACATGCAGTCTTTTCAATCACTAGTATCCTCTCAGAACCCACCAAGGCACAGAAGGTGTGCACCACTTCTGGCTGCGTTGCTGGCATGAACCAGGGAAAATTGCCGACTTCTTTTCTTTCGTTTGGACAGGTGCGTTGACCATTGGAGATTTGCCCAAATGGCCCACATGTATCATTGCATCACTGCACCGTAGTTTAGAGACTTGTTGTTAAGTGTGCTAGTCTGTTGTTACAGATAGTGTACCATGCGGACTTTGAGCGAGACAAGGGGCAATACACGTCAGTGGCAGACGCACCAGAAATACTGCGCGTCAGGAAGAACCAGGAGATAGTCAGCTCGGTAACCGCAGCACCGCTACACAACCCCAGCACTTCATGTTTCATGTTTCAAATCATCACGGTCTCAGTCAATACATAACCTCCGGTTTGGATCTGGTATGGAAACACTCTGTAACACAGTGTTGCTTATGTTAGGTTTGTACACAAGTTGTGTAGAAAAATGATGTGACACTTCTTTTTAATTTCCATTGCTTTTTTGAAAGTAACTCAAAAAGTGTTGTTGTACCCGAATGAATAGAACATTTTGCTTCTCTTTGGACGAACGTCTGTGGTAACTGGTCAAATGTTAACATTCCGGTACCAGATCCAAGCCCGAGTGTATGTTCGTATGTTTGATTACGGGATGCAATTCCCGGTCAGTTACAGCTGCTGCTCCTGATCATACACCGTTTGTGTCAGTGAAGGTTGATCTGAAATGAAACCCGCTTTGCCCCCCCCCCAATTGTTTTGTCGTTGCATTGAAACTAACCGCACATCCTCTCCGCAAAATTGTACCATGATCAAGCGACTCATGTCACAGACAGATCCCTCACAAGTATTGGGTTCATTTTAGTCCCTTTCCTGTCGGCTAAAGGTGAATGATCAAGACAAATTTCATTGTAATTGTTCAGTGTTTATTCTTGTTGAAGGTTCATTGTCTTTTTTCCCTCAGTTCTTTTTTTTGTACACCAGACAAGTTCTGATGAAAAAACAAGTAGATCTAAGACGGCGCGATTACTTGTTGCGTCCCTGCCTTGATCGAAAATGAGAATGTTGTCGTTTTGTCAAATACGCGCGTTGGTTCTGATCTTTTTCCGTTTCAGCAGCCTGGTTTGTCGTCAGTTTCGAAGTGCTCTTTGTGGGCGTGTCCTTTTGTTCTGCCTTCCATTGCTACGACACGCAGGGCGATTCTTTTTCAGAGCATCAAGATCATGAAGTTCCTAAACGATCAAACTTAACTGATGGCGAACTGTGTTTCAGGTTGTTTATCATTCCAAGTTTGAAGAGGAGAAGGGAAAGTACATCACTGTGGCCGACAACCCAGAATTGCTGCGACACCTAAAGAACCAGGAGCAGTACAGTCTGGTACTGTGCATGTGGGGTCAGGAAGCCGGATTTAGAAAAAAATAAAACAAAAAACAAACTGGGCGGGCACATGTATGGATTTGGCGGGCAATCCCTTTGAAGTGCAAGGATATCCTTCAGGTCAAAATGCAATCGACAAGACAACACTGCGTTTTACCGGCGCATCCTGAACCCACTATGTTTTACCTTGTTTGTGAAAAAACTTTTTATTTCAAAGTGTTCTTTGTTTCATTACAGAAATACACTGAATATTGTTCATTGTGAATTTCCCTGGCATGAACACCCAACCCTGCCCCATCCGACCGTCTTTAGAAATAATGATGTACATATCTTTGGTTACAGTTTGCATTAATTCAAAAGTTAATATCGCTACTTCCTTTCAGAAAATATACTTTGCAGCTTTGAGAAGACAACTGACGCTACGTTTTCATACTTGAGCTTTTGTGTGACAGTGAAAGAAAAATGTTCTTCGTTTATACCCCTGTTACATACAGTCCATGTGTGCGTGTTGCCAGTTGTTATTCGAACCCCCCCCCCCCTTCCCTTCAAAGAAAAGTAAATGTTGACAGTTTGTCATCGCTTGCAGTTTATTTTGGAATGTTTGAGTGTGTCAGTGATGCGTTTGGAGTGTGAATTGGTGTTGGTCTAAATGCCCAGAGATCTTCCCACGTGTGTACATACATCTGTGGTGGTTTGGATTTATTTCTTCCAAATGGAATTTTCGTTATAAAATTTGTGACATTTGTTGTAAATATTTGTTGTCCGTCTGACAGTGTCATTTTAACTTACAGTGCACTCTCTTTAGACTTCAGTTCATTCTGGCACTTCGGTGTTTTTGCGTATCTCGCTTTGTCGTCCTCTTGAAAGGCGGTTGCTTGTCTTCCGATAGTGATGCCGTAAAAAGAAAAGATTCTTGAAACGTGATGTAGCCAAGTAAGTTCCCCCGAAGTTTGAAGCAAGTATTCCAAAAAATGACCGTTCCAGAAAGGACGACTTCTTGCTTGCAGATAAAGTACCACGAAGAATTCGAGAGAATGAAAGGAACGAAAATAACTGTGGCGGATGATCCAGAAACACTCAGAGCGAGGAAAAATATGGAAATAGCCAGTCAGGTGGTGTTTTCACTTATTGCACACAGTGCTACAAAACATGTAAGAGGAACAACAGCATGCTGTCCGTGAAAAAAAACGGAAAAAATTTTCTTGGGACGCAATTGGAGAACTAGGTGGTGATCTGAGTGCCGATTGTAGTTGAGAAGCATGCAATTCATTCCGCGTGAGTTCATCTGTGATGATGGTTTCATTGTTGGTGCTTCAGGTGGAGTACAAGGGGTTGCGACAGCAAAACGCAGAGCAGGAAGCCAGACGGCCGGTCAACTATGAGGACGGTTTGTACCATTAACAAGTTACTCACTTCCCCCCCCCCCCATTTTGTTGTCTTCACTCGCCTTTTGTCGCAACATTCCTCGCGCACCATCCCTGTTCACTGTTTCGTGTGCCGCACACCAAGATGAATGTCACACATCTCATGTGCTTTACTCACCACGGGAGTTTCACATTCATCTTGGCCTTTGTCTTCTAATGGAAAGAAAAAGAAAGAAGTAATTCTTTGGGGTTTTTTGCGCGTTAGATACAAAATATTTCGGAAGATGTGCCAATGCACTTTCACTTTTGAGCCGCTTTGGGACCGAAACAATGAACTGGGTGGGTGTGAATGTGTTTTCAACCACAATTGAGGCACTAGACATTCAGTGGTTTTGTTGTAAAACTTGCGCGGCCACCCTGCAAAAAGAATTGCCACCAGATTTCCCCCGCTGAAGGAAAAGCTGCAAAATCTGCGGCTGACTCTTGTCTTGGATTTTGGCGTGAGCGTGAGCACACTCAAAAAGTTTGAGGGAGGGCAAAGAAGGGTGAGGTGGGTGATTCGAAGGGGCGCGGCGCAACAGTGGAGTGGGCTTGATGAGTAGTAGCCTTCTGCTCGAGTCTTCTGAGCGAAAAAAAAGGTTTCGGAAGCAAACGGTTTGGCAGAGTGGTCACGCAAGATTGTTACAGTTTGAGTGTTTTTCAAGTGTGCCTGTGTCGTTTCATTTAGTGCGAGTCAGTTTGGCCAGAGGTGCAACAGAATGCACCACTGGGTCAAATTGCCATTTTCCTTTTTGTGCTGCGTTCAATTCGTTTCCTTTTGTGGTTGATTTGTTTTTGCAGTTGTTGGTTTACACTTTTCTTACGTTTTCTGTTCTCTGCATGCGTTTGAACCATGGTTCTATGTGACGTCACGTCCTGTTGCTGCTGCACGCTGATTGGTTGGTTGCTAGGTGTGCGTCAAGTGCCTCGAGGCCCATCAATCTCGGATGACTACAATTCTCCATATTCGGCTCGAAGCCAACCTGGCATGTCCACCACATACAGCCAACAAGGAAAAGGTAAAGCACTCCACGGTTTGCAACACTTGCTTCTTGGCTTGGGCTGCCCTAGGTGTGGACAATGCTCTCAGGTAGAAAAGGCCCAGTGGGATGGTGCTGGATCTCATGTGGACGTGGTCGAATGATAAAAAGAAGTACAACCTGCAGAAAGGCAGGAACCTTTTTGCGAAAGACCGAATTCCTTTCCCCAGCTTGACTTGTAGATTTGGATTGTGGTTTCTTGCTTGTGTTACAATCATTGTGAACTTGGGTGGCTTGGTAAATCCACAAACGTACATTCGCTGAATATGGACAGAAAAAGAGTGCAGAAAGACCTAAAAATCAATGGAACAAAGTAATCAAAACAAGCGACAAAGATGCACAAAACAGAAAGAAACAAGCAAATGACGCGGACTCAAGATTACTTGACTGAAATGTTTTGATTATCGACGTCGGACCCAACAGGCACTAACGCTTTCCACTGATTTACACGTATCACTCTCTCACTGGTTTTGTTTTTGTTGTTTTGTCATGGACTGTGTCACCTCCACTTCAGCAGCAAATTTATTGGTGCAGTTTTCACCATCTCGGTGATGCAAGTCTTTCAATAATTCTCTCGCATTTGCGACCAAACTTATCGGCTGGAAGTGGAAGTTACACGTGGTTCATGGCGAGTGTTGGCCTCGACTTATTGACGGCAATTTAATAATTGATGTTGTGTGCCACATAAAACCGAGTTCCTTTTTGTGTCATTGACGGTAGTTCTGTCCATAACGGTTCTATTTCCATTGAGTGACATAACAAAGTAGTAATTCAGTAGTTGTTTGATGTGTATCGGTGTACCCTGTGGTCTCTGTTCGGAACATGATGACATGTGCAGTGAAGAACAGCAAAAGCAAGTAAGAATGAACAGAAACTGCAGGGTATATTTGGAGTGTCTGGGATAGCTACTAGGTATGATGGTTTCATTTTGCCACGTGCTTTGGAGTTTGTGTCTTCTGGAGTCTCAAATTGTCAGATAAACCATTGGAAAACTTTTGTTTTACGTCATTCCTTTGAGACACGGAATGTCATCTGGAAATGTAACAGAACCATGATGTGTGTTTGAAAGTGGCAGTCAACAAAGTATTTGTTCCCAACTCTCGGCATGAAACCCAAGTGTCGTCATGCAGTGTTTCATGTTTCTTTCATTGGAAAAAATGTAGGGGATGGGGGTTGTTTGGGGTGACGCAGAAGGGCAACATTTGAAACCATCGAACCTTGCTGCCCAGTTGGTTGTAGTGTGGTAGATTGGTGCTTCTAATTAATCAAAAGAATCAAAACCTCGTTCAGGGTTCAAAGAACAGATGATACTTCTTGGTTTGGTTGCTATGTTAACAAGCTGCTTGTTTTCTTTTTCTTTTTTTTTCTCTCCTTTCCTGATTTCACCGCCATCTTACCTGCCACTTCCTGTTGGGATCCGCCGCTGCCTGTCGACACTGCATCACTGTGACGCCACCCCCGACTGGTGACGGCGTACACTCACACATGCGCAGAGGGTCAAAAAGGAGGACAGCGAGTCGGGTCCATTTCAGATTATGACCCGATGAATGACCAATGGGGCAGCGTCACACAACAACCGTACTCGAGCGGACAGCAGTTCACCGAAACCGTGGCCGCACCAGGAGGTCCTGGCTACCAACAACAACAGCAACAATACCGACAGCAACCAGGTGAGTGACTCATTCCTCAAACAGTGACGTTTAGGGGAAAAAACACTGGAAAAAAAGACCGTCCAATGGACGTTGGTCGAATCAGTCGAGTTTCCGTCCACTGGAAAAGTCTTTCTTTCCCGCATTGTTGAGGCTGCAACGTCAAATTGGCGCAGCGTGCTCATTGACCAGTCAGGGATTTGTGTGGGCTGCGGGGCGGATAGTTTTCACGTTCAGGTAGCAGAGATTTGAAAGTTGAAACAGCAAGTCCTCTTCATGGCTTGTTAACTATTTTACAGAAACTGGTTTGGTGCTGCTGCTTGGGCAAACTCATTCTTCGGTGGTGGATAACTTTTTTGGATGCTTGTTAGGAATCCAAGATTTCCAGTTTCAGAATGATGACTTGGACAAATGTGTTGAATTGACAGAATGCCGTTGGGCGACTTCCATTGCGTTTTGGGGTCGTGTGTAAAATTCATGTGGTCAAAAACAGGAAAGAAGGCGCCATTTGGTCAACCTATGCAGCCACAGCAACCTGCTCCGCAACAACAACAGCAACAACCCTCGCGGTCGGGAGGCAAAGGGCAGAAACAACAGCAACAAGGGGGCGGAGGCAAGGGCCCGAAGAAAACAGGTCAGCGACACAAGCTGTCTGCTCTGCTGCCATGGACAACCACGTGTGTGCCCGCGTTGTCATGGGGGCAATGTCTGGATATTTTTTGTTGATGTTGATTTCTTGTAGCTCAAATAATTCAATATCTCTTTGCCTTACAGGGCTCAGTTTAGGTTGAGCTGTTTTACTTGTATGTTTGTGGCAGTTGAGAGCCGAGTAGTTCCACCTTCGACAGGGTTCTTTTCTCTAAACTTGATTTCGGAAAGGCAGTGCTCTGCTGACGAGACCTTCAAAAGGCTCACACCCGACTAAGCAAGAAAATTGGACAAAGAAATGGGAACCCTGTTTTGGTGGTATTTTGCCTGCGCTTGGAGACGGTGTCATTGGACCGTTGTGGTGCCGTGTTGGGACACAAACTCGTTCCAGTGTGCCGTGACACTGTTTCCAGGCTTGAACCCTTCAGGAAAATACAATTCGATTTTTTTAAAAGTTTCAAACGGGCAAAACCCTATGACATTTGTTTAGCATTCACACCATTTGCTCATCTTGGAATTGTATCTTTCTGAAAGCCAACATTTTGTGATTCCTATAGAACCCACTAACAACTGGTCCTGGCCTCAGCAAGTGATGGTTGGAACCCCAACTCACCCAATGTTGTCTTCATTTTTTTCTGAAGCTTGAACACGACAGTTTTGTAAATTCAAAGTTGATTTTTCTCTTTTACGTAGGAAAAAGTAAGTTAGGATTTTGTGTTGTGCGTGTCAGTAAGACGCATGGTGTGAAACTTGAATTTGAAAAGGAGTAAAATGGAATGAACATTGAGAAAATAATTTTCGGATAACACCTTGCCCCAACTGTTTTTGGGCCCAAATGCACCATTTTGTTTTGCTCCTCGTGTTTTGATCAAAGAGAACGAACTTCTGTTTGATCATTGCTAAAATATCGAAAAATTAACCCACAAACCCGTCCCTGTGCCCGTAAAAATTCTCAGACTACAGTGACAAATATATTTGTCACACACACGTTCGTGCCTTCATGCCGAGTTGGGTTTGCATCACTTGCATTGTTTCGTACCCAGCAACGTGAATTACCACTGAACATTGTGTGTAGTATTTCCCCCCTGTGGCCATTGTTCTTTTTTGCCTAACTTGTCTGCCTGGTAAGATACAATATTTATCTTTGGCCAATGGGTTTTTGGAAAGACCTGTAAGCTGTTTCAAAATGGTGCATTCAGCGGCACAAAAAAATTAGCTTGGACATTCAAACCTAATGTGTTGAGTAAGGCAACCTCTCTGTGTCCATTCAGTGTCAGCGTTCATAAAGCTGAAACCTGTGAAAAAGGATAAATCTAGTGAGTACTCGGGTTGTTGGAGCGTTGCTAATGACAACAAATTCCATTTGCCATAGCAACCAATGAGAGATTATCTTTCTGAGCATTTCTATCCAAACCGTATCTTCTTTCAATACTAAACAGAACTTCATGAGAAATGTAAAGTTTAAAATTCAATCGATTTAGCTCTCAAATGTAAATTTGTGCTGAATTTTAAATTTTAGACACACGTTATTTCAGTTTGAGCAACGTTGTTTTTCGTAACTTTGGAATCTCCTGTGCCGAATCAGTTGTTCAAGTGTATCAGACAATGCAGTGGTTCAGGAATAGACCCTTAGATTTACTTCTGAGTTGATCGCTTTGTGAGACGTGATGGTGGCCACACGCAGAAAAACAGGAAAACTAGAAATGCTTGTGCCTTGCTTCACCCAGAAAAATTTTG
>JAAUYG010140182.1_pt1 | contig 11300 bp, 13 predicted proteins | sample 7278091 | NCBI WGS metagenome assembly JAAUYG01 (sample SAMN14350201, study PRJNA611818) | marine sediment metagenome | isolation source: surface marine sediment (0.6m) | place: French Polynesia: Moorea | collected 2018-08 | reverse complement strand
CCCCCCCCCCCACCCCCCCCCCCCCCCCCCCCCCCCCCCCCCCCCCCCCCCCCCCCCCCCCCCCCCCCCCCCCCCCCGGGGCCCAGCCCCCCAGGGGGCACCTCCATGACAACATAGACACCACTCTATTAGGCTGCCCACTTCATCACACCCAAATTAGGGGGGTCAACCAGTGGGAGGGGGGTCATCCATGACAACAATGACACGTATATGACTCCATTAGGCCAATTCGACTTACAGTCGCGCTCGGCCTAAAAACAGCATTAACAGCTCGGCCTAAAAAACAGCGTAAACATTGGCGTCTTCCGTTTCGTTGCTAAAACTTTGTTGAATAGAGGAAAAATATCCTGGGTCCCTGTGAGCAAAACCATGGATCGGTGCCTGACGTCTCTTGCACAGGGTGGGAAAGCAGTGGACAACAGGCGCAGATCAAGGATTTCGGGGGAGGAGGGTCCAGGCCAGAAAACAGTACGTCTGACTCTGGGGCAAGTCCAATTTTTATCCCTTTCCTTCGTGAACGCACCTTTTCTCGGGAACACTATACCAGTGCGCATGTGATCAAATTTTTACCTGTAGAGCAGCTGCTATGGCCTCGGCTCCTTCTTCACCGAAGTCATTGCACATCAGGTTGATATCTGTCAGCGCCGGAGTCTCCTGCGACACAAAGATCAAGGAATTCACTGAGATTCTTCTCTCGCGCACACACGTGGAAATTCCCGTTGGACGCAGTTTTTACTTCAAACGTGGACGTTACGCTTCCCATGGTCACTCTGTGCCTTGGGAATCACACTGCGCGCGAGTTGCTAGATGTGGTCAACCTTGAATTGGCAAAAGGAGTAAGCGCAACCTGAACTTACACAAACGGACATTTGGACAAACTTTTCATTGTGCGTTTGGGGTGACCAGCCACCACACTTAGCAAGCAAACGCATTCTGGGGTTCGTTTGTGTGCAACCAGGCGGTGTTTGTTGAAATTTTGACAACTAATTGAACAAGCAGGACTCACCTTTATGAGTTTTGCTATGTGTTTAGCAGCAGCATCGGTGACGTTGTTGTAGCTCAGGTCGAGGCCCGTTATGTACGTGTTGTTCTGTAACGTCTCACACAAGTTTCGTACATCCACATCTGACAATCTCACATCCGTCACAAGTTTGTTGTTCCCCGCCAAATGCAAGTACAACTTCTCTGCTGCTGGATTTCTGCGCGGAAAAAAATGTGAAGAAAAGAAAGAATAAAGGGTTTTGTCGACCCCAAAAATAACCAGGGAGATTGCTCTTTTTGAATTGGAACACTGACACGGATTGTCTGTGTTCTTGGGAATTTTATATCAATGTAAATGCAACTGCTTGCGGTCAGGGATCAGGGAGAAAATTGAAAAGACAAATCATCCAAGAGGTCTGAAAACCTGAAAGAAATATTTCACCATCACACAGACACACTGCACTTCCCTTTGGATGAAAAGAACCAGACAAGAAAGTGCTTATCAGCCCAAAGCGACACTGCTCCAGGGTCGGTGTCGATTGACCGTAGACCGTAGACCGTAGACTTTCCGTTCCGAACTCAAGTCAGAAGGCGGGGCAGATGTAGAGCACCAAGAAACGCGAACCAGGAGGCGGAGTCAAACCTCGAAATTTTGGTGATTTCAGTGTGTTGGGTTGGGTTGTGACCCCATTGGGGTTGGGTGAGGAGCAAAGGTCCCGTCAAGGGAAAAGAACACACACAAAACAAAAGTGCAAAAAAAAAAAAAAAAACAAAAAAAAAAAAAAACTTCGTGCCCCATTTCACACACAAATTTACAACAAAAGGGCTTTCTGAGCGATGTGCTTTACATTGTGACAAAACGCAGTTCACTCACATTCACACACAAGTGTGCTGTACATTCATTTCTTGATGACAGTGCCGCGTCTTTGTGCTCTTGTGTTCACTCTGAGAATTTTACCTTCCATTGCAACTTTGTCCAATGACTACGCGTGCCAAATTATTTACACAGTTTAGATGCAACGATTTTTCGCGCAATGTGTAACAGTCGTTGGCCCTCACGCCAATATTGTAGAAATCGCGCGTGAGCTTTTCCTTCTCTCTTTTCGAACATTGGTTGTCAAATTGATCGGTGGCAACGGCGCAAAAAGGAAGCGCGCGTTGAAATAAGAGCTTCCAACACGAAGGCAAATGAGGAAACCTTGGTGTGAAAACATTTTCCCGGGAGGACTTCAGGGTGGTCCTCAGTTCCGATCTCCAGGTTTTCCTTTCCCAGACAAAAATTATATAGCTCTCTGCATTCAAACACGTACTGTTCAGCCAGTAGTCGCTGCTTGTCCAGGACCCTGATGATGTAAGCGCAGGGCACGGACCGATGCGCCTTGCACACTGCCTCGTAGCGCGCCAGCGTCTCTGCCGCGTTGGACATCGTGTGCTATCTACAACTGTCAAAACAAATTGGCTTCTAAACACAAAATTCTGGACACAGAATGAGGTTGTCAAACTTCAACAACTGAAACACTTTGCCGTCGCGTTTCTGACGTTTGGGGGGGGGTCAAACCTTTCACTTGACAGTTTACCCTGATGTGAACTCAATGGGAGGCCCAATAATAGCCTTGACAGTGGCCTGTCCAGCATGTTACACAGGTGCAGTGTTAAATAACTCCATTTGTCGTGTCCAAATGTCCTGACATCCCCATGTTATTTGCTGCTGTGAAAAAATCTCCCTGCCAAGGCTTGGCAGATGAGAATGTGGTTTTGGAAAGGAGACCAAAAAGGCTTGCCCTGGATCAAAGCTGTGTTGGGGTAGATATCTATGTGCTGGGAGCAAAACCACTGATCCTGAGTTTTATTGACATCTCTGGTTTTGATTAGAATGCAAATTTCCTGGAATTTGTTGGACAGGATGCCATCACAACGCCAAAAACACCCCGCCCAAGTCTAGGCAATCACATGATCATGGGTGAGTCATTCAGCCCCCAATTTAATTGATCAATATATAGATCCAGTTTGAACCATACTTGTCTGTGGCTCGTCAAAATATTGATCTAGATTATCTTCTCAGATCAGAGACACTTCCACAGAGGATAATTCATGACTGGACTCAGACAAAAGGAAAAACATCCAATTTTTCAAGCATGCAAGAGGTGCGTTGCTACAACAGACTCGGGTGAACTCGGACACCGAACCGCGAAGCAAAACGAACCACGAAACTTTCGAGCAGCGCCAACAAGTTCTTCCGGTTGAAAAATTAAAACAAATAAAACACCTTCAAAAAGCAAAGCAACTTAGTTTCTCGTCGTGAACTAAGAATGGCAAAAGGAAAAAGGTAAGGAATCGTTGTTCAAATGAACGAAACTTTCGTAGATTTCAGCAGCAAAGAACCACAATTGCAGGTTTCTTATATTATCGCCCAGAATCATGCTTGTTTGACACACGACAAAAAATGTTTCAACAAAGCAATTTCTTTCGCTTGAGCTGAAGACCTGTGCGTTTGGTTTAGTTTCAAGCTTCCATTGTGAAAAGGCCCGAATGCATTCAGGATGGGGAAGGTATGACCCCAACCCCTCCCTCCCAGATAAAAGCTCCCTTCAAATAAATCAGCTGAAAAGAGTCACAATATACAATTGTCATTTCCAGAGGCAAGAAGCCCAAGGGTCAGAAGGTGGAAGTCTACGATTCCGATGATGAGAGAGCGTACAAGAAAGAGGCTGTTCCCGACCCCACGTCCAGCGAGTTCTACCACGACGAGATTGATGATTTCCACTCAAACAGAGAAAAGGTAGAATCCCGCATTTTCTGTTCGCAAGCCATGATCAGGCATGCTATAAAATCCCGTATTTTAGCCCCAAGACAGGCTTTCAGAGTTTGTCTCTGAAATTAGGGTTAGGGTTAGGGAATCTGTGGCATCACCCTAGTGCCTGCCTTCGTGAGTTCACAAGATTCATAAATCCAATACTAAATGCGTCATCTGCATGAGTGTCAGCCAACTGCTGTGCCAACCTCAGCCCAGCCACTGAAAGTTTTTCAAATGTGAAACAGAAAGAGAGTTTTCGGCTTCAGACCCACCATAGGCAGAGGAGAAATAAGAAAGTGGCGGTTGACTGTTGTGAGTTGGAAGACGTCCACGAAAACGGAAGTGACGAATGAACTGTGAAGTTTGTGTTTCAGATCCTGCTGGACAGGGGAGCCGCATTGGAACCAGCCGGGTTCAGTTCGGACGAACAGGTTCGTTGTGCTTTTGTCTCAGGAACATTAGCATCAGTTTCATCTTTGTGGACAGATGAAGAAAGGCGAAGTGTCCCATTTTCATTTCTCAGGCCGCGCTGTAAAACAGGCTGCCGTTGCGCACATAGCGACTTTCTACCTGATGTCCATTTTTGTGATGTATATATTTTACAGGAAGGGGTGATGGACATAGACTCTGACTCAGACGATGATGCTGACATCCAACGGTTCGAGGAAGACGATGATGATGAGATACAGAACTACAAGAAGCAGATCCGGCATTTCAAGAGTCAGAAGTTCAAGCACAAAATGGGCAGCGACATCGAGGACGAAGAGGAAGGTCCGTTCTGCAGTTCGTTGCTTTCACGTAGAGTAGGCCAAGTCATCCCCAGCCCAAAAGTGGTGTTTTGATTGTACTGCCTGTGAGATTCCACACTTTTGAGAACTTCAAAAGAAAAGTGCTCTTCCCTGAAGTTCTCCCCAAAAAGCAAAGCAGCTTAAACGACTCCGAGGTACACTTCAAAGTAGAAGCAAAGGGTCAGCTCTAGACTGTGAATGTATGTTCAAGCCGCGCTGCCAATTGTTTTGTCTTCCTCCCACTACGCACATGCTTCTGAAAGGGCAATTGGTTCACAAGAGAATCAGTTCCCGTCTGCTGTTGGAATTCTCGCACTTGCACAGTTCTTGCAACCAAAGAGGTTATTTCAGACAAAAAACATGTGTGGATGGCCTTTCCTTTGTGTTGGCAGGTCTTCCAGACGACAAGGCCTGGGGCAAGAAGCGCAAGCAGTTCTACGGCGCAGATGTCGACGCTGACATTGGTAAGTTTTGCGAAGGGTTTTCTTGTGTCTTCTCAAATATGCGAAGGTTCCATGCAAAATGGCATTCGCAGATTTGTAAGCAGTCCCAAATGTCAAGAATTCTGACTGTGTGTGACAGATGTGGGATCTGACGTGGAGGCCAGTGCTCTCTCTCTCTCTCTCTCACACACACATAAACATGTTGGGGTCTGATTGTGACTCTTCTCTCACACAGATGTGGGATCTGACGTGGAGGCGAGTGCAGCTGCTCTTGAAGAGAAAGAGGCTCTGGCGATTCAACAGCGACTCGCGCAGCAACTCGACGAGGGCGACTTCGGACTCGACATCTTTACTGTGAGTCAGTTAAACCCCCACCCACACAGGCAGCATCACGCATGGCGTGGAAAAAATGGAATGAGGGATTTTGCGAAAACCCTGGGCGTTACGCTTGCTGCGTTTATTGGCCAACGCAGGAAAACGTCAACACGCATTCCATTATAGTCTTTCAGACTCGTGTGCTTTTCCCACGCAGCAATATGATCCACATGTATTCCTGATCAACACAGCGCTTGGTCCAGATGGCTTTGAAAGTGATCACAATCATTTTCATGTGTGCTAAGTTGGCCCAGTAGCAATTGGTGTGAACAGGCCTTCATTCTTTGTTGTTAGACTGTAGTAACACTGAACAGGAAAATTGAGCAAGTACGTTTGAAAGTCAGTTCGGATGTCAGATGGAGTGGAGTGAATTGAATTTTGTGATGCAGATGGCTAAGCGTAATTCTTGATAAACCATTTGACGTGTCTGATACTTCATTGCTGAACTGTGCGCATACTCTTCTTGGAACAGGCCCCAGAACCAGAAGAACAAGCAGAAGGAGACAGGAAGACGGACCAGAAAATAGAGAAGGATTTGTCAACTCTGTCGAAGAAAGAAAAACTCAAGGTATTGTGTTTCCCTTATGTGCGTTCGCAGACTGTTTACAAAACCACATTTTCTGGAAAACCGACAACCCTTTCTGCTGTGCCACTCAGTGGGTGTGCTGTTGGTGTACGAGGGTGTTACCAGCGACATCACCGGAGAGCAAAGCAAACGCCTGGAAACGCTGTAGTGCAGATTTACATCTCTCTTCCTCTTTTCAGCTGTTGAAGAAAGAATCGCCGGAACTGCTTGAACTGATTGACGATTACAAACGCAAGGTAAGAGAACCAAGTTCACTGCTTTACTTTTGCGTCGCAAACAGGAAAAAATAACTGCCTCTGGAGTGAGGCTGGCTGTTCTGAAACAACAGAACAAGACCTCTTGTTAAGGCTGAAACGACTGAAGGATGAAACAATTTCGCATAGATGAATGAGTTTCTGAGGCTGCGTACCGTAATCACCCCTGGAAACGCGCATCTTTTTGGCCAAAATGTGGGTTGGAGTTGGGGTGCGCATTATCTATGAGTGCGTGTGAACGTGGGTAAATACGGTATTGTGGACCTTGTACCGACAGATGACGGAGTTGCACGAGCGGCTGGTGCCGATTCAGAAACAGATCCGGAGCGCCAAACTGCCAGGAGAGAGTTCCGCGGCGCACTACATCAACACGAAGGTCCGCCTCAACCTCAAGTGAGTACCACATCCTTCCGCGCAAAATAGTCCCTGCCCCTCCTTCACATCAGGGCCACCAAATCCCACGCTTTCAACTTTGATACCCTTTCTTACTTGAATTTGCCTGTCACCCCGGAATGGTCGTGTGTGTGTTGTATTTTGACAGTTAACCTAGTGTTGAAGAGGAACTTGAAAAGTCCCAAATAAACAATCTTCGGTCGATTTTCATGCACACAAAACGTACCCGCTTCACAAGTAGACAAACGAAAAGTTCCCAATGACATCTTCACTGCTCAAAAAAAACAAAAAACAAAAAAGAACCCAGAAACTTTTCTAGGCGGCTGGGCAAAAAAACCTGACACTGAGGAGGACGGCATAATGGGTGCACGTACCAAATTGCATTTACAGCAAGTCTCAACCTGGCTTTTGATTTGTTCATGACTTGCTTCTGTGTTGGCAGTTACTGCGTGAACATCACCTTCTACATAATGCTGAAAGCGAAGAAATCCCCGGTTCACAACCATCCTGTGATAACGCGCCTCCTGCAGTTCAGAAACGTAAGTGACACTGTGAGTCTTTTTCTCAGACCGTGCTATCTATCAGAGCGGCCTGACCATGTTGTTGCCCACATTGCTCCCACAGCGCGCACTTGTTTCCACTGGCATTTACCGGCACGCAGAAGGGCACGACCAAGATATGTCAGCCGGACCAAAGAAAACATTTCCTCTCCGTCCCCCTGTATACTGGGAGATCGCTCCTGCAACAGACACTGGATTGACCTTTATTTGGGTGCCAAAGATGCCAGACCCCCCTCCGACTGCCCGCCAGGGGAACGAAAGACTGAATTCAGTGCTGCAAGCATTCTAGTTTTCCAACACAAAAGACCTTTTCACATCAGGCTTGCTGCAATGGAATACCCGTGTTGTGCTTGCTGTGCTGCATTGGCTACTGCGCATTGCTTTTGCACATCAGAGATAAGACAATGCGGGAAAACAATCATTTTCCAACGCGCGCTGGAAAAAGCAAAGCAGCAAGTCTTGGTGTGAAAAGGCATTTCAAGCATTGAATGTGTGACATCAGCGGGGCCAACAGACACACTCGGCAGTTTTGCTTCACCTCTAGTTTTATCCGCCCTGTGCAGTTGTTGAAGCAGCTGGAGCCAGCTGACCGGGAGATGGCGCCTGTGATGGATGAGCTGCTGCAGAAAATACAGGCCGGCGATGAACTGGTGACGGAACCTGACGTCACAGAGTCCGCCAGCCGAAAACCCAAACGCAACAAGAAGAGGTAACTGGCTGGTTTGATGTGTTGACTGCGCCACTGGGAAATCTCCCCATCAACGATTTCAGGCCTGTTCAGTTTCTGACTGTAGTTACCTCTGACAAGGAACTAAAATGTTGAGACAAATTATCTTGTTGTTCTCAGAAAGCTGACAGAGACGCCGGAGAAGAAACAGAAGCGCGTGTCTGAGCTGCTGGATGAGTCTTCATCTGGGGAAGAGGAGGCTGCCGACACTCGGAAAGTACGCAGCCGCGTTTCAGACAGCCCAAATTGGGTGGATCAATCGCCTTTGTTCCTGTGGCATTTTTCTAGTTCCGGACGAAAACCTGTACACGTCGTTCACAAATTGTTCGAACCGTTGCTGTTTTTGTGTCAAGATTGTCGAAGAAAGATGTTCTGACCATCTCGTCGTGAACAGTGTTCTTACTTTCGCGTTCGTGGGACTGTCTGTGTATCTGTCCGAGGGGCCAGCCCACTGCAATTCACGGCACTTTGGGGCTTTGTGAGTCAATGTTGCAGGCATTCAAGTTGTTACTTTGTCCGTTCCTTGTTTCAGGCGCCGAAGAGGAAGAAGAAAGATTTCCTGACGGACGCTGAGAAGGAAGCTCTGCAGAACTACGAGATGATGAAGTCCAGGAAGTCGGTCAAGTTTGCACCCGCAGAGAGGTAAGCCATCGGTGTGCCGAATCTCCCTTCCCTTTAACAACAGACACCCCCTTCCGCTTTGTTTATCAGAGCGGATACCCTGAATTTCCCAAACTCCCCCCCCTCCCAAATTGGAAGCGCCAATTTTTGCCCAGGCCGTGTGAGGAAGAATCATTTGGATTTGGACCGCGATTGAAAGCGGGACCTTTCGATGTGAGACTGCCGTCGTTGTTGTGACAGACAAACCCCTTCCTCACATACCCTAGCAATGTTGTCAAGGCCAAGGTGGTCACGTGTTTCGTTTTCAGTGGCGACAACGAGGATGATGATGAGGAGGAGGACGAAGCAGCAGCAGCAGATGGTGATCAAGAGGGAAAGGAAGGAGAAGAGGAGGATGAGTTCGGCGAAGACGGAGAAAAGCGACCCATCAACTACCAGGCACGCTACTCTGTTATCTATCTGTCCATTCTCTGAGCGTTCTTTTCTCATCAGCAAAGAGGCCAAGCATTTGTCAGTCCAAAGCAAAATGCGAGGAACCAACATAAGCAGGACACATTTGCCAAAAGAAAAAAAAAACTTTGCATCGACACACATAAAAACTCACACTCACAAATAAAGTAGATCTACACCCTTACTTTTTTCAATGTTGAAATTTTGGTCAAAAAAGTGCGCGTTATACCTGGGTGTGTGGATGAAAAAAAAAAAGTTCTTTTTCTAACAGATCGCCAAGAATAAAGGCCTGACGCCAAAGAAGAAGAAGGAAAACAGAAACCCGAGAGTGAAACACCGACGGAAGTACAAGAAGGCTCTGATCCGGAGAAAGGGACAGGTAACCGACACATCAGTTGTTTAGTGGGGTCTCATTTGCACAGGGCGCAGACAAGTGCGACTGGCAGGCGCAAATGATAGAACAGTGTTGTGAATGAGGATATGCCAAGTCTTCCTCAAGCTAAAATTACTGGAAAGCGTTTGTTTTCTTTTCACTCGCTTGAAGTGAAAGAGTTGCAACATCAATGTTTTCCCAGTGCATCCATTTTTCCCCAGCTCTGCACTCCCACTGCATTTGCCGGCGACTCAATGCTGCAAGAACATTCTTGTTCCTGATCACGTGACCACGACCTGGACTAATTCGTCCAGTTGAATAATTGCAGGTTCGGACGGTGCGGACGGAGACGGAGAGATACGGCGGTGAACTGTCCGGGATCAGAGCGGGACGAATCGCCAGCAGGAAACTCAAGGCGTGAGCTGCGCACGAAAGTTGCGCAGTAAACAACTCAATTGTTGCAAGAGGACTTTTCATATCAAGGCTTTGACACAAAAAAGGCGTTGACTAACACCCGTAATTTTCAAGGCGCATGGAAAAACAAACACATTTATTTTCCTGCATCGAATCAAATATCCTCCACAAAACATTTTTGCGCTGGCCAACCAGAAAGTGAATACAAAGCGCCTCTCGTGTGTAAATGAATGGGTACGGAAGTTGGATTGTCATGATTGAGGTTGCCACAATGGTGTGCATTGTGCGAATTTCTAGAGCGTGTTTAGCTGCTAATTCAGAATTGTTAGATCAGACTCAACGACTTGTGATGAATGAGCCAGCTGATAGATGTTTTGTTCCGGGAAATGCATTGTGAGTGGATGTTTTATGTGTTATCTGGAATAAAGAAAATTGAACTGGAGATAAAATCTGCGCAGTTGTTGTCACAAAGCGTTCAGTCGTGGTCAAATCAGCTGATTTTGTGTCCACTTGTGTCTCGCTCAGGTGTTTGCTTCTGATTGAAGTTTGGTCTGTTAACAAGGTATTGAGAGGACACAGTTGAACAGGTTTGGAATAAAACTTCAGAACTGAACTTGGCACACAAAGGATCCTCAAAACAAAATCCCAGGTGCTGTTCGTCTTGGTTCACACAGGATGCGTGATGTGAACAAGTAAGCTTCGTCAGCGTAAAGGCCGAGCGCCCCTGCCCCCTACCGTCCATCACGTGACTATGTTAGGCTGGGCAAGACCAGGGGGGTCGGGGTCCCGGCCCAGCTGAGGATGGGGGGGGTGGGTGGGTCCTGCACGACGACGACGCAGACATCGACTCCATAAGGCCGTCCTGACTTCATCGCGCGCGGCCTAAAAATGGGACACGTCCCATTGTATGTTGTGTGGACACCCACAATACGGTTTCCATTGGTTGTGACGTTACGTTGTGTGAGGCGCGCTGTGTGAACTTCGGTGGTTGTCCCAAACACCTGACTCGCTCAGGCAAACGGGCCTGATGCTCTGAGCAATCCGGACTTTTCAGAGTTTGTCATCGTACTCTTTTCTTGAACTCGTGATTTGTGTTTTTGTACAGTTTATTTTCACCTTCAGCGCATGATATACACAGAAACACATGAACATTCAGCATCTTACTTCAGCCACACATTTCCACGAGCACGAACACACAAGAAAACCTGTGAGCAAGGCATGCGCTCAGGAGACACGTCCCTTTAGCTTGACTTCACAATTCTTTTTTCCTGACCCCCCAAACAAAACACGATCCAAAATTTCGTTTCGGCTTTTTTCAGCCGAAACTTCCTCAATAGTCCGGAATAAACCTTGTGACCAAAGCCAGGAAGCAAAACCCTTCAATCTCTTTTCCTCTTGTATTCCCAAATCATCCAGAACATTTTTTTTTCTTCTTCCAGAACACAGTTGAAGCTCCTGTCACCCCCCCCCTCTCATTCGCTTTGGCAACCAATCATCAAGAGTTTCACAGGCAAACGTTACTTGTACAGGAATGAAATTCT
>JAAUYG010118734.1_pt1 | contig 11300 bp, 11 predicted proteins | sample 7278091 | NCBI WGS metagenome assembly JAAUYG01 (sample SAMN14350201, study PRJNA611818) | marine sediment metagenome | isolation source: surface marine sediment (0.6m) | place: French Polynesia: Moorea | collected 2018-08 | reverse complement strand
TGACCACTTTGCAAAAAAGGAAAGCCCAACTGTGTTTGGGAAATCTCAAGTTGACCTACCTGAGCTTTGTCCCGGATTTGTTGCGACTTGACATCTCGATGGATAGTGCTTGGCGTGTCTTCGTTGTCTGAAAATAAAAGGAGCATTTCATTTTTGTTGGGAAAACTTTTTGTAACCATGTGTTTGTCTGTTGAACGAAAGTCGTCGTCTTTACCGTGACCACCAAAACGAACGCAGGTTCTGTCAACAAAGTGAAAGTTACTGCAAAGAAGAAGCCAGGATTCAGTGTGGAGTTGTGGCCAAAAGACATCAAGCTGAATTTTGGGGTTTTCTCGTCGAGTTTCCGTCTTCACAATTTTAACTCTTTCGAGCTTGGTTGTGACAAGACTCGGAGAGGCCCACAAAACTCCGATTGAAAATTTTTTGGCCACATGGCTGAGTCGTGAGGAAGAAATGGCCCCCACGTCCAGGCAAAAAGCATTTGTTCCGTGCAAGTTTGCAAATTGAAACTTTTTTTCGACTGATGAGAGAAAGACAGTTCCGCAGAAAACAAGGGCGCTTATCAGCGCTGAGGCCGCACGGCCTTCCATGCTCGAGCTTGGTGGGTGGGGGGAGGTCCGTCTCTTACGATGACAACAACGACGGCAGTGACTCAGGCCGGCTCCGCTATCAGCTTCGCGGCCTAAAATTAGCAACCAAGCAAAACGCAAAAGCAGACCATACGGACATGAAATGGCAGAGATAAGAACCTTGATAACACACCAAGCAAAACACTTCTGGTCACTACTTCTGGTAAGTAGTTTTCAGAAGCTTTGCACAAAATATGGCCCAATATCCCAGGAGAGCAAAGCATGACGAGTCTAACAGAGATCGCTGCGGTAATCGGGGTGTGCCTGCAGACAGCATCCACCTACCTGCTTTCGTCCTGGGCAATCCTCTGGGCTGCCAGTACCGATTCCTAATTTGGGGCGTGCTATTATCTGTGTATGACAAATCATGCAACAGTTCCTCTGGCGCATCAGACATCTTGTCGGAAAACCACCCAGATGTTTGCGTTCCGTACTTCAGTTTTACACGCGGACCATTCGTTTGTTGTCCAGTTTCTATCTACATTCCACTCAGTGCAGTAAAATTCACATCTCCATCGCTGCGCGAGATGCTATTCCGAAACTCGCGCTTCACAAACACCGCAACTGCTCTTTCCCACCTTCGTCAAAACCGTCATTGAAGACGGAACGTCTGAGACGTAAGTGTGACCAACTGTTCACAGACAGGAATGTGAAAAAAGCGCCGGAGACTGATACTCTACGCAAACAGTTCTGCGTTGTTGGCAGATAAGTCGAGACAAACACGCCTGTGTATTGACTGTTCTCCCCTTACGGAAAGTGGAGCGAACCAAGTCACTTTTTTTTTCATCAATATCAGTGATAACGTATCTGTGAAATCACCCGCCACACTGAATCCAGACAAATCCACAGAATAACGATTTCCTGCAAGTTTTGCTGTTCTAGTTCAATCAAATCGCACCACTTGCCATGTGGGTTTTTTCTTCACGATTCATAGAGGGGTTTTTATTTTTCTCATCATGAGGTCCAATGAAACATGCCAAAACCAGATTCGCGGAGTTAATTCCAGACAGATGGAACTGTTCTGACACATCTGCTTATGTGACACATATCTCAGACCGTGTTTCAGTGCGCGTGCACTTTCTGCTCCGTTGAAGAAAGAGACAAACAAGTTCGTCACAATTTGCGCAGTATCCGTCATTCAGACTGGACCTTTTTTTTTTTTTTTTTGTTTGTTTGTTTGTTTGTTCGACTTTTCTACTTATGAAAATGAGCAACTCGTCTTTTTTCTCCTCTGATGAATTTCTCTCTCCATGACACTCACACATTACGTAAGTGAGATCAAATCAACGATTTTTTTTTTCTTTCTTCCTTTTTTTCAGAGTGGGTCATTCCAATGTTTCATTTCTCGCCAGGGTCAAAAATTAGTTCTTTCTCTCCCGACTGGGGAAGCCCTCAACTTGCTGCCAATGTGTGATACAAGGGTGGATGAGTAGGATGAGGGATGTGGAAATCAAACAAACGCAGACACCTAGTGCACTTGTACTTGAGAAGGATGTGACCTCATTCAGCATCACGGTTGAGGTCACACCCTGGTACAGTGCATGTGTACCCACTCCACTTACTACTGGGGAGAAATACCTTCAGAGAACATGGCCAAACAGCAAAACAATGATTTGTGGGAGATCATAACTTATCTGATAACTCAGATTAGATTTTTATGTGGCTCAAGATACCGGCATAGTCCAGGCACAATGTCTGATCTGTGGAGTGTTTACAGTTTCCAGACAGTTAACAGTGGGGCATTGGGCGAAAATTGACACACAAGCAAGGTGTGGAATGTGCCCAAAGAAACCTGTTAATCCAACACTAAACAGTACAACATTCTCACCTGCACCATTTCCACTCTTGTGGAATCTATTTCTCACGGTTTCTTCACTCATTTTGCCCAAAAAGCTCGTTTGTTTGATTCACTGACTGATAACGTGTAATCTTTCTGCTTGACCTAATTTGGGGCTCATCCGGGTCTGGTGTTCTTGCACACATTTCGTGTTTAAAAAACAAAATAAATAAGGGAAAAGGCGAAAATACTATTTTTTATCCTTGCTTTGGTATTTTCAAGGATAGTTTCGAGGAAGGCTGCTTCAGAAAACATTTCTCAATTTAATTTTCATGTCAGGCAACCGAGCAACAGAGTAAAGAATCCATTGCCTGGTGACATCTGGTGTAAAACAGACATGATGGCAGCCGAATTTGAGAGAGCCTTGGCTTTAAAAGCCACCGATAAACCTACTGCGATTGCTATTTTCCACAAAATTGGTAAGCAAAAATGTACAAGCATTAATTTTGTTGCGTTTGTCGTATTCTCGTGTTGAAATGTTGCCTTTACTGCCGAAAACAGCCACTCAAACCTCTGAATTCGTGAAAGCTGAGTCATTTGCGGTGCCCAAAGAAAAAAGGGTTGACAACAGAAACTTGAAAACATTTCCACACCATTAGAATGTCACAGGCATTACCACCATGCTGTTTCCTGAATCCCTCACTGGTTGGAATAGATTTTTTCCGTCGGTTGTGTGTACCCGAGATCATCTTGAAAGTGAGCGATAATAGGGGATTCTCTGTCAGATCTGTTGGGACAATGAACGCATTTCACGTTCTGAACTTTCTCATGTTCTCTACGCTCCTCAAAAATTATATTTAAAAGATTTACATCAGTTGTGCAAAATTGATGGCTCCACAGAAAACTTCAGGTTGCAGGCATTGACGTCTGCTCCAGTTTCTGTGTTGGCGCCTGTCAGAGTGCGACTTACGACCTCAAGTCTTTCAGAAATATTCCTCTTCCAGGGATGTAAGCGCTTTCTGTACTCTGCTCTCACAAAGCCGATCTTACTTGCAGTCAAACGTGAGGTCGACAACTCGGACGATGAAGGCATCAAAACGAAAGAACAAGCTATTTTGGAGCTAGGACAATTGTTGGCAGAAACCAAGCAGGCTGAAGGTAATGTGTTTGTGGAAAATTTGTTTTTGTGTCATTTTCTTTGCTACAGCAGGATAAAACAACACAGCATTTTGACAGACAGACAAACACGGGTACCGGTGTGCTAACTGTTTTCTGAACTTATCTAATTCAGTATCCTTCAAGAATTTTCCTCCGGTCATTTTAGAATTGGCTGGGTTGATCAAGTTTACCCGACCTTTCCTCACATGTGTCAGCAAAGCCAAAGCTGCGAAGCTGGTTAGAACTTTGGTCGACGAGTTTCTTGACATGGAGGCGTCAACAGGCAAAGAGGTAGAATATCGATCAGTGTACCATTTCGCGTCTTTACAGTGTTTTTCGTTTGAAATGTTGTTATCTTCATCGGTTATTCTACTTTGTTCAGGTGGAGTTATGCACAGAATGTATTGAATGGGCAAAGAATGAGAAAAGAACATTCTTGCGACAAGCGTTGGAGGTGCGTACAAATCCCCATTTGCTTGAGTTTTTCTCTCTCACATTGTCTTCTGATCTGAATGGATTTAATTTATCAAATGACTTGTACGTCGAAATTGTGTTTGAGTGGAAATCTCTTTTCTTTCTCTGTAGACTCGACTGATTTCGCTGTACTTTGAAACTGGAAAATACGAGGAAGCTTTAAGTTTAGGTGAGTGGGCTTGGCATCAAGTTTGTGAAAACAAAAAAGGGCGCAGATTCCAAGCCATTTGCTGCCTGCTGTGAATGTAAATGTTGTGCACTGTCATTTGTTTTTTTCCAGGCTCCACACTGCTCAGAGAGCTGAAGAAACTTGATGACAAGGCGCTGCTTGTTGAAGTTCAGTTGTTGGAGAGTAAAGTGTATCATGCGCTCAGCAACCTGCCCAAAGCCAGGTATGAGCGAAGTCTCACATTCATAGATTTACAAGTGTATTCAGGCCGCGCGGTTGAAAGCGGAACCGCCCTTTTCAGTCACCATGCCGTCGTCGTTGTCGTCACAGACGGAACCGCTCTCCCCCACCTCAAATTTTCGCGTGACCTGATTCTAGGAGTGCAACCTTGACGCTGATAAGCGCCCTTGTTGGGCGGGGCAGTTGTTGGAGTCAAACGTTGTGTTGGAGAACAGAAAATAGAAACGCATTCTTTGAATACTTCCAGAGCTGCTCTTACTTCCGGTCGAACAACAGCAAACGGCATCTATTGCCCACCAAAGCTACAAGCGGCACTGGATCAGCAATCAGGTTGGTTTTCAGACATTTTTGTGAAAACAAGGGCGCTTATCAGCGTCGAAGCAAGCAGCCTAATCTTCAAAATGCTCTTGTGTTGCAATTTGAGGTTTGTAATAGCATGAGCTGCATTCGAAGAGGGAGATGAGCAGTGCTGTTTGTGCTTTTGTGCAATTTTTGGTTTGTGATGGTATGTGAACTGCATTGGAAGAGGTAGATGAGTCCTCATGCAACTACAATGACAATGATGGCATGACAGCAACAATGGCATGATGACTCAGATAAGCCACCAGCCGCTGAAGGCGGCGCTCGGCTTAAAAAAAAAACAAAAACAAAAAAAAAACAAGCGAACAAACAACCGGCCTTGTTTGCAAACAGAACACTTGAGATTCCTGCCCGTTGCTTTTCAGGTATTCTTCATGCAGCGGATGAGAAAGACTTCAAAACCGCCTTTTCCTACTTCTACGAAGCATTTGAAGGTTACGATTCCGTGGACAGTCCAAAAGCTGTGACAGCGCTGAAGTACATGTTGCTGTGCAAAATCATGCTCAACAGGTGGGTTGGTTGGTTGAATTGAAACCAGATTTGTTTTTGCATTAAGGCGGGATCACACCTGGCGTATTACGCCCATTGCCAGGGAAAAATATGCCGTGACTCATTCATAAAATCGAGACAGGTTCGATTTTATGAATGGGTCCCGTGTTTATGCAACGGGCGTGATACGCCAGATGTGATTTGGCCTAAAAACTCACAAAGACGGAAGAAAAACAACATGAATTCGTCATTTTAGTCCTGATGATGTGCAGTCAATTGTGAGTGGGAAACTGGCTCTGAGATACAGTGGACCCAACGTGGAAGCCATGAAAAACATTGCCCAGGCCAGCCAGAAGAGATCTCTTGCTGACTTCCAAAAGGTAAAAGTCGTCAGTGTTACCCCAGGACTCCAGTAGTGGCAAGATGGTTTCAGCTCAATACTGCCACAAGTAAAAATTGATTTCAAGTTTTCTGAGCGAATTTTTCGGCTTTCTCGCATCAAGTTCTTTTCGTCTCATTGCAGACGCTGAACACGTACAAAGTGGAGCTTGTCAACGATCCAATTGTGAGAGCGCATCTCGATTCCCTGTATGACAATCTCCTGGAACAGAACTTGTGTCGCATCATCGAACCATTCTCCAGAGTGCAGGTGGAACACGTGGGGCAACTCATCAAATTACCCCTGGTAGGTTTTTAGGCCGAGCGCGACAAAGTCAGGACGGCCTTGTGGAGTCACGCACGCGTCGTTGTCGTTGAGGACCCGGAAACCCCCCCCCCCTCACCCCGAACCGGGCGCTCGGCCTTCACGCTGACGAAGCGTACTTGCATTTTGCTTCGTGGTTCAGACAAATGTTTCAGCAATTCCTTGTCATTTGTTACTTTGTGGCGCAACGTTCACAAGTTCATTTTCTTCGTTTCAGGACACAGTTGAAAAGAAATTGTCTCAAATGATTCTCGACAAGAAATTCAGTGGTACGTAGGACAGTAAAATTCCTGCCAACATTTTGAACTGTTTCCACTTGCATGTTGAACAAATATTTTCTGACGGCCTGAATTTTTGCAGGTATTTTGGATCAAGGGGAAGGTGTACTGATTGTGTTCGACGAAACTCCCGTGGACAAGACGTACGAAAGTGCGTTGGAGACGATACACAGCATGGGAAAAGTTGTCGATTCCTTGTACGAAAAGACAAAGAAGCTACATTAGGAAATGTAGGGAAACAGACCGTATTGTCCTGTATAAATCGTCAACTTTTGTTCTTGGTGACTTGAATAAACATTTTTGCAGAGAACAGATTTTTAATTTGGTGAGACTGGACGGATAAAAACACAGAACGCAACGGACGAAACGTCCCGAAGTTCAATGCAAAGGTCATATCCAACATGCGGAAAAATAGTTGCTCGGAAGATCTCCCGAAGGGTGTCGGAACCAAACATAATCTTCAATGATCGAGAGGAATCGTGTCGACGAATATCTTGACTGAAACGTTACCTCGATCACGTGAGGCTGCACCGGGTGGTGGAGGGGAAAACCACGACGCACAAGTCTCCTTTTGTGAAAGCATTTACTTAAGCCAATAAATTACATTCACTGTTTAGTCTTGAGAAAATATACCCTTTCGTCTGGTCAAATCTATGCAGACCAAAAACTTGTTGGGTGCTTCGAACCTGGAACTGGACAGAACACCATCCCACAAGCAAAACCGTACCAGGGCAATAAACTGGAAAGAGGTTAGCTTGCCGACTGCGTGAAATTCTTGGTTACAATCTTTTCCGAAGTTTCACTCTCGACGTAAAACACAAGGCTAAACCCAGAACCGCAACAAAATCCTTCCATACAGCAGACCAAAGAACACCCAGCACAGCAAAGGTTTTTTTGAAGCACAATGCAACAATTTGACCCTTTGACCTCGAAGAAACGGAACAAAATTGCCCACGCAACCGTCATAATCCGGATTCAGTTCGCAACTTGGTCTGCAGTTGACTAGATTACCAACAGGTCCAACGACGGGTTATTTCTTCAGCGCTTTCATTCTTGCATCCAAGTTGTCACAGTTGCCTTTGATTGACGTCATGTTCTCCGCTAATGTTTTCTGTACCTGCAACAAGAAGGGAAGAAACGTTCAGTCTTTGACAGCACAAGCACAGTTTGGGATGTGTCGTTGTTGACCAATTTTTTTCACAAGAGAAAACAGGTTGGCACATTCGGCCGCGAGAGACATTTGTGTTGCTTACCTCCGACAACATGGTTCCGTGAGATTTCAAATGACCTTGAATTTGTTGCTGGGCTGTGTCTAAGTGAGTCAGAGCCTGGCTGAACTGTAAGGCTGAAAGCAGAAATTCACGCAATCCTGATACTTGCGCTGGGAATGGCACAATTAGTCAAACCAGCTCGGCACAATTTTTTTTTTTTTTTTGACTTTTTAGGCCGAGCGCCACGAAGATGGTACAATGATGTGATCACGTGATGGCGGCGGGGCGCTCGGCCTTTTACGCTGACGAAGCGGACTTGTTTGTCTGGGAAATATAGAAGCAGTTGCAAACCTTGTTCGTGCAGATCTTTCAACGCACTCATTCTCTCCACGACATGAGGAAGCGAATCTGCGAGCGAATCCCACTTCTTAACGAGATCATACAGCTCGCTGACCTGAAAATGCGCACAAGACACCTGTGGGTTTCAGCAGTCCAGCCTTTTCTGAAGTTTCATATCACACAACCTTGAAATTGCAGACTTCCCTTCAAAGAATAAAATTTGGAAGAAGTAATAAATTCAGAATAAAATTTGGAAGTTGTAATAAATTCAGACATCTGTGTTAAAATTAAAACCTTGCTGTCCTTATCCGCCTCCACAACAGCCTCTTTCTTTTCAGTCAGCTGATTCAGTCTGGAACCCAAGGCCTGCACGCGTCCTTCAATCTGCTCCAGCTGACTGGGATCCAGCAACTTCGTCTTTGCACTTAGAATGCCAATAGCACCCTGCGTCAAAGAGAAAAAGCTTGGGTGAACCCTATTGGTTTCCGGGGTCCGACCAATCATTTTTGTAAGACTAACCAACTTCACCGCGCACTCACCACAAGACTTTTGTTGTTTGTGTCAGCTGTGAGAGCAGACTGAAAACAGAAACAGCAAGATTTGAACAGTTTGATCATTCATTGCTGCGTTCATTTTCGAAAGGAACTTTTTGTGTGGGAATCTCATGAGAATCTTACCAATTTTTCGGGATGTTGCCCAACGACTGCGTCCAGTCGTTCAAGTCTTTGTTCCAAGTCGGCCAGCTGCAAATGAATAAGTGGTCAGTGAAACTCAACAATTGCATCTTCTGTTTAACTACTGATCATTTCATTTTGCAAAGGCAAAGTGCATTTACCCGAGCATTACTGGAAAACTTGGCTTGTTCGGGTCTGTAGAAGAGTTGATAAGTGACCGCGTTATCCCCCGAGCCTTTCTCGTCCTTCTTTCCAGCTGTTTTTGCTGCTTCGGGTTTGTACGATGCTAATTCTGTCAGAAGACGTCTGAAAAGAAGAATAGTTTGTCACTCTCACAGACAGCAGTTTTCGGCAGTTGATGTTTTGTGTTCTTGTGGCTAACCACGACAACGGTGAACCTTTCTTTCAGTACTTTTGAGTTTGTTTCACTGTTTCGAGTGAGACCGTGCCATTTGGGCAGTTGTATCCAGTTGCCTTCCCTTTCTGGTCACCTTGATGTTGAGCAAGTTTATGAAACAAACAAAACAATTGGAAAAGTAAACCACACTCTACCTACTTTTGCAAGGCACCTTGAGGATCTGCCAGATTCAGTTCTCCGTTCGGTCCCAGTAATTTATCCAGATGAAGATCCGTCAGTTGCTTGTCCAGATATTCCACTTGTTTTGTGAGTTGCACAGGTGACAATTTTTCATTGGAAGCATCCGCCTGAAATCGCAAAGAATTTTTTTTTTCTTTTTTTTGATATCGGGTGTGTCCTTTCAGACATACAAGACGTTGTTCACAGTCGTTTTGTTGGTTATGTCATTGAAACATGTTTGTTTTGATCGACATGTGAAGAGATGTCCGGGCTACAAGGTCAGAACAGTGCTCGCGACGAGTGTGAGCCCTGCAATCACTCCTGTGACAATAAAGCGCGAAAAAAAAAAAAAAAAAAAAAACCAGCACAAAACTTGTCTGTACCTTTACACCCTCCTTAATCTGAGAAACTTCTTCGCTGAGTTGACGAATTTCATGCTGCAAACGCTGGTATTTCTGCTGCGGTGTTTCTTCCTTGAGTTTGCTCTCTTCACTCTGCAAAATCCACGTTGCCACAGAGATAGAATTCAAGAATGGGTTCGTTATTATGCAAAATGCATGACAGGTAGGCCAGGCAAATTTCTGCTGTTTCACTTTGGTAACTGTTAGTTCCACTCAAAACTCACCAACTCATACTCAGTTTTATCTGGAACGCTGTAGCCTGTCCTTCTGCCCTTGCTGATTCTGTCCGAGAAATCAACATTACCCGAAGCCACGTCTTTGCCTTTGAACTTCTGGAATGCTTCCGAAGCACTCACACCAACTTTTTCAATGTTGTCGGATTCAAACTCATCCTGAAGGCAGAACCAAAATCCATGAAGAATGAAAGGCAAGCAACAAAGGTGGCACGAAAAGCGTGGCGGATTCTTTTTTCTATATATATTTTTTTTTTATTGAAGTAAAATTCTGTTGAACTGACACGACAACAATCTTTGAGTGAGGCAATCTCGTGGAATCAAGCTGTTTCTGTAACGCGAACTGTCACCGTCACAACAAAATGAGACAAACAACGATGAGCATTCTGTTTTGAATTGGGAGAGGGGCACAAAAGCGTGCCTACCGTTTCCTCGAGTTCCTGTTCAGCCTCTGGAAGGTCACTGGTCTCGTACACGTCTGGAGAATCCACATCCTGCAAATTGTGCGATAAAAACAATGATTGTTCAAGGTGCATTTGTTGCGTGCTTTGTCGTGCGTCAAAGCACACGCACACGTACACACCCTTCACACATGGAGTCCAACAGAGTTGGACCCAAACACGATCGACACTTTTTTGCTTTTTTTAAGAAGGGGCGGCCTTATGGAGTCTGTGTCGTCTTTGTGGACCCCCCCAACAACATTGTCCATGTGGGGTTGACATCTGTGGATTCAAGAACAACTGCAGGGGAAGGGCTTGACATCAATGCGTGCGGTGGGGGGGGGGTACACTGGTCTCGCAAGTCTGGGTCTGCGCGGCCTGGCAATACACCCACGGGAAAGGTATAGACACCTCTGGGTTATCGTGGAAATGAGATTGAGATCCAGATCGATATCGATCCACCCACGGATCAAAAGATTGCCCCCCCCCCCCGACCTCAAGCAGGAAAGTGACCAATGTTTTTCTGAAGTTCTGCCCACATAGATCGAAAATCTGCAGCCGCCTGAAGTATATACAGTATGAAATGCACATGTTCTTTTCCAATTTGCTGGTTACTTTTTAACGTCAATTGTTTATTTTACCAGAGAAACTCACAATTCCAGGCAGGTTGGCATATTTTGGATCCGCCATCTTTCCTGTCAAAAGTTTCCGGAAGTTAGATCTAGATCTGGTTCACCCAAAAAATCTAAAGAAACAAGAAAATAATCGGAGTATTGTGAAACAGTGAAAGAATTTTGTATCTGCTTGATGGATTCTACAACAAAGATATATGAAGAAAGGCAGCATATAAAAGTAACTCAACAACTTTCTCTTACTTGACACCTGAGTCTTCTTCTTGGTAAGGGTGTAAGTAGAGAAATTTCTGGCTTGTCCCCAATTCCGCGCGTTCCACAAAAATATGAAAAAGTTGGGGTTTTTTTGTTTGTTTTATTGTCTCCACGCATAAAAAAATCTTGTCTTTTGGGGCAAAATTGTTTAATGTACAATGTGTCGACTCATTCTTTTTTGCCAATTAGACTTGGTATAACAGGAAAACAATTGAAATAGTTTCTTGGCTTCTGACAAGCTACATTTTGCGAACAGAAACC
>JAAUYG010194600.1_pt1 | contig 11301 bp, 6 predicted proteins | sample 7278091 | NCBI WGS metagenome assembly JAAUYG01 (sample SAMN14350201, study PRJNA611818) | marine sediment metagenome | isolation source: surface marine sediment (0.6m) | place: French Polynesia: Moorea | collected 2018-08 | reverse complement strand
TTTATATAATGTGCTTGCATGGTTTTATGCCCGTGTGTTGGGGGTTGTGGACCCATATCCTCAACATTTCCCCCCCCCCCCCCCATCCGGTCCATTAAGGTATGCGGCATTCTTCCACGTGAGGCGTAACTTAGCTCTGCGACATTATTCCCAAAATATATTATGGTATTCCCAGTTATTCCCGAGATTAAAAATGTATATGCATGATTCGACATTTAAATTTGTCAAAAGTAGCGTTTTAATTAGAGGAAATCTATTTGCAAGCTTCTTGATACACCAAGGACACCTGGCGGTAATGGTGCGAACTAGGAAAGATTATATACATATTGACTCTCTAATCCTGCAACAATTGGGCCTTGGCCGTGGCGCAGGGGTTAGGGGTATGGTATCTGGTGTAGTTGATGATAAGCGCAGTTGGTGAATAAGGTCGTAGGTACGAACCCGGGGTGAGAAGTCTTTCCCTGAGGTTTTCTTTTTTCCCCCGGAAAGGTTTAAGGACTTTACTCCTCTTTATTTCGTGAAAGGTTTTGATGAAATCACCATCAAAATTAATGTTAATGCTAGTAAATAAGCGTTTTGTACTGTGCGTTTTGTACCTTTTGGCTTTACCGTCCAAATATTTCTATCAAATTTATTGGGCCGTTTCAACTGAACTGCATAGCATGGGTTGATTTTAAAATAGCAAGTGCAGGAATAACTTTTCGCATATTGTGTATATATGTTTTATATGGTAGCCCTTAGGTGACATTTGCCTTGGGCCTCGTCAGCAGAGGTTATGTCATCTGAATTCGTCCGTCGTCCCTCGTATCGATACCAATTATCTCCGAACCTACCGCGTGGATTTTTTTCTTTTAGAAATTTAATTTCAAATTACCATTCTGTCCGTATAGGAAATCCAAAACTTTAATCATCTGGAAAACGAGCGACCGTAGAATGAAACCCAGTTAAATTTAGGACTCTGATGTAGTTGTAACATATATATGGGGTAGTATTTTCCCCTGTTAGTGTTTAAGGTCATTTTACAGCATTTGGTACACTTATCTCAAAATTGCCTGTAATTCGGACATGGCTGGCCGTAGAGCACACGGAATGCAATTTGGGAGTCAGGAAGACTACAGTAACATGTCTATGGTGTACCTTTGACCTTTTGGTGTCCAAGGTTATTTTGGGGTCATTCTGGGCACTTGTGTCAAAATGGTCTGTAACTCCTAAACGGCCGGCTGGAGGGCAAAACTGACTGAAACTTGGGAATCAGGGGGTAATTGTAAGATTCATATGGGGTACCATTGACATCCTGGTGTTCAACGTCATTTTGGGTTCATTCAGTGAAATTGTCTCAAAATGACATGCAACTCGGAAACGGCTGGTCGGATTGAAAGTTGGGACCACGGGGGTACTAGAAGAACTTGTGTGAGGAAAAATTGACCTTTAGTGTTCATGGTTATTTTACTGCCATTTGTTGTACTTGTCTTATAATTCCAACCCGAAACGTAACTCGAAAACGGATGGCCATAATGCAAAACATAAGGCATTTCTGGCATATAGAACATATGTTTATTAAACTTACTGTACAACTGATGTGCATTAGAACATGCACGGTATAGATCTACAACATACATGTAGATTATATATTGCATATAGAACATTAGAACACATGTGTACAAAAATTACTCTGTACAACTGATGTGCATTAGAACATGCACACGATATAAACTTGAGTACTCAGTCAATTCTCCCAAAGTTCACCCCCAAACATTTCATTATCTCAGTCCATTATGTCAGTCAATTCTCCCACAGTTTATCTCCAAACAGTTCATTATCTCAGTCCATTATCTCAGGTCATTCTCCCACAGTTCATCGCCCAAACAGTTCATCGTCTCACAGTCCATTCTCCCACAGTTCATCCCCAAAACAGTTCATCATCCACCATAGCTATTCTCCAAACAGTCCATTCTCCCAGTTCATCTTCCAAACAGTTCATTATTTCAGTCCATTCTCCCACAGTTCACCCCCCAACAGTTCATTCTCTCACAGTTTATACCGCTGTGACAGCTCATTCTCCAATAGTCCATTCAGCCATAGTCCATTCTTTTACAACGTTCATCTTCCTGCAGTATTACTTGATTTCCCAGCAGTTACTCTCACAGCAGTCCTTACCCCTACAGTCCATCCACCAAATTATAGTCACCCTCTACCAGTTCACACCCCAACAGTGCACTTCCCAGTAGTTCATTTCCCCCACGGTTCTTTTTCATCGAGTTCAACCCTACAGCTTATCCTCATACAGTTGTTCCTTCGGCTGTATATCCTCCAGCAGTTGACTCCTATCCAAGCAAACATTTTTGAGCATTTTCCACAGATACCGGATATATTCGCCAGGTGGCGCTCACGCCCTGCACTGACCAGCGGAAGCAGACGGCGGCAAGACGACGTCATCTTCTGTTTTCCGGGGCCACTCCGTGCCGCTCAGGACGACCTCGAGCACGTGTTTGATGCTAGGTACGACATGGTCGGACCCTTCCTTCAAGTCGTCCACGTCTCCGACCCCGCTTAGAACTGCCACAGTGGCCCCCAGACCAGCCTCCCGACCCATTCCCAGGTCGGCCTGTGTGTCCCCGACCATGACCGCCTCCCACGCCGGGACCCCCAGAGCCTCGCAGATCCGGATGGCGTTGTGTCCAGACGGCTTGGGCACGGAATCTGGATCATCTCCGCAAACTAAGTAATCCACGTATTGAGAAGATCCTGTGGCATCTAGAAAGGCTTGAGTGGCTCGTCGGCAGTCGGCTGTGCACACTGCGACCTTGACCCCGGCTCGCTGTAGGATCCGGAAGAGGACGGCTGGGTTGTCCAGGGGACGAGCATCCGCGGTTGCCAGGGACGTGGCGTGGTGCTGCCAGACATCTGCCACCATGGATTCGGCCTGGGCTCTGGGATACAACAGTAGTTGCAAGAATATCAGATTTGTGGCTTATTTTGGTATGTGTGGCACCCGTCGAACGGCTTTGGCCACTTTTAATAGGCCTGAGAGTAATTTCTGATTGACACTGACGTTATACAAAGATAGGCCAAAGTTGATATTAAAAATATCAAATTAAAAAAAGAAAAAGTTGATGTTGAATTTATTATACTTTGACTCTATCATAGCGTTATCATAGGTTACCATGACAAAACTTTGTCTGTATGCTGGTAACGTCCTGTACAATTATCGGTCGCAAGACATGACAAGGCATGAAGGATTGCTATGATTGCTTGGAAGCACCAAACCATAACCACAGTATTCAACCAGAAATTCGGAACAGTAAGGTCCCAGTGAATCATATTTATATTATCAGGGGACCTGTGGTACAACGGATAAAAATAAACTTTCTACCAACACAAGTCACTCCATGTTTAGTGGCGCATTTAATGCTTTTTAAAATCCGGAGAACGCAAAATGTAAACGGTTATACTTAGCACTGCCCTGATGTTAATATAACACTGCAATTAGAAGCATTGTTGCCCATTATGCAGCGATAGCACCATTTTTATTAATGAATAACGATGATTATGACTACAATACCATTAAAGATCCAGAACAACATCAAAATATACCTGCTGAGCCCCTCCTCTTCCAAGACCTCCCGAATTCGCTCTCGGTTTTGTTGGGATGTTCCCTCAGCAAACAATCCAGGTCGCCATCGGAGAGATCTGGAGCAGTACCCCAGCTCTGACAAGAGTCTAGATTGCAGTGACAATCCTGTCACTTCCTCCAGTCTGTATCAAAGAAACAGCTGCATAATGTTAATATTTAAAAATTTAAAAAGACAAACAAATATATAGGTATATCAAATGTCGCAAAGATAAAATGACTGATTTATTTTCAAAAAAAAAATCTTTTCCAGATTTTCCAATTTGTTCGTTATGCTATGGAAATAGTTGGCTTCTCTTCAAATAAAAGACTGCCTAGATGAATAATTGCGCAATGTAACAGATTTTACAAACAGGAACTTCATATAGGCCTACAGGATATCTTTCATTTCTTTCTTTTCTCCATATCGAATATGGACATAAGGAACATGTGTTAATCGGGACCGGTTTTCTCGCAATATTCAAGTCTTCAGTTTTAACTTAAGTCGCCAATCCGAGCCATGTGATTGGCTAAGAACCTGACTTATGTCGAGCCTTAAGTATTTTCAAGAATTCTGGCCCTGGTATCTTCAAAACAACTACGCACATGCAGCACGTGCTTCGCCACAAAGAAGACCAAGGCCAAAGCGACAGATAAAAATCCATTCCCTAGAATTGTTTACACTGACCATCAAGCATGACTCTGTACTCTCTAATCGCTAAGATCGTTGAAGATATTGACACTTCATGGACCAAGGTCATCAGACCTTACTAATGGCCAGCCATGACCATGTAGTGTTAAGTGTTTTGCTGCTCACTCAGTCCATAAACAAGAAGGGTATTAAGGACATTCTCACCTGGCGAAGAGAGATTTTATCCATGGCGTCCAGAATGAGTTGAAATCCAGCAAAGTGCCGTCCTTGTCAAAGATAACGAGCGACACTTTGTGTGACGATTCTTTGGCGCTTCTTTTCTCCCGGAAACGTTCTAAATCTCTGGGCGATAACTGTTTGATCCTCGTGAGGGCATCCTTCAGGTCCCGCGCGACTATGTCGGCGTGAGGCGACAGCTCCAGCCTCGTTCCCGTGCCGCTGAGAACGCCGACGCTCAGCGCGACGTCTGCGCCTTTGCCCATGATGACGTCACCAGGGGTGTCGCCAATGACGACGGCGTCTTTAGGCGAGACGTCCAGATCTCTGCAGATCTGCTGAATGGTGCGTTTGCTAGGACGTAAGTCCGACTCGTCATCATCGCAGCAGACGACTTTGTCCAAATACGACCGGAGACCCAATTTCCGCAAGGTCTTCTCCGTGCTTCTTCTCAAGTCAGACGTACAGACGACAAGTTTTGTGCCTTCCTCTTTCAGCGCTCGTAGCATCCCTTTTAGGTCGCCGAATGTCTGCAGCGTGGCTGGATCGCTGGTTTCACAATCCTGAGCAGAGCATACACACAACATATCAAAACACAACTGGATCCAGAATCATAATTCAACGGATGTTAACATTATTTCTGTTTTTCCTCAGATAGTTCTGTACAATAACTGCAGACAGTTCCACGTTCCGTATGGACTATATAATCCATGTAATCTGTAGCAATTCCAGTTAGGACCACCACATCGAATTAAGACACCCACAAACCATAAACTATTTCGATGGTGTCTTCAGAATCGAATCGAGGCTCTATCAGTTCATTCACCTCTCTGTACTTACCAGTTATGACCATTCGAAATTTGTTCACATGTGTACACAAATTTTACACCCGCCAACAAACATTGACTAAAAAAAAAATCATTAATTCCCTCTGAGAAGCCCAGACTTGTAGGAAACACACTCACCTTCCAGTTTCTCTCCAGGACAGTCTGAGCCTGTCTAAGACTCAGCCCTTCCTCATACAACACGTCCTCCACGGCTCGTCTGATCTGCCACGTGGTACCGTCTAAGATAAGATAACATTTATTTAACGTCAGTTGTAAATACAGTGAAACCTGTCTTCAAGACCAGCTGAGAAATAGGGACAACCTGGGAATTAAGGGCAGCTACTTCAGTCCAGGCCTATTCAATACACAGATATGGACATGAGAAATAAGACCACCTCAGAATTCAGGGCAGTTTTCCACAGTCCCGTGAGTGTCCCTAATTCCCAGGTTCCACTGTATCAACAAAGACATTGGCGCAATGCGCTATTCCCCGACATGATAAATATGGATGATCAATGATGATGGGATGAAAAATGAACTGCAATAAACCGCGAAGGTATGCTGACATAGACCAACACTATACATATCATAAAGTAACTATAGATATTATATAAAATACACTGTCAACAATATGGACACGTACATCTTGGGCCGGACCATAAATTAATTTGACTCTTTGAAAGACTGCAAATCCGACACATCCTTATGTTTATTATCCAACATGTTCCATAGAATATGTACCTGCTACCAGTCCGGACCGGATGTGACCGGTAAAGAGGCAGACGCTCAGACGTCTGTACAGTTTCTCCGCTAGGGGCAGGCCTGTCGACACCTCCAGTCTGAAATTTATATGTGAGATTGAAATTTGATACTTTTATGTCTAGTAATGTAAGAATCGACATTTTTGTTATACTTATATCTAACAGAACAGGACCAGACAACAAATTTATAAATTGCCAGTAATTTCACATTTAGAACAGCCACCTATTATAATGAATTGCGATATGGCCATGGACATATAAGGGATCGAAGCGTAGCAACTGATTTGCCAAGTATGTGTAGCAATGGTAGCCACAGTCAAACAGTGCAAGGTAGTCTGATCACCACACCTGCTTTCAGGAACATAACTATTGCGATAACCACTACAGCACTTGTATCTCATATATACACTGCGAAAGGTGCATAATTACTGCATATGCCACGTTTTAACGTTCGTGGGCACGGAGACATTTGTGAGCGATTGTCCAGGTGACCTGAACAAGAGGCTCCGAGTCCTTTAATGTCAACCAGAATTTCCGATTGAATGCAATGTAAAAATTTATGTTAAAGTTCATAACTTTTTAATAAAAAATCAAAATTCAAAATAAAAACATTTTGTGCGGACCACCATAATTAGTCTAACAAAGGTTTGCTTGCAAAAATTCAATAACTGTTGCAGTAGGTTTTTGAAATTTTCACTCCCATAGGATCCCATGTTAAGGAAAAATTAAAAATTTGCGTTTTGTTTTAAACTTCAAAAACCATCTGGGGTTATTTGAACCAAATTGGTCCAACACTTTCGGACATATCAACTTGGCGGGCGGAACGGACGGACGACGGACCAACGTACGGACGCCGGAGCAAGTCCATACCATGATCTCTGCTGGTACATGTAGCATATATGCTGAGCTAAAACAGGACTCAACCAAACTTTATCAATGTTTCTACAGTCAGCAAAACTATTGCCTTACCTTTTGGTCATGGCCTGTACCCAGGCGCCCCATGTAGCGTGCATGTTGATAAGTGTTCCATTTTTGTCCAGAATGACCAGATGTGGGCGCCACTGTGTCTGACTCGAGTTGTTATTGCTGTAGTGGCGAAATGCGTCACCTGCAATGACATGACGAAGGCTCCATGTATTTGGAAACAGTGCACATGTGCTAAACTAAAAGTGACACAACATAAGTAGCAATTACGAATAACATATTATATTTAACTACAGTGGAACCTCGTAAAAAGACCACTCTACTGTAACACATTGGTCTTAATTCTGAGGTGGTCTTATATTTAAGACCACTAAATACTGACAGACGAGTGCTGTTTTGGCACTGCTGGAATGTGATCTTATTTTCGAGGTGGTTTTAATTCTCATGTGGTCACAAAATGAGATACCGCTGTAAATAATCAAACTTTTCATCCCACTGTTGCCCAGATAGAGAGCGTTTAGGCGTCTTTCTAAATTGATGATAGGGTATAATTTTTTTTGTATAATCCGTATCAGATGTACAAAACACTGTAAAAGTAAAATTCTGCGGTGGAACCTTGTGAATTCTGGATAGTCCAAGCACCACAAAAAACTGTCACATAATTTTGTGGGGTGTAAATGTCTTTGGTTCCCGATTCACATACCGCTAGCAACTCTTGGAGCCAGGACAACCTGTCCGGACGCAGTCTGGAGACGACTGCATAAAATCCGTACACACTTCATTCTGTCTGAAGGAGAAAACCAGACGAAACATTTAATCAGAATTGGGTTTAATTTTGCATATGAAAACCCGACACTTTTGACATTAATGAAAAGCGGTTTTATTCGGGTTCGTGGTTGTATCTGGTAAGCCCGTACAGAAAAATCCACTCGCTCTAGCACTGAAGAATTTTGAAGAAGCAAGTCTAACATGAGATTGCTGAAGATCCTGTGCACATCGAACACAGTGACTCAGCTGAATGGCTGACTGGTACACTTACTAGCTCTTGTCAAAAAAGACCTAAGTATCTATCGTGTGACAACGGACAATTCTAAATAGCCGCCAATACAAAATATGGACTTCTCACACGACTACAGTAATACGGTAAGCCAAGTATATTGTTGCGCATACAATCAAACTTATGGCTGAGGCGTGCCCGTCACTTGCGCGTGTAATGTTGGTGAGTGAGTGATATCCAAGTTTAACGGCACATCAACACCAAAAGGGTCATACAGTGCCAAAACAGGTGCAAACTGCACTATGAGTGTAAGCAGGGTCCACTAGAAAAGGATATTATAATGTTGGATAATAATCTATGCATATTACACATAAATGTATATGGAAGATGTGCATAGGCTCATTTGAAGAGAGTACTAACATATATGGGCTGCTAACCTAGGCTAGTATTCAGTGTAGTCAATCACTTCCGCCAAGTGTTACCGTTAATCGTCAAGTTTGCTGCACTCCACAGGCTGCGGAGATATGTTAACTAATTAATATTAAGGATGAGTATGCACTGAAGTAAGAGTAATTGATGTTCAAACTAATTACACTCGACATCAAGTGCTTCGCCCTCGCTAAAACAACGGAATCAAAGGGTCGATTTTTTTGCGGTTTTTTAGTTCCTTATACATGTATATAATGATGGAAAATGTCCAAATGTTTTGTGTGTTACAATGGTTGCTTTTTCAATGGCTAGCTAGATTATTCGGGGTGAATACGTTATAAAATACACACAGCAAGGAAGTATTGAATAACATTAGACATTATGAGATACAAGGTTACTGGTAAGATACAGTTATAGGCGTTGGATTGATACAAATATTGGGTAAACTGGGATCATTTTCGTTACACTTTCAGGTCAAATTAATACATTCCCCATGTTGTGCAAGATTTAGTTAGTACTTCTGAAGTAAACTGGTAACTGGTTTGATACATTTGAAGCAAATGAAAGAAAGTGTTTAGTGGATAGGTATGCAAATTGAAGGTTTTAGGCTATACTTATGAAACTGTGTAGCTATTTAAAGAAACAAACAAATTCTTTCGTACGTTGAAAGCATTTCCTTTGTACAATTAATTGCTTGTGCTCCTTTAAATTATTTTGAAATCTCATAAGTAATGCTATGGGTTCACTTACATGTACTTTCTGCTTCATAGTCTGTACACAGGTTGAAGAGGGGTGGTGGACAAAAGCCCTCATACATGCATGGTATGAAAGGTGTGTAAAATAAGTGGGGGTGCGTACTACCATGGGAGGTAGATGGGTGCATTTCTACCCTCTCATGCTTAGTGCTTGCTGCCATTCACCGATAAGGTTACTCTTCTCATTGCAAACACTTAGCCTAGCGTGCCCCTGACGTCAGAGATCATTATCTGACTTGGTTAATACCATGTGACCACAGCATTAAAAAACCCCTGAAAAACAACGATCAATATAAATATATGATGTTGAATCTTTCTCAGGAAGTTTGCCAGTGTGTCTCATCTGTACTAACTCATAACATCTACATGTAGTCCAAGTGTCTGAAAAAATTGTGATCCGAACATGCCCTTATAGACAATAAATCTATATAAAAAAGTGGTCGATATCGCTTCATGACGGACTTTCTGGGGTGCTATGAAATATTGTCAAATTAAGTTAAACGATTATCACATATTTGGGCAACGTATTAGAAGGTATACAAACAGGAATTTGTACAAAACCGTTTGCTCTGGTGAAATTTCGCCCATTCATAGCATCATTGTTAGATATGCTTTTATTCTTCACACTTTCAAACCCGTTTCCCACACATGCGCCATAATATAAGACAAGTATGGCCGACTTGGGTATCGATTTTCATACATATGGGGGTCATGTTCATGATCATATACCTTCATCATCATGGAAATTTCTTGTTACAACAACCCACCGACGTTAAATAAAGTTCTATTCTATTCCATTCTGTTCTATTCTATTCTATACTATTTCTATTCTAAAAAGACATCATAAGTTACATGATTGTACATTCGTTTGCAGACACAATATATTTCACCCACCTTACAGTTGCTGGGAGTTGATCGGGTAAGTGAAGATCCACTCACTGTCTTATCCAAGAATTTTTAGTCATTGTTGTCAAACGTCACTCAGACAGAACTTTATATACACGTACACCAGTACGCCTGTACGATCATGGGACTACTCCATGGACTGGAAAACCCAGCATCAGTGTAGCGCGTGGAAGTTGGCTGTCAGTGAAGCTTACAAGTGCCCTCCATCGAAGTCAATAACGTTATTGCATCTTACTCAACAAGCACTTGGGGTGTAGATCTAGCTCACACGTGCCTCGTGACATTATCACGAGTGATTATTTACGAGTTAATCTGACGACAGCCGGCCTTTATTATGACTGGACACCCTTCCTCATTTCGTCTTTTCTTGGGCCACTCCTGGCTTGGCTTGCTTCACAGGCAAGTCTTAAAAATGCATTAAACGCTTTGTGCATACATGTATGTTGAAAACATCTATTCAAAGGCATTTTATGATTGTAAGCTTTTTTGCAAGTAACAGCCTCTTGGGGTCTGTGGCCTTTGCAGGGCGTCTAATACGCGTCGGTGGCGCTCAATACATGTGCACACACCGAACGTTACGTCAGAGTTAGTCCGGAACTCGATCAAGGATGGTTACATGTACGATAATGTGTGAGGAAACCGTACATGTGCTGCAGAGCTTTCATTCCAAGTGTGACGGCCCGTCTGTACGATGTTTGGAGGAAAGCAGTAAACGCCGCATTGCTGTATGCTTGGTGATTTGTTATTTTCAATTTGCGAGGATCAAATACAGTGGAACCTTGGAATTAGGGACACTCAAGGGACTGTGAAAAACTGTTCTGAATTCTGAGGTGGTCTTATTTTTCTGTCTATTTCTATGTATTGAATAGGCCTTGGGGCTGGAGTTGCTGTCCTTAATTCCCAGGTTGTCCCTACATGTATTTCTCAGGTTGTCTTAAAGACAGGTTCCACTGTATGTTCTTTTGCCAAATCGTGCCCAAAATCGTTTGCAGGGCATACTTACCGTTCATTATATATTGCCCTTTTAAGTCAGGCGCGGTGCCAAAATAAATATAATGTAATACTTTAAATTCATTTTCACCTTCTTCTTCTTCTTCTTCTTCTTCTTCTTCTTTTTTTTTTTTTTTTTTTTTAAAAAAAAATAAATTAATAAAGTGAAAACCCACAAAGACTTCACCGGATAATTAAAAAATAAAAAAAAAGCAAAAAAAAGGAGCAATAATT
>JAAUYG010160245.1_pt1 | contig 11303 bp, 6 predicted proteins | sample 7278091 | NCBI WGS metagenome assembly JAAUYG01 (sample SAMN14350201, study PRJNA611818) | marine sediment metagenome | isolation source: surface marine sediment (0.6m) | place: French Polynesia: Moorea | collected 2018-08 | reverse complement strand
TATAGTAGTAGTAGTAGTCACTACTACTACTACTACTACTACTACTACTACTACTACTACTACTACTACTACTACTACTACATATCAAAGTTTAACTGCACATCAACACCAAAAGGGTCATATAGTGCCAAAACAGGTGTAAACTACCCTATGAGTCTAAACAGAGTCCACTAGAAAAGAATGTTATGGTCAAATGAGTGCAAAGTCCAAGGTAAGATGTCAAGTCACAAGTAGTAGTAGTAGTAGTAGTAGTTGTAGTAGTACGTGAGCGTAGTAGTAGACTGTTAGCAGCAGCAGTAGTAGCATCCTCCTCCTCGGCCTCTCATCCTACTTCTCCTTCTCCTCATCAGCAGCAGTAGTACATGTAGTAAGAAGAGGAGCAACGTTCTGAAATAAAACTATACAAGAACATACTTTACTGTCCTCTTTCTTCAGTCGGATTTCAGTCGCTACATCCCGCTGATACTTTTCGGCGCATGCGCAGTAGCAGCAGGCTTGCTGTCCTTGACATTCCCAGAAACCAAAGGCACAAAGCTTCCGGAAACATTGGAAGACGGCGAAAACTTCGGCCGGTGAGAACGTACTGAATGTATCAAAAGATAATGACCTTTCTAATTATCTTCCTCTCTCCCTAACACACGCGTTTCTTAGTATAGTGTTTCGTGTGGTGTTTACGGAAAGCGACGATAAGTTGTCATTTCGTCTTGTGAGGGTCAGGCATGACCTTTATTTGTTACTCATGCTACGTATGCAACGGCACTAACATAACGATAAATATCTATTTGTATGGGTGTTGATTGAAGGAAGTGGTAGAGTATACGTGTGAAGTTTTGTAGCTATTGGGGGAAATAGTCAGACATGTCACCATCAATCCAGTACACATTATTTCTTTTCCTGTAATTGTCGTGGTCCATGCCGCAAGCCAAGCTTAAAAAAAACACTTATTGTTACATTCGACTGACAGCATGAAGAGCTTGAATCACACAAGAAATAAATTTAATAGATGTATATTACACCAGTGGCTAACTATAGTTGTTCCGTAAGCTTCACGTGGATCTTTATATTCTACGATAGCCGTGAAAGTAAAACCTACAATAATAATAATACAATCATAATGAAATATACATTGTACATGTAGTCTAAGCAGTTCATATTGCTTATGCCCCAGGAAAGTGAAGAAAGTGGGGATCATGGCGGCGGAGGACCCCGGCGATGATGTCAGGAAAGATTCAGAGGTATAAACCAAGCAACTGACACGTTTATTGGAGGACCAGAGATCTTGGATGTGCATATGCCTGGAGAAAGGCATTACGAAACACATTTTGGGGTTTGATGAGCGGTGGCAAGGGTAGAAGGCCCGAGAAGGATGGGGATGTGTACAGTGTATTTTCTGTTTTGCCATTTTAACTTAGTTGATGATTCTGTGCGCTTGTCTTTTTTATTTTTCTTTATTGTTATTAATCAAGTTAGTGTGCTATTAGCTCAGCTTGTTATATGAAACCTTTGTCCATTGCCTGCCTCTACTTCAAGGGACCTGGGCCTCTTGTTTCGTTGTCTTTCTTCTTCAGCTTTTCAGAGGGGGGGGGGGGATCTTTCTTGTGTGTTCATGCGTGGCACAAAACGTGAGCGGTACAAGTTTAGAGTCGATATTCTAGAATATAAAAAAGGAAAAAGAACGAGCACATAAAAACATGCAGTCCAGGGCTGCGGGTCTCGAACATGCACGTGTAAATCTAAATTTTGACTTAGGTCACTCGTAGCTAATTACATTGCTCAGCTTAGTGACTAAGACTTAACCCAAAATCTGGACCTAAATATATTCGAACACGCCAGCCGGCCATGGTCCTGCGGGAAAGGGCGACGTTGAACATATGTACGTGACAGTACTATGGTAGAAAGCAAAGAGTCAAAAGTATCTAAAAGCAGGATAAGGAAAATAAATCTCACAAATGGGTGTGCGAGGCTGGCCTTCTACCATGCCAAATTATTTTTTTTCTGATAACCCAACTGGAGCGTTAATAGGCACAGAAATTAAACCGACGTTAGCAAACCGCATCAGCATTGATAGACAAATGGGAATCGGGTTAGGCATCGTGATTGGGTATGCAATGAAACTCCCAAGACCAGGCACGAAACTACATGAATATGGTGGCGCCACATTCGAAGTGGCCTTCGGCAGCGTTACCCGCTGGTTTTAATGCCCTGCCTGGCTCCAAGTTGTGAAAGGAGATTTCCCGTTTACCTTCGCATGCAGGAGGTCTTTTGGGATTAATAGAGAAATAACTATTTTCCGCAAGCAGATAACTCCTCTATTTTCTCCTTAGAAAATCGAAAAGGGGACATCCCGTTTATTCTGTTTTGAAATCATGTGATAGTTAATTCGAAAAAAAAAAAAACCCATGAAGTGTATACATGTATTTATTTTAAGCCTTTTGTTCTGCACAAGCTATAAACGGGACCGTGCGGCGCATGAAGTGAAAGATTAAAAGTGCTCGGGACTGGATTAAAATGTGCAAAGTCGTTCAAGGTCAGGGCTGCAGTGCTCGAACATGTTAAATTAAGTTTTGATTCACATCGCTCAGATTAGTGACTTATATGTAAGTCAAAAGTTAGACTTCAGTATATTCGAGAAGTACAGGCCAGATCGCATCGTACGGCTGGACTCGTATGTTTATCGATTGCGATTAGTGTTACATAGAACGCAACGTCTTTCTGAGATACAAAGGACGAAATATGAATTATTGTGTCATACCGCAGAAAGATCGTGGTGCAGCTTGCCGTGATGAGATCAGGAGATGGCCAACCAAAATGTGTATGCATGCATGCCACCAATACGGTTTCGTACAATGTACTTTTATATTAATATATGTACATCTGTTACTACGCTCCCTGTAACTTGCGAAGATAAATGATTTTCGGTATTTGATTAGTTGAAAGCTATTTCGCGGTTTGTCCCCAAATCACAAGGGGTGGCTTCATGTCCTCACAAGATACACTACGTACCAAGCACCTTTAAAGTGGCGTTATGCTGTGTACTCAGGTATTTTCTCTACAAATACGTGTATACTGTACAGGAGACGGAACAGAGCAAATTACGATTCCAGTATAACTTTGTATTACACAGAAGATTATCCAGACTATATCCAGACTGCGTGCTCTGCAGAAAAGAAATTTCTAACTGTTGGCTGTGGGTAAAGGCGCTACTAGTATATAGCGTTCCAAAACGGCTATCTCGCAGCATTCTTGGAAATACATTTGTGGGATGCTAGAGTAAACTTCCGTACGTACTGCTGCATCTGGACGCCCGATTAGAGATAACACTTCAACATTGTTGACATGTCCTGTAGCGACCACTCACATTAATGATAGCCAGTGAGCTAGACTGAAGTGCATATATGTTCGTGACATATTCCCGCATGCAGTGGGTCGGCTACATTACCATTCCACGTTTTGTTCTACCTTTTAATCAAGACTTTGTGAGATTTATAAAATACATGTATATGTACATATAGATCTATTAAAAGGTAAAATTCCACCCTCGCTTGTCAAGCCGTGCGAACGTTCGAAGGGAATGATGCTCTTTCATGACGATCGCCCGGCTTGTATTGCGAAGGAAGATGCCAGTCATGTGCTCATTGATAGCTAAATCCGCTCTAGCCTTATTTTGTGTTTTTAGTGCACGGTTGGCACCAAGGTTAGTAACAGGATGTTCACCTGGTTGAAACTGCCCAATATATAAGGGACTAGTATTGTGATGCAATTATCAATTTCAATTATTTCTTTGTGGATAATTAGACATATTGCGTTTCATCAGCTAGTGATGATAATTTATAATATGCGGATGCAGTTGTAATTGTAAGGTATTACAATTGTTGTGACTTACTATCAAATGGTTCAAGATTATTGAAAGTTTTACATGGAATGGCTCCTTTTTTTGCGTTCATAAAGTCAAAAAAATGTATACAAGGCATATTTTCTGGTCCTTTTACGCCGGTATATACAGTAGCAAAAGCACTCCTGGCACCCAACATCAGTATTTTGATCCAACATTAGCTACCAGCGAATGCGGTCTTTCCATTTATTATATAGAAACCTTGTACTGTTTAGCTTATATATACACACACATTAGATTGTTATATACATATGTATACTCAGGGAGCTCGCTGCTGGTACACATATTGTGATCTACAAATGTATTTCGAAATCAAATTACAGTGTATATATAAATATATACACGTACATGTAGTTAAGACGAGCTTCATATTTGCTGTGCATTCCTATATGTATACATGTCCCCCCCCCCCATATGTTTTAAAAATATCACAACTGCTGGAATTTTGCATATCGGGCCAGTCCTAAAATGTCATCAATTTGTATCAGTTTTTCGTTAAATGTACTTTCGGTAGACACATATATTTCCATAGCGAAAAAAAGCTCCCAATGGGGGTATGCGTGGCGATATATTTTTGCAAGCATTTGTTTAGTAACTAATGTTACAGTGCAAAGATCCCTATTGAATGTTTAGTATTTATGCCACAAATCCTAGTGCCGGCCATATAGGACACATTAAATTGGGATTAGTATACCAGCGTGGAAAACTAGACTATTTACGGTTACAAACGTACGTGTACATGTCCCTGCGATGCTGCAGTGTGTTACACTTTACAAGAAATTGTGACAGCTATTGGGCCGATATTGCTTGCAGCAGCTGTTGTGTTGAAGTAGCTATGCGTTCATGAAGTTGCTCCGGTGATTCCATCTTCAAATGACTAGTCATATATGAACGATGGCTCGCCTGCTGTAAAACAATGTTCCATGTGCCAGTGGATGAAACAAACTGGTGTGTAAGTTATAGCAGATAATATCAGTGAAGTAACCCAGATTGCCTCATATATTTTTGTACTAAAATTAGGGTTCTGACGATAGGAGTATTGTTTTTTTCCAGAAAAGCTGGGAGTAATTTTTCTATAGGCAAGTTTGGATCCATATTTGGACTGTGTCACTTTCATAAAATAGCAATACATTGAGTCCTATCAAACGGTTTTTGGCACCGCAACCTAAATGTACATATCATTATATATTAACCTATAGGCATTGTGAAACTCTGAAGTTCGCAAAGGTGGCTGCATGTGTTATGAAAATATTTACACCACATATGAAAGCCACGGTGCTTACGAATCTTAGCGATGTAAGCGGATGACGTACAGTGATCATGAGTGTTCATGTATGCTCGGCGTTAGCGCTCAACTTTCTAGTGGTGTTGACTTATGATTAGAGTTCTTGAGTAAAAGTTTATTTTCTGTGAGGTTTCGAGTTATTTTATTCAATTGCTGGTTCGCCAGTTTGTGTGTACTCAATACTAATACAAGCGTTCCATTTACTCAACCAAAGGTTTTGAATACGTTAAACTAACGAGGGTCAAGGTGTAAAGAAAAGACTATTTCTTTCTTTTTACCCTCTTTAGTAATTAAACCTAATAAAAATATTCCATGCAGTCCATGAAGGTTTTGAATACGTTGAACTAAAGAGGGTTAGGGTTTGATGAACGATTTTTTACCCTGTGTGGTAATCACACACTAATACAAAGTGTTTCATGTATTAATCAAAAGTGTTATTGAATACGTTGAACTAAATGGATAAAAGTGTAATAAAAGGTTTTTTCTTATTGTCTACCCTCTTTGGATCAACTGCAGAACTTCATTTAATGTGTATATACTTATCATGAATGTTTAACACATTTTGCCACACCTCTGTATAGGACCTAGTTGGTGCTCACGATATGGACTAATTTAGTCCGAGTAGATGCAATTTCTAACAATCATACATATATTTGTTTTAATTTTACGAAACACAACTGGCATGCCGTGATTTACTGTTTATCAAATACAACCAAAGAAGGCAGCCGTAATATTGCAGTATTATTTTTATCACAGAACTGCTGAGGTTTCTTATACTTTAATCCGTTTTCTACCAGTTGGTAACAATCGGTGCCTAAAATGCAAAAGTAGACTAAATGTTGGCCATTTTTTTTCAAGGATATTGGAATCCAAGTCTGCCTCATTGTTTTACGTTTGAAAATCCGGCTTATTGACCATGTTGACATAGCATAGTAGTGAAGATGTTACTCTTTTGTGTTTTACTGGGATAATCAAGAGCAAGAGTAACCTTCTTATAGCAAATGTTAGTTAAACAGCGAGGGATGTGACTCCTATGGAGTCGAATATCGTGGCGTTGTGTGTTGTGGCTTCACCAGTGTTGTGGTTACGATGAAAAATTGTTGTCGTTGTTTTCTTTTCTGTCGTAAACGTTAGATGTTTGCACTGAAGTTGATTCCAATGGACTTAATGTATTGATCTACATGTAGAGCAGAGCAGATTTCTATCACATCAGGTTACATTTTCTTGGCATATCATGAACCAGAGTAGATCTGCTTGGTGCATGCCACATAAAAATCCAAAGTAGAATACATCTTTATCACAATGCGCACACGGAAAGCAGAATGTAATGGGGCTCAAGACCACAATAATGTGTAGAACGTAATAGTTGTCTATGTTGGATGTCGATCATAAAAAGAAGTGCTATAGTATTGTGGTTTCGTCATTTATGTGGCTTACACGTTCATGTAGTTATGCGAATCCTGTTTCGTGAAGTAACGTCAATAAAAATCTGGAACAAAGGTTATACTTGTACACTCTATTATGACTAACATACGAAACTGATAGATCCTAGATCTAGACAGTCACGGCTTCAGACCCAATTTGAACACTGTGCTTCAAAAGGAAGTAGTACCCGGGACCACCCTTGGTCGAATCAAAAGTTGTCTGAATTATGGTGTTGTCTTCATGCTGCTTAACGACAGCGGTATATGTGTATGCTGTTGCTGTTGTCACCAGAAAAATTACCAGACTACAGAATTGATCAATTTGACCACATGTTCCATGAAATTTCACTCGAATGACCCAAAAGTGATATTAACCACTACAAGGTTAAACGTAGCCCCGATATGTTTCACCAGTGCTACATGTCAATGTGCTTCACTCCCAAATGGCTAGTTACAAGGCATCTTGAGACACGTGCACCAAATGACCCCCCAATGGCTTTGACCAACACAAGGTCAAAAGGTATCCCATAGATGTATTACTAATGTCACGCAGTCCCATATATTTCATTTCTTTAAGCTCTATGAGCAGCCGTCTTAGAGTTGCATGTCATTTTCGAACACATACCCTGAATGATCTCATAATAACCTTGAATTCTAAAAATTAAAGGTGCCCCCATATATATGTTACTAGTGTTACTGAGTGTCATATATCAATCCATTTCACTCTACAACCGGCCATTTTCGAATTTGGGGCCATTTTGATATGCACTAAATGACCCCAAAACGAGCCTGAACACGACAATTAAAAGGTCAAACGTTACCCATGTGTATTATGTTCTACCATAGTACCCCCATTTCGCTCTGCGATTAGGCATTTCCAAGATATTTGACAATTTTCATTTTCCCGTTGGCCACAATGTTTAGTTTCATTTTCTTCTCAAAGTTATTAAATTTTCAATGCAAAATTCCAAGATATCGCTTCTGTGTTGACTGTTACAAGGGACCATGAATAAAAAAAAGTTTGGCTGAAAAACCAGCATAACTGTAGGAGTCGACTTTTTAAAATTGTATTTTCAAAAAGAAAAAAAAATCGCAAGTGCACCGATTGACCCAAAAATGACCTTGAACACTACAAGATCAAAGGTACCCGATGTGTTCCACTGGTACCCCCAGATACCAGCCTGCATTTTTTTTCTTTTTGCAGAAGTCTTCATAACTGTAGAAGTGTAACGCTTCAAGTGCATGAAATGACCTCACGGTTCAAAGTCAAAAGTACTCCATATGTGTCCTGCTATAGTGTCCCTGAATCCCACATTTCCGTCAGTATCCCTCTTGACTAGCACGTTTAGAGGTTTCTAGAAAATTGCAATATTTGATTTTGCCATTTACTACAATGTAAATTTTAAATTTTCAATAACCCTGGTCAAGATCGAAATGTCAACAAAAGTCCAAGCACCTTTTATGGGGACTGTAATTGGACAGATTGGAATCTCTAACACAAAAATTGCTGCCGAAATTAATAACTGTAGATGGAGTAGCCTTTTGACATCTTCGCTCTCATAGGTTCCATGTTAATGGGGAAAAATTGGCAACAGTTCAAAATGAAAATTTTAGAATCCCCAATCAACTTTTATAGGGCCCACCACCAGGAGCCTGTAAGACGGAGAAGTATAGTCCCATTTAGTAAGCGTTTACTGCTGGCCCAACCGAGCAAACGAGGTAAACATTGAAATATATATTTGTACCGTTTGCCAGGCTGATTTTGATTCATTAAAGATGCCAAGAACAGTTTCCTGAATAGAAAACAAAGATACCCAGGGGCACAGAGCCGTTACTGCTTGATATCGACCGGATAGATCACGTAAACACACGTCACGTGCACGTACTCTCTTGTTTACACAAAATGCCAGTCAAAACATCACCCCCAAGCAATTTGGTTTGAACATTTGACTGTGGTTGCCACAGCCATGACAACAACAGTTTAAATATCGCTGCAAGATATATTTAAGCCTAGCATCTTCTGAAAACTTGACATTTTATCTGTGCCTCAGCGTGTAGGCTATTTTACCAGCGCAACAACAGCACCATTAGGACAATGGTCGTGGTGTTATTTCATACAGAAATACAGCAGAATTCTACCTCAAGACCACCTCGCAAATAAGACAACAGGTTTAAAACCTATTGCTAAAGCAAAAGTTACAAACCGGTGCCATTTTGTTTCAGAATTAAGACCACCCCACAGAATTCAGACTATTTTAGCCTCGGTCGAGGGTGTCTGGTCCTATTCTGAAGCTCTGCTGTAGTCAATCGGCCACAGCGTAGTCATGAAAAGGAAAAATTAATCCAACCTTCACAAGGCTAGCTAGCCTCTGGCTTTTATCCCGACGTGAACAGTGAGTGTGTTGGGGTGGGGTGGGGGGTGGCAGACGTTGATGCAAGCCCTCCGGTATATAATCACCGTGGCACTGCCCAGCTTACCTGTAGAGATACTGGAGAGGGCTTCGCGGCGGCGGGGAGGTGTAAAGAGCCAAGACGGACGGAGCATGGACGAATCTGTGACAAGTTATGGAGAGAGGGAAGGATCCGCGTCCTGGGTACAACTCATGTCGCACTCGAAACTGGAAGCCGGGTTGTCCTTTGAATCTGTAGGTAAGTAACGCTGTGAAGTTAAGCACCCGCGGTAACAGACACACGTATAAAGAGATTATTGTTGTCATTGTCGAGTATGAGCCACGCAAACCACATGTCAGTGCCGGTGGTATAAGTACTGTTACATGGAGTACTAACGTGCTATACATTGTGCTTGTCAATTGCAATTGAACACATTCATCATTGCTACATAGTAAAATCTTAAGGTTAGGTATAACTATCGTGAACCTTCATGAACCATATTATCGGCATTCGTGAAGAATTAGCAAGGCACACAAACAGTGGGACTGATTCAGAATAAGGGACGCACCATTAGAGATGGGGGGGGGGGGTTGTAACAATTTTTGCGGGCGTTGGGAAACAAACATTTTTTTTCAGCAGATCTGAAAAACAAACAAATTATTTTTGTTAAATATCTATTTGCTATTTTGCTATCTGGCCAACATGTTTTCCCAACCTAACAGAAACACACTACATTTTTCGTTGAATCTGTGGCCAACAAACTATTTTTCCAACCCAATCCCCCTCCCCAATCCAATGGTACCTCCCTAAGGGAGTAACAGGAACCGTTGACTCAGAAAACTCACTTGATTCTGGGGAACGTGCGCGAAGTCTCCAACATGACCAATACAATTCTGTATGCAATTGTGCTCCTTAATTTTAACATTTTGTGTATTATGCGACTTTAGAAAAGTGTTCTTATCTTATAATAAATATTACTCGGCCATACTCCAAATTATTATAGTTAGTGTTTTTTTTTCTGCTGCAGCTGCAACATTTGTGTTGGATGCTGTTCTTCTTGTAGTGTAGGAGCTCTTCTTTCACGATTCTTATTAAATGCTTTACCTGGATCGATATTATATCTAAATCATATTGGAGGATTTATTTTATTCTTTTCGTGGTAAAACCCGAAGCTGTATGTACTTGAACATAGAATTATTAAATATATTTATTAATTAAATATTATTAAATATATAAACAAGTAACACTGCTCTCGTAAATACCACCGAATACCCTACTATGGCAACGGCTTACTCGGACCTTCCCCGTCTCGCCTTCGAACCAGCGATAAATGCTTTCCAGTGCCCCAAAAACAACAAGCAAAATTTACCAGGGAACCATGTGAAATGTAAAGGGACCCTTGGTATCTTAACTGCCATTGCGCAGGTCCACAATATACAACTGGTGGGGCGAACAATTGTATCCTGTAAGTGGAGAACCACACCCATGTCTGGAAGTTAGCACGACAGCTCAGCTTCGATTCTTGCATGTCTTAGGCTATATTGCACACATTCTGCGCGAGGAAAAATACAACTCTTTTTTATGAGTGTCCTGAGTGTTGAGACGTACCATTCGCTCACAAAAACATCACAGGCTTGAGTTTTCGAAAATATTTAAGTCTAAAATTTGGTCTGGAGTCACTAATCCGAGCACTGATTGGCTAAGAATCTGACTTAAGTCGAAACTTACACTTAAGTATTTGCGAGAACTCAAAACGTCAGCCACCGTCAATGATCGATGTTACTCACTTAATCACACGTGAATCATTCCGTGTGAGAACCCATTAAGCGAGCGCTCCAAATCGGCTTGTGATGCCTGGGTGCGTGCTTTTCTGTGATCACCGGTAAACCATCGGTCGGGTGTGATTGCCTGCAACCTTGGTTGGCACAGATAATCAACTTTTCACGCCCACATGGCTACTCCTTTGATAGGTACAGAACCGATACAGTTGTACCTACCCATATCCGTAGTCACGGACAATGCAAACCAGTGTTAGTATTTATGTTATCTACCACAGCGCGCCGTTTCTTACATCTCCAGGCTTTCTATGGGGTGCCAAAGTGAAATTTAATGCCTGTTTTCTAATACTAAAATAGATTTTCTCATATTAGAAATTCATTTTATAATATTAAAATTCATTTTCTTATATTAAACAAATATGTTTTAATATTAAAAATATAAAAAATAAATTTGCAATGTTAGAAAACGAATTTGTAATATTAGAAAATGAATTTCTTGTGTCGGATAATATTTTTTAATATTAGAAAATAGG
>JAAUYG010028389.1_pt1 | contig 11303 bp, 12 predicted proteins | sample 7278091 | NCBI WGS metagenome assembly JAAUYG01 (sample SAMN14350201, study PRJNA611818) | marine sediment metagenome | isolation source: surface marine sediment (0.6m) | place: French Polynesia: Moorea | collected 2018-08 | reverse complement strand
GCTCACGCCGTTCGTATCCCGTTCGTACTGCGATCCATGGCGCTTCTCGGCGATCTGGACCAATTTTGCCATCGTAGTGGAAGCGCCGGCCAGTGAAATGGGGGTATTAGAAACTTACATTGACCACCTGTGGCGCCTTGTAGGGTGTATCCGGGTTATATGGTTTAACTTAAATGTTATATGAAGAGTTGAGGTGTCTGAGTTTACAGGTGTGTCGGGGTGATAACATGTACTTCACTTTGAGTATGTTCCGAGGATAAAGCGCCTCATAAGCATCGCTTGATATGAGTTCGCTCGAGGATAAAAACGCTTAGAAGAAATGCATATTATTTCTAGTTAGCACGTTCTGCGCTCGTACGCAGAGGTATGGCGGGTGAGGCTACCCTTCCCGCGTGATGTATTAGATGATAACTGTTTAGTTGTCATGTACAAGTCGATAATAAAACTACTACTACTACCTCTACTACTACTACTACTACTACTACTACTACTACTACTACTACTACTACTACTACTACTACTACTACTGCTACAACAACAACAACTACTATAAAATATTGAATAGTTGCTATGGATATTGTCGAGCTTTTATTTCACAGCGTATTTCCTCCATTAATTAGTGCTGTATACCATGTAGGAGAGCGAAAAGACAGGGTTGATGATTAGGAAGCCATGGTGCTATATTTTATACAGTTCGCATATAAAAACCTAACATATTCAAAGTATATCACGGAGTAGGCGGAATTTTTGCTGGAATACATTTACCTAATGATGTGCGGGGAGTGGTTGTAGCAAAAAGATGTTACTTGACTCTAGTTGGCTGACTCAGGTAGATGTCACTCTTATATCAATGGGGATACCTTATGTCAAATTGGGAAACCTACCAGACATCACGGCAGGCCAAAAGTTACTACATGTAGGTGCATATGCTTAGTATACAGAGTTGACATTTGTTATGGAATATTTTTTTCTTTTTTAATTTTCATCAGACCCCCCCCCCCCCTTGATAGAATTACAGTGTTTCTTTGGCAGAAAATCTTTTTGCCAAGCGTTCATAGTCATCTAACATCATACTTAGTGCAATTCCTACGTTGTATTTTCAATCTTGTGAAAACTGTCATCTGGATCAAACAACTCAAAGCAAAATCGTGCCAACAATAGATTCCTAAGTTATCTTTTCAAATTCAATATCTCAACAAGAAACAATAGATGTATTGTTTCTTGCACTAAATATTTTTATTGCCGGCAACCTAATGTGCCCAAATCATATTTTCCAAGCGATCTCAAATGCGTGACTGATTTCATCGATCTAGGTATTACTTTGTATATTTTCTGGTATCCTAATTTTAATTTTCCAACGGGCTTGTGGAAAATCCAAAATGGCGTCCATTTTCATATTCCAGGATGGCACACAAATTTACCTGAAATGACTTGGTGATAAAATTGCACCTATTTGACGGAATTTAGTGATATAGGTGTCAATTTATATGTCTTCTGGATGTCGATTCCAATTTTGTAACTATCTTATGGAATATCCAAGATGGCAGCAATTTTCCAACGTGGCAGAAAAATACACGATGGAAACGACTTTGCTACCAAAAATGCATCTACTTGATCGATTTCAGTGAGATTAGTATCAATTTATATATTTTCGGCGATGCAGATTTCAATTTTCCAACTGGCCGGTGGAAAACCCACGATGGCGGCTATTATTCAAGATGGCCGACGAATTAACTGATGAAACCGACTTTTCTACATCCCGGATATAAATCTTCTTGAACGATTTTAATTATCCCGGTGCCAATTTACATGTTCAAATTCTGTTGGGTGCTGAATTCAATACTTCCAACTGGTCACCTTCAGAAACAAAATTTCCAAATGTTCAACTTAAGCACCTTGAGCAGATTATATCAATAGAATTACATCTACGTGATAGGTGGACTGATATTGACGATACAGATACCAAAATAATGCTTTCTGGATCCTGATTTCAGTTTATCACAAATATTAAAGTGATAGTGACATGAACAGCACAACATACCACTTGAAATGATTACATAACGCAACACTTCTCATAAAACACTTTACTAACGATTCTGTCAAGTAAACACTTCTTGGGATAATCACCTTCAAACTTCAGTGTATCACAACGGCAAACACAGATGTGCAAGGTAACCCTGCACGAAAACATGTGCATATTCTGCTGCAGCCTTTCTTGCAGGAACACTTCATACATGTCACTTCTTGGCCGTATGCTGCCATTGCGGGAAGGAGTAGTCCAACATATCCCCCACGCCTCTCCCTTCTGTTCCCATCCCAGTTTGCAGCGCTGGTTGTCTCTGGATTAGAGAGGCAGGCATCACGCTTTGAGAGCTGTGCGGGATGATGGGATTGAATCATATGATCTCTATTTCCATGAGCTCCATAGCTCACATCCTGCTTCCTCTACACCATACAATCCACTAGATTTGTCATACATAACAAAGCATTGTATCTTTTGCAAGTCAGCATCAGAGACTTCCCTTGGACAGTGGATGAATTTTTTGTGACGGTTTCGGTAACCTGGTCACAGACATCCCATGTCCGCCATGCAGATTTTTTTCACTTTCTCATGGAAAGCAGACATAGTGTCGCAAACAGTAAATGCATGGAACAATGGGATGCCACTGGATTGCTCAGGCCCTATTCCAGGCCCTATTCCAGATCTCATGCACTGGAATCCAACGAGTAGTGGATACTTGACCAAAGGCGATCAATATTTTTAGAGGCCAAACACCTGTAGTAGAGTTGACACTACAGATACTGCTATGTAGGTCACATCATTGTCATTTGCTTCGGCGATGAGACATTTGCCTACCATCATAGTAGCATCGCTGACATCCACGAACACTCCGATATCTACTTCGTGACAGCAAGTGGAGACAGAATCCCGTGACACTCTTTGGTTGCTGATGGCATGTTCACCTTGTGTCACAACGAGGACGCTTCGCTTCCTGTTTCGGCTTTACACACTTTTTTTGAGAGAAAATGACATGAGTTTTGGTCTTTTTCCGCTCATTCCGCGTAAAGCTTCTCCAGCTGTTTGGGGGTTTGCTTGTCCCTGCCACTCTTATTCCGATACCCTGTCCTCTTTTGGATCTCTATTCAGACTTCAGACTAGACTCCTTGTAGCCACCAAAGACTATATTATGTATATCCACACGCTGATACTGAGAACCATAGTGTTTCAGCTTCAAAGGGATGTTTTCATTGGCATAGTCATCTTTGAAACGTATTGAGGTGTGATATGGATTATAGCTGAACCATCGATGATAAGGGTCTCTGCCTCGGGTGCACTATCTGGCAGTGCCACTTTCGTTTGAAGAATTTCAGTCAGCTATGACATATGTGTTATTCACGTATGGAGCATGCCTCTGTCACCAAGAGGTAAGAGCTGTCTGCTTCTCATACGCGAAAAAATCTTGCAAAGCATTTTGTGTTCTCTAACAGGCGGTGGAAGTTCTCAGGATAACCGACAGTTCTCTGATGTCTTTCAGAACTTTCTCATTCGAATTGGTGGAACGTTGCGTCTTTTGATTGACTGGTAAAACATCATTCTCCTGCTTCATTCCACAGGCTTCTCACAAAGGAGTGGAACTTCCCCTGTCCTTTCTGGTAGTGCGAATGAACCATTTCGGCTAGAGCTGGATCTGCAATGTTCCTTGTATCCAATGCTAGCAGATCTTCCGAATCCTCTTGGAAAAGGTTGCCCACATCCTTGAAGATTGCGAACAACGTTTCCACCTTGTCAAGGAATAACATATGGGCACTATTAAAGGTGTGTTCGTGATGATGTCTGCCGATAGCTGCATCTTTCCCACCTGATAGGACTTCATATGCAGCAACTAGTCGGGTCACCTCAGTTCCATCCACCATCCACCTGCGAAGTGCTCCAGGATCATCCGTCAAACCAACAGTCCCTCGGTCGGCTTTGATGACGGGGCTATTTTGGACAGGTCTATGACCAACCAGAGAAGTCTTGCGGACAACAATTTTCCCCTTGTGAAATGCCATGGCTACTTCTGGATTTTGTTGTACTACTGCTGTTACTACACGCTACACCCTATGCATTTCAGATATAAACAGTGCTGGGACTTTCAGAAACGAATCCAGTAAAAGTACAGAAGAGTTTCATACCGTAACCTCTGTAGTTTTGTTGCCATGGTGACAGAATGTTTACATAGAAGGGGCAAGCAAATGGACACTAATTATATGAATTTGTCACATGACCCCTTTATATCACCATACTGAAAATGTGTTCAAGTAAGAAAGGCCTAATAATACACGGCGATTAAACTAACGGAGCATTAACTTTACTGTACTGGTGTATATTAGAGATCATATGCATATTATGCCGTTTCCTTCAACAGTGAGTTCATTATCATCGTCCACCCCGGACCCGACGCCTACACTTCCTAGTACTACACCTTCCTCCACCACAAACCCGAGTACCACCACTACCCTGACCACCCCAAGTCCTGCTTCTTCCCTCGAGAGTACCATGGTTACAGGCGTCGAGACATCTTCCGCGGAAAGCGTCGTTTCCGCAACAACTGACGCAGACAACCAAACCACCACGGCCTTTGATTCCGAGACAACTACAGAGTACGAGATAACAACAACTGGTATGTCTTTTTTATTTTAGTTTTTTTAATTCTAAATTTTATTTTATTTATTGGGTCAACGTTCGGCATCAATATAACACCTCATAAGCCACGACTCACGGGAAAAGGAACCGTGGCGTGGGCGCGTCAGAATATAGCCCTGCATGTGCAAGATATATTTTTTTTTGCTTTCAAATTCGGAGTGGTGGCATTAATTAGGGTCATCTTTGTGCCGAAATGAAGAGGACATCCCGGATCATGCTACCTATGTTCGGCTACCGTAAAATTTTGGGACCTTATTACCATGCCATGTGCTTAGTTACATAGTAATATATATTCGTTAAACAAATGAGCTAGGTAGTTGCAAAGTTAAATGTCACTTAATTGCCTATCGCTTGAAATCATAAGGTTTTTAAAATTATGGTTCATATATTTTTGCATCAATATTCTACAGTAACCCCACGTAATCTATAAGAAATGCCTATGCATCACCTTTGTTTTATTCTAGATTCTGCTGCTGGTGTGACGACTGTATCGATCATCCTTGTGGCTATCGTGCCTATCGTACAGACGCTGGTCAACTTAGCGCAAAAATGAACTCCACGCGCTGCCAAATGTGCCATGCTGGAACCTATATGCAGCTATGTGCTGGAACATAGTAGATGGGGATTAATATGTACCCTAAATTCCCTGTACACAGTCAGTAATAAATATGCTATATACAGTATGTGTAAAAAATCTTAAGTCTAGAAATGGACTTACGATCATTAATCACCTTCCAGAAATGAACTTAAGTTCATTAATCACCTCCCAGAAATGAACTTAAGATCATTAATCACCTTCCAGAATGACTTAAGTTCATTAATCACTTTGGCAACCATTGTTCTTTCCATGCTTAAGATCACTAGTGGACTTAAGATTTTTTGAGAAACCACCCCTGGACCCGTTAGTGGTGTAACACCATATGACAGGCAAACTGGTGGCCACACGAGTCACTTCAATGAAATGTGTACATAAAGACCAGCAGAGGAAGTAAAAATTGACCCTTCTCTACACAAGGGATTATAATATACAGGTGGAATGTCAGAGAAAATATACATGTACGGTTGGAGATCTGGATAATGCTTGCTTGACAGGCACGTGGTCTGTACCTGAGGTTCGTCTGTATATCTTTTGCTGACCAAATAAACTAAATAAAACATCCGTGATGGCATTTTTTTATATTACTAATAGGGCATTACAACAGCAATGTCAGTGGATAACTTTTAATTATATGTAGAGCAGTGCCTGTCTTGAACGACCACCCCCATTGAGCATAAAACGTGGCCCCTCAAAACAAGTGGTCTTTGGTGACAGGTTCAATTGTAATGCAGTATTTCAAGACAGGTGGGCTTCCAATTGCCAGTGCAGATACAGTTCCCTAGTATTCTATACCTTTAACACGGAAGGTGCGGAAGGGCTCAATAAAGACTCATGAACTTGTAGCATGAGTCATCTTATAAAACCATCGGCGTACAAATAAGGCATATCTGAATTAACGAGTAATTTCGAGTGAGACGAGAAATCATTGCAGACAGTGCGTAACGAATGTCCCTGTATCTTTTAATACGATCAAATACGGTCGCAACTGTATAAGTTACGAATGTCAGAAAATATGGAATTCTTTTAGTAGCACTGTTAAGTTGTTTAAAACTAAAGACAGTTTTACATGTATAGAACCCCGGTACCGTATACTACTATTCTTTGCTTCAAGAAGCTGATTTATATAATTTGGCTCGATAAAGACTCATGAACTTGTAGCATGTGTTACCTTAAACGATTGACGTACAAATAAGGCATGTCTGACTTAATGTCGAATACTCCGGAATCCTTTCCATTTTGAATCCAAAGTTTGGGGAAATGGTATACACCTTAAGCAGGCCATCGTGCAACCGCAGTCTTAAATGTACACATGAATATTCATGACATAAATTAAACTTATATGCGAAATATATGAGTCAAATGCGTCATAAGCAGTAACGAATACATGCATATCAATAATATGAATAATAGCAAACCGCAGTCATAAAAGTGCACACATACATGGGCGTACTTATAAATTATATGTGAAAGATATGAGGAGTCCGATACCGTAGTGTCACAGCCACTGTTAAGGTTAGAGAGAGGCTTTTATATGAGTTGTTGCCCTTGTAAGGCATTTCTGGTTTCATATAGCCGATGAGGTCTTAATTTCGACGATAGCCGGTCTCCGATAGACCGCTTAGAGTGTAGGTATAGGCCCATCATACAGGACCTGTAGAGAGCTGTTATGATCATGGTTATAACTTAATAAGGCTCCGCCAAATGAATGTAGAGGTCAGGGTTTATTGTGCACTATTTTACGGCTAGAGATGTACCTCTCAGCCAGAATAAGGATTAGATAGATTTTAGTTGTGATTTGTAGACCTCCACACAATATGGGATGCTTCAGTACATAAGTGCCAGGATCGGCGGGAGACAGGCTCCCTCAGCGGAGCATGCGGATGTGGGCTCCGTCCGCGCAGGCCAACCTGCACCGGGTTATAACTTGGGAGGTCGTTAACGTAGAGAGTAAGGGTTAGTACCATTGTAAAGGTAATGGAGTTGCTCGTCGTTTAAGCCCAGTTACGCCATTATTGGGTCAGTATTAAAGGAAGTATGGGGACTTTATAAATCTGTATAGGAAAGTCCCATAGTAAAGCAAAGCAGGTGGTTTCTAGCCCACCAAAATAACGTCACGTCGGAGGCTTTCTCATTGGACGACACAGGGGCTGCGCCGTTCAGTCTGATAGCCCATTGGACGGAGTTTCGGCGCGACTGGAATCCATAGTAACGGGCAGACGGCAGATTCTCTTTGAATATATAGTAGTAGACACGGAGAAACGAAGTCTTCACCTTCCGAAACAGCATTAGGTGAAAGCTTGAGCTAGCTAGTCAACCAAACATATACGCTTCAAGCTAGACTTAGTGATTTAGGGGCCTGCGACGCAGCAGCAACTTGGAGCTGCTGCCTCATATAGCGCAGTTCCACTGCATTAAGTTGATGGTGTATGAACATTAGGGTGAAGGCCAGTCGACAGCCTTCGACCGTTAGGATAGATAGCCGCTCCGGCTGAAGGAGACAGTTAGATTGATAGCCACTGAAGGGTGTGACCGATCCGAGGTGATTCATTTCCTTGCAAGAGTGGTTGGATGTGAACATTGACTTGCTATGAACTGCCGAATAAACGAGTCAACTGAACAGAAATGGCCTTTGTCTGGATTAGCGTGGTGGAAAGGACTGACTGCAGCTGAGGAAAGCCGGGAAGGGAGAGGACGGACAGACTGACCGACGAGAAGGAGAGAGACACCTCGAGGGACTGACCTGCAGGGAGATTGAACCACCGCTGTAGAAGGCTCTTGCAGTAGGGATCCCGGTAGGGCGTGGCAGGTGAGAGGAGGCCGCGTTTCTCGCTGAGAGGGCATCGAAGAAACGACCAGGAAGGACGGTCGACGCATGACGGGCACGAGCCACAAACCCCCTAGACAACAAGGCCCAGCCTGCGCCGCCACGGCGAACGAACGACCAGACGCCCGAACGACACGGGTTACAGGACGTTTAGGCCGCCTGTCATTTAGGCCGCGAGATGCGGTAGACGTTTAGGCCCCGCGAACCGAAACAAACCGAAACGGCTTGCGAACAGAACACGAAAGGCGCCAGGCCATAAAGGCACCGCCACGGATACCAGCTGGGCAAACACATACTGCATCGCTCGCTGGTCGGCCCGACGGTTGGCTAGAACCGGCGAGCTGGGCAGTGTGGGGCAAACACGCAACGCTGGGATGAAACTGCTGGGGAGTTGGGTTTGGGGACGTGCGTTTGTATCAGTGAATTATTTTGCCAGTTTACATATACCCTGTGTTATATATAGAGAGGTATATGTAACAAAAAAAACTAAATTAACTGATCAAAGAGCTTCTCGTTTGAATCTAATGTATGCATGTTTGTATGTACATGCATGTTTAATTCCGAATTGTACATAATGCTCCATGAAACAATGGCACGACATAGATATTAAACGTTTGGACAATTCGAGGTATCCCAACAAAGCCTCATAGCTGTTGCTGCAGGTGCTCGGAAAGACAGTAATAGGAAAAAAAATAACGGAAAAAGTAACAAAGTGCTGTTACTTTTTTCCTGTTACTTTTTATCCGTTACTTTTTCTTTTACTTTCTTTCCTACATTCCATATGCGAGGAGCACAGAGATGAACGTAAAACTCCCCCAAGAAACACTCGATGCAGTCAGCCATTGCAGCATTACGGTAGGTAGTAAATATAATTATGGTTGTTTGTGTTGTAGATATGTGAATTAATATAACTAAATGTATGTTTGTTATTCTTGCCCCCATTTTGAGTCGAAATGGTTATTTTCTGGGAGGGGGGGGGGGGTTGGACGGGGAGATTTTGGCCTACACCCCTCATAGGTATCCCTAGAGAATAATCCCGTAGTTGATAAAGGGGTGTATTATGGCGTAGTAAATTAAGCTGCTATTAGCAAGGTCGTGGTGGAACATTTTTAACGGAGATTCGGTTTTGCACCACAGAACATGCCCTTTCCATGTTTAGCTTTTTTGTTCGATAAGAATACCGAGGAATCTGATGCTGGTCTCTTGCTCACTGGCAGTACCCTCGATTCCAATTTGTATATTGTCTGGAACCGTCCTATTGCCGAATACCACGTATTTAGTTTTGGGGATATTTAACGATAATATACATGTACATGTAGGATTAACATGTACATGTACGTACCATGCACGTACCCACATCCGACGGTACGTGCTACTTCGCCCTTAGCTTCGTCACTCCAGTTTATTCTTTATTTTTTTTCGGTACTCTATCCAGCGAACGGAAGTGTTTATATTATCAAAGATCAATTTTACTTTGACCTGGAGATGCAATGGACCATAACCTCCACACATTCGAACGTTTACTCTCAGCTTTCGGGCAATTATATAATTGTGAATGACATTTATTAATGTTTTTCAACGTGTGTTTATTTCCTGTTTTGTCCCCAGTAGGAGTTTTTCTAGTAGGTGTTTTCAATAGTGCAATCAAAGTTCACCCTGGAAGTACGTTATATTGACATAATTTTTCTTGTGGAAAATTATGGGATTGGTGTGGGATAGATGTCAAACCAATAAATTTGTTAAATTTAATCTAATCACCCTGTCCAGTATCAGTGAATTGCTGTCGTCTAAAAATGTTATTGATAATTTAAGTGACGGTCCGGGGCTGCATTTTGCATTTTGTTTGCTTTGCTATTTACCTACACCTACTGTCATGCATAAGCGTGATACGCCGGTCACACCTGGCTGCCAATTAAGCCTCTTAATTGCTTTGACTGACACGAATTAACCAGGAGAGTAGAGGTATATATTGATGTCGCCTGCAGGCCGTTATATAATTCAGGCTTTACAAAATTTTCTTTAAAGTTTGTAATGGGTTTGTGAATGTGGATATGTCAGATTCATAGAGGTTTAAGGAAGTTTACAGGGGCCATAATAAAACTCTACATGTCAACTATGCTAGGACAGATAAAAGAAAATATTATTGGGTAAATAGAATTGTAACACATTGGAATGGCCTATATGGTGCTATTGTGAATGCAGGGAATCCATTAGTTTTTAAGAGATTGGTGAGAAATGTCGGTTTTATCGGTAGATGGAGTATGTAACGCACGACGCACGTCACAATGTGTCACAAGTACGATAATAAACATTCCAAATAATTTCTCAAGCTTGAAATGCGAAAACTGCTGTATCCGTCACAACTCTCATGATCAAAACCCGTGACGCCAGTTTTTAACATTTTTTTAAAATAAAACCCAGCACAAGTTTGATCACTTATGATATAGTTTTCAAACATCCAATAAAGGCATGTTGATGCCAGGTCCAGATTTCTGGTGGATACATGTAATTCGCGGTGAAGAAAAAAAAAAGAAAGACAAATTAAGGGGAAAAAAAGAATTAAACGATCTCGTATTAGGGAAAGGAGGTGCCTAACGACAGATTTTGCAAAGCAAGATAGCATCATCGAATCCCAAAAGGTTTCAGTGGGATTTGCTACGTTCAACGATAGATCCCGTGACGAAAACGGGGGGGGGGAGTTTCTGAAAGAAATCTTAAGTTCACTAGTGATCTTATCATGGATAAAAAACGTCTGTCGCCAATTAAGATGACAAGTAAATTTAAGTTCAACTTGGTCTAATAATTTCCCAGATACTTAATCGCCCCAGGAACTAGCATGTTATCTACATCGATCAGCAAAATGCAAGCTCCATGAATTATGAGCTGAAATTCGTTGAATCACATGTACACCAGTCGTAATTAATGATCTAAGCGGAAGAACAGGCAGTTCATGTTCACACACACAAAAAAACAGTGCCGGGCTAGCAAATAAAGTCCTTCCGGGTTTATGTCGTGTGCAGAAAAACCGCCGTCACTATACATGTATGTATCTCTGTACAAAGTAATATTAATGAAACATAATTACAGTATCCCACATGCGAGTATCCAAAAGCGAAATTGCGCCCATCTCTAATTACCTTTGAGGGCGGGCGAGTATGTGTGTCTGTATGTGTGTGTGTGTGTGGGGGGGGGGG
>JAAUYG010027785.1_pt1 | contig 11305 bp, 6 predicted proteins | sample 7278091 | NCBI WGS metagenome assembly JAAUYG01 (sample SAMN14350201, study PRJNA611818) | marine sediment metagenome | isolation source: surface marine sediment (0.6m) | place: French Polynesia: Moorea | collected 2018-08 | reverse complement strand
TAGTAGTAGTAGTAGTAGTAGTAGTAGTAGTAGTAGTAGTAGTAGTAGTAGTAGGAGGAGGAGGAGGAGGAGGAGGAGGAGGAGGAGGAGGAGGAGGAGCAGCAGCAGCAGCAGCAGCAGCAGGAGCAGTGGTTAATACAAGAATCGTAGATTTGAGCTCTAAATAATTTCAGCTCGATTGTGCTTAATTCCTGTCTTGAGAGCGGATATTTGCAAAATATGTAATAATTTTGTTAACCATATCAGCGTGTACTAGTGAGTCTTTGTTCCCCAGAGTTTACAGTCCTTCATTTAGTCGACTAACTGTGAATCTTGAATGCAGAAAGCTGCATGTAATTCGAAAAATAAAATAAAGAATCAAGACTTTCTGTGATTATTTGCGAATAGTCACAAGACTCAAGGTACAAAATACATCCTGTGGTAAATCTTATTACAGAATATATTTTGAGGCTTTTGAAGATATTCCGAGGTGTGTTTGGCAGGAAACTTGTCAAAAAATCATTTTAAATTAACTTTTTAATATTTAGTCTGGTTATGATATTGTGTGTAATGTAAATGCACGTACGTTTTTTCACTTGTTTTAGGAGATGAAAGAAAGTAACTAACCAACCAACCGACCGACTGACTGACTAACTGACTGACTGAATGAATGAATGAATGAATATTTTTGTCATATCCCAACACATATTTTTTCATGGTTCATTCTGATTGATATTGTTGCAATTTACATGTAATTCCCTTTGCGTGTCGGCATGCACGGTTACAAGGTGAAAATTTTATTGCCTGTGGGACTCTTTAACCCAACTGTGATAAATATAAACAGAATTGCGTCCCCGGAACTTGGTGTGGATTTCTTTGAAGTCATTGTTATAGTCTTCCTAGTCTCTTGCCCGGTTTTGCCTGCTAAAATTAACGGATTAGACTACTTCCAAAAAAAATCCTAATGCTCCGAACGCACTTTCCCAAATGGTGTTGGCTCGTTTTAGACGTTAAGACGCGCTCCGAGAGCGTGCGTTGCTTAGAGCTGATCCTCATTAGTTCGCATGCGCGAATAAAAAATCAAATAATCACTTCCGTTCTACTTTTTGCCATTTCCGCTCTAGTCCTGATGGCCGGGGTCATTCTTCCGGTTTCTGCTTCACGCGCCAGGCAACACACGGTTTTATAGACGATAAAAGCCTCCTGAGTCTATTAGATGCAAACCGATTACGTGACATACGTCCATTTCGTCACTGGTGACTTCATAAAAGTCTGCTCTGCCATTATTCTTCGCCCCAAAACCTAGTCACCTAGCCTCAGGACATGGCGAACAATAACGGATTAAACGACACAGTGAAGCTATTATGAAAGAGATCATAATTAAGAAGTCAGCGTGAACTTTTAGTTTTGCGGGACATTTCATTCCCTACATAGGCCATTTGCTTGCGTTGTTAACTTTGTATCCAAGTTGTTTATTATTATTATTATTATTATTATTATTATTATTATTATTATTATTATTATTATTATTATTATTATCATCATCATCATCATCATCATCATCATTATCATCATTATCATCATCATCATCGGTCAAATTTTAAACCTTATTAAATTTATTGCAATTTTGAACTAAGACTTCCTCATTTGCGGTTTAGTAATTTAATAAAAGTCAAATCTGTGTTTACTCCAACTGCCTGTTATGCTTTCTAGATAGCGGTACTGACCTGGTATGCAGTCATAGTCGATGGCCAGATAGGAGCTAAGCTCCTTAGGGCAGGTATCCAGTTTGTGCAACCACGGACTGCCAGCGTACACACGACAGTGAGGCCGGGCCGAACATTCCCGATCAAAGTGGGTCAACACGTCGACCTGGCAGCCCATGCTCCCGTAGGTTCCGCTGATGCAGCGCCCTTCCGTCATTCGCCCGTAGAGGGCGCTTTTCATTAGGACAAGGTGATCTGGCGGACAGGTCGTGTTGAAGTATTGACCCTCGCAGTACTCCTGGGGTTCTGGAACGACAGGTGATGGGTGTGAATTTGGTGGTAATACTGGAAAAGTGGTGGATGATGATGATGATGATGATGATGATGATGATGATGATGATGAAACAGCGACCTTAATCCAGTGGTATGAAATTAGATTTTAAGTTCCTATAACAGATTTATTGTTATGGAACCAGGTATAAGAAGTATCAGTCAACAAAGAGATCAACGAACTGTGAAATTATGTGTCAATAATATTGAAATAGCATGTGATCAAAATACTACATAATAATATTTTTTATTTAAAATGGGCATTAAACCATTTTGCAGTTACAATATTTAAAAATAACCCACATACCTTTCATATAAGAAACATATTATTATCATGTTTTTTCGTTAAGAAAATCAATATTCGATTGGCATCATATATCCCTAACGTTAGCATTTCCTGACGTATGGGCTGCTAAAAGTCAGTCCCCTCACCCCTTGGTTTACGCCGCTCCATTACTTGGTAGTGCACTAAACGTCAAGTATGCCTTTGTTTTCTTGAATAGAATGTCCCTGAGAATGTGTCCTAGGTATTCGATTATGCACCCATATTAGTTTTATCTCTCACAAGAAATTGCAAGTCCAAATAAAGCCGGTACCCTGGCAAAGCAATGGCAGGAGTTAATACCGCCATCCTTATTCATTAGTGAGGGAGCGGATGGTCATGCCGTAATGCTGCTATTGTCTTTTGCAGCAAAGCCCAGTCATGGAAGGGGGTGGGGTTTGGTTTGCAGCATGGCGGCCAACATCTAGTTTGTCTATTTATGAGTTGTGGTAATCCAGTTCCGAGCCGGGTGTAAACTAGCTCGGGCTTGTCTCTGGCACCGCAATACTCCAGCACAGCTCATGCATCTTCATTATGTGGCGCTAAAATATTACGGCAGCTCTGGACAGGCCTATTTGTACGTGTCGCTTCCCACAAAGGCAATGTGACACCTCGGCGGGGCTCTATATTAATTTTTCTGCAGCAAGACAATAACTTTGCCGGCGGCGCGAAATCTGCGCCGCTGCTGCCATGGTTTGTGGGGTTGAGAGGCGCCATATTTGATCAGGCGCTGTGTCGGTCACGGGACTGGTCACATGGTAACGGGCGGCGGCACGCGGACACCATGGCGTGCCCGGAAGTCCAGCCCGGCGTGCCGTGTCTTCCGCTCGGCATGCTGTCAGGCAGCTGATCAAAGCTAATACAAGCGAGACCGGTCCACGGTGGTCGGAGCAAACTTGACAGGAGCAATCAGCGATAATGGCAGCGAGGAGCGGGCGACGGCCACGATGATGAATCCGACGACTCGCCAGACTTCCTGTAATCCCCCGACTAATGCCGATAGCTTGGCATTCTCTAGTCGCCTAATTTTTTTTCCAAATCATTGTTGCTGTTTAGCTCCTACGATGGTGCTAAATAAGCCAGCCGGGGAACAAAAAGCCCGTAGCTGCTTTTCCCAAGAGAAAGGGGTTCCAGCTCAGCGCCGACAACAATGCTCTCTCCTGCCGCGGAGATGGCAGCGCATCAATAAGACAACTAATCCCCGAGAAAGCTCGGACTAAGGCCAAATAGCTGACACTCGGCTCTCCCATTTGTTTTCGGATCTCACCGAGCAGTTTTGTGAGAAGACAGAACACCGGGATTCCAGGTTCAGCTTCAGTGCCTGCCTCGCTACTCTCTTATACCCCGGGACTTCTGGAGACTCTGGAAGAGCTTGGAGGAGGGGGAAGACAGCCTGTCATCTAGTGTATGACAGATCCGGTTACATGCCAGAGACTCGGCTCAGTAGCCTGATACCTTTGGTATCTGTCGGCTATCTGAGGGTGGGTACACTTCCCACACTGCTGCTGTATCATGCGACCGCTGTTCTGTAGTTTACCCTTAAACTGTTCCCCTTTGATTTCGCCTTGGACAGTGTAAATGTTGTTATTGTACTGACATTTTTGTCTGTAATCAGGTGTGGGCAAAGATAAAGTGTTCCCTGGTCTATTGGTACAAAGAATGAAATTGATTTTCATTTCATAATCAGCAGCAGCTTTATGACTGCAACAGTTTCTTAAACTCCTGCAAGTTGCCCTTATTATCTTTTTGTTTTAAACCACATTGCAGTATCTATGTGATCATTACCATGCCCATGGGACGGACATACGAAAACAATGCGTCGAGTTGAAGTGTCTCTCGTATATGTGTTAAGTTGAGATCCTCGAACCCTTCCCTTTTTTCTTTCTTTCTTTCTTTCTTTCTTTCTTTCAAGCAGGCATGTCCCGTTGTCACCACCCCTGTCTCTGTCACCCTTGTCATCGACTACCAGACTGGTCCTATCCCCCGAGGCTTCTTTAGCCCACCGACGGCCGGATTTCCGGTAGAAGGAGCAGTGTGGAGGCGAGAAGTCGTCGCTCAGGTTATCCTGGGGCCGGAGCGACTCCAGCCAAGTTTCTATGGCAAGGTTTGATGGGCAGGGGAAGCGAACCCAGATTGATCCGGACAGGTCGTCTGAGAGCAAACGCCTGCAAGCGGTGTCAGCTGTCAGGACAGTCGATACCCAGGCTTGTCCTGCTGGTCAGGGAGGACCCCTCTCCCTCTGTCTCCTTCACTTTCAATTTACACACTTTCACATTGTAACAAAGCTGAGCGTGTCCTTGACGGGACGAGAGCTGTGTCGACTGACACGACTCGGGCTCCATTACCGCCCGCCCTGCCCCGCGACTGCGCTCAATCCCAGAGAGTTCGGAGTTGTAAAGTTTTGGCGGAAGGTGACAATGGATTGTGATGATCGATGCGGCCCCATTAGGGAGTTTGATCAGAACCTTTTAGGACAATTGCCGCGTGTCTTGGTTATCCGATACGAAAAGATGGAAGCTGTATGTCTTTTGGAGGGCGGGAGGGTTAGGGGTGGAACTTCGCTCCTCCTGTCCCACATGTGTTCCATTATGACGAGCGCCAACTCGGCAAACAGCCCCCGGCGACCCATCTGTAAATTAAAAAGTATAAATCTATACGTTTCATGGGGACCATCGTCTGCATGGCTAGAAAATACCATCAGACGACCTGGAGAGATTGCCCCCCAATCGATGGGACAGTGTGACTCCATAACAGATTGCCACAGAGACAGTGAAATATAACCAGGCCGAGGGACCCTCCTGCTTCCCCGCCCCATTCCAATGTCCAACAGTACAGCGTTTACCAAAAACGCCACATTTCTCGTTGAAAGGCAATTTTGGCGTTTGAGTCGTCAGTGGCAGTGTGGAGACTGGTCTTTGTTCCTCCCAGGCTCCCCGTCTTGCTTTCTTCTCCTCGCTGGTTCCCTGCTTCCAGACGGCAGAGCCAGGGAGCAGGTGTCGTCTCTGCTCCTCCCGTCAACCCTCCCAGGGGCTTTTGTTGTTTTCGCACTTTCCGGCGCCGCCATATTTGGCGTCCTGGTGACCCTTGACCTCTCCGTGTCCGTTGGCGGCGTCCATCCACTTCTGGTAATTTCCCGAATTGGTCCACAGCCGGGCACCCCGGACTGGTGCCATGCAGACTGCTTCCAGCAAAACAGGCAGCGGAATGTGGAGCTTGGGACGAGGCCATGCTTCCTTGGGCAAAAAGATGCAATGACTTCTCACACCTACCGGCTTAGCTGTGGCATGAAATATGCATTTTAATAGTCAGGCACACAAATCGTCGAAACGTAGGTTGCGAAGGGTGTGATATCGCATTGTTTTTCAACCACTGGGGTAGTTATACGTGTGGCTAAAGCTCATTTCTAGGTTTTCCTGGTTGCGGCAGTGTGGTCATATCTCAGACCTGATGCCGCCGGAAGGTCGCAGGGTCAGGCTGGTCTCAGCTGCTCCTCTTCCTCCGCCCGTTCCCTGTTTTAGGGGATGAAATTAGGGAATACTTCATTGCGGCCGCCGCGGGGCTCGATATTTATTTGGCAACAGCTTGGGGTGGCAGTCAAAGGGCCAGAGACCACCCTGCGGAGCCATTACACTTTTCTCACACCACTGCGGGCCTTTAAATTAAAAGCTGTTTGGAAAGTTCTGACAGCCCGTCATACCGGCAGATATAGCAAGCTGACGGTGTACCATATTTAGTGAAATGTAAACTTGCTACCCTGTGATACAGATTACAGACAGCGTGGTATTATAGCCATAGAAGCTGTGTCCTATATTGTTCTTACAGATGGTGGTTGACTGAACGTCTCAGTCTATAACATGTCTCACATGTGGGATATACTTAGGGGGAAAGAGAACATGAAAGGGAACTGCTTGTCTCCTACTGGTCCTCTCTGGGGCTGGGATCCAGGGATCGTATATCTCAGCTTTAACGCACTCTGTATGGACTGCGGTGGCCGTGAGCGGGATTATTCCCTTCGTCTCCGTCACTTGGCGCTAGCCGCCCGGATTATGCCCGCTTTAAATCCGTTTCTAATGGTCCTTGTAATGCTGCACTGTCTCATGGCGCTACCATTAGGTGGCATCTCCCGCTCCAAGGCAGCCGGCTAGATGGATGTCAAGAAGAAACGGAAGAGATAGCTCGGTGCCCTAGGTTTCTTTCTCTTTCCCCCAACCCAGTCTGTAGGTACAGATCTATGGGCCGAACCCCACCCAGTCCTGACCCGCCCTCTCCCCAAGCAGGGGCCAACCGATACTGGAATCGTGACAAATTCATGATCAGACTTGGCTCTGTCCCGCCTAGATCATGTCGCTAATCGCAAAAACTGATATTGTTGTTTGGAAACGATAAAGAATGTCTGCCTTAATTACGTCAGATCGAGTTGCCCATCCCGCGGCGGAACGACCGGATGAGGTTACAATATTCAATCATAACTCAGGAAACCTGGTCTGCCTGCGGCTCTGTGCAGCCTCCAGGCAATGATACCCTAGTCAAATAAAGGCTACATTCCCCCATCTGGACGGCAAAGCTATGGCTAAATTTTACGCATTATTATAGCTAAACTCGACCAATCTAATCCTGCCGTTTGCTGGCCGTGTTCCGACTGGTGTCGCGTTACCGACCGTTCATGGAACCAGGCCATTATTCGACTGCGTTTCACTGCGGCCTTTATTCCAAACATGTTTCGAGGCAGCCGCAAGAAGAGACAAGCGAGACGCGGGATGCAGCAGACGACATCTCCGGGAAAAGGGCGGGAAAGGTCCCCTCTCGTCTGCCTTCCACCGTGTGGGGAGTACAAATCAGTCCCGATAGCTCCATCACAATGTAATTGCCGAGCACGCGGGCTTGTTATTTTCTCACATAATTGATATATTAGCCTGCGTGACATTTGTCTCAATACATCTCGCATCCACGCCACGGAAAGGGAGATTAGAGAAAGGAGATTGCTAGTCTGACTATTCCGACTTGACAGGAATGAAAATTAATAAAAACACAGTGATAGCCGTCGTAAGTTGTACGACCGTAAATTCACCCCTGGGACAGCTCCCTAAAAGCCTCCCTGAAAGAAAAGCGAACGGCCTAATTGTGTGAGCTTTCAAATTTTAATGAGCTCGGGGGCAGAGTGTGGTTTGTAAGACACGCGTCCACGTTCTCGCGACACAAAGATTCCGCTGCTTGGGCGCTGGGGACGTCTTCGATTAGACTTAAGAGACATCGATAACACGGTAAAAGTATCCCCGAGCCTCGGGCTCTCTCGTTACCCCCCGGGGACAGACGAGCAAAACAATAAGCACTCAGGGCATTGATCAAGTCTACCTGCTGACATTAAACTGTCATTGCATTTAGGGAGGCTCAAGGGACACCTAATGGACCGTGAAACACCTGTGTTTCCTTCCTCTGGCCTAGCTCCCAACTCTGGCCCACTGCTCTACAGCAATGGATCACAGAGGTAGCCCACGAAGACCAAGACCAGTACAGCTTGCTGGATTAGTAGGGGTTTTGAACTTCTCGCTTGACCTGCCACATCGATCACCCGGACAAAACACATTCTGTCCTCTTGCTACATCCCTTTTGTAATTACATTCACAATATTTGTCCAGTGCGAAAGCAAACCGTTCTCGGTGGTTGTCGTTTTGCCGTTTGTTCCCGCTTTCGTAATCGCAAGCCATACACATCCTGGTACCGGTACACCATCACTGTCATCACCGCCAAGCGACGAGCTCGAGTGTGATGCGATGGATAAACCATATTCCAGATGTTGCATCGCTCGAAATGGCACATAATTTAATATATCGGTAGAACCTGTAAAATTGCAACTGCACTTTCCATTAATAAAAAAAAATCTGTACTCCAATTCAGCGGTAGCTGCCGAAATCTGTACTCCATTTCAACGGTAGCTGCCGCCTTCTCTATAACATGAGCAGAGAGAAATAAAAAACGACGAAGATCTTTGCACAATCTCCTTCAATTCTGATTTGTGCTCTTATATAAAAGTGACCAAATTTCCGGTGGTTCTCTCAAATCCAGGCCTCACTGTGGCAAATAAGACACACAGAACATCATGGATCACAGGAAAACAGTGATGCTGTATGCATGCTGTAAGACTTTATTTTCACCGCATGGTGTTACGCTTTTATTTTGTGTTACTTTTGTATGTAACACAAAATAAAGGGTTTCTTCTAGCCACATGCGGAAATTCCGAGTTCATCTGTTTTGGTCTAAGACGCCATACTGGAAACGGAATGGAGACACTTTCATGACTGACCAGCGGGAGCAGTGATTTGCTCTGGCAGCAGAAATTCGCATAAACATAAAGGGGTTTAAAGTATCTGCGATACCTGGAGCACTTCGATCACAGGCTTAACACCCTTTGTCATTGTCCAGGGAAGAAAAAAACATACACGTATTAAGGCTAAAGAATTCTGTTCTGGATGACACACGAAAATCTTCACACAAGTGATATAACTTGAGGAACTTTGCAGTTTCCAATAAGAAGCTGTCAGTTCTGGTTATAGAGAATTAAAATAGTTGATTGTTGAGGTTTTCCAACTACTCCCACATGAACCCTCATGCTCCAAGAAAAGGGGAAAACACGTCTTAATATGCTGCACCGTCTATACGGATCAAAAGTCTATGAGAATTGAGATAAAATTTAGGAAGCAAAGCTATATCCACGCAGTTTGGATTTCAGCCAGCTGGGATGACAACATTGCTCACAGTCTTCAATACACTGAGCACCCTGGTGCCATCCAGATGGAAGGGATACATCGCTAGTTGACATAGTCCACCAGTCCAGCTGACTGCTTCTGGCACGGGATGTTTGGTCTTCTGCTTGGTCCCTTTCTTATATTTTGTCACCGTCTACCACAACAAATACACCCCGGGAAAAATGACGTCCCGGGCGATGCTTTTCAATGCCAAGATGGATCGGCTTAATATGAGAAGCGAATGACAATATTGTCTTCATCTTGTCAACTGGCCGTGTGATTAGACCGGGCAATATGTCCGTCGTCAAAGGATTAAGTTAATCTGTCCAAAGCGGATTGGGGTGGAGGTTCCGAGGACCTTTCGAACTCCCCCCTCTGTCTGTCATTTTGAAACGCGCCGTCGAGTAGCATGGTTCATCCGCCGTGGCCAAACACTTCAAAGAAGGAAGTATCTCTGGCCGAGGCCGAGAGAAAACACACCCTAGGGGGGACTTGGTTTAGGGAACCGCTTGTCATAAATCTTGCTTTGGCGCTTTTGTTCCCGGACTTGGACCAGGAAATAGAGAGCGCTCTCCAGGGAGGTCCTAGTGTCCCTGGTTTTTATGCCGCTGTCTCTGCGGCGGTGGTAGCAGCAGCAGACACGAATGAAGGATCGGTGTCCAACCTTGGAGATTACCCTTACTGAAGTGCGGGCTACACACCAGAGACAGCGCCTGTGATGACCTGTTGTGGGTGGTCAGCTGCAGCCCACTATCCTGCCATTATACCAGTGACGACCAGTAGGCTAGTTAACGAAGAGTTTGCTCCACTACGCTACTCCTACATAGCGGGGATTACAAGGTGCTTCTGGTCACCAAATGACACGCCACGGTTTCTCTCTCTGTCAAGGGACTCTAAGTCTAAGCCATGGAGATCATTGCTTCCTGAACAAACACCTGCTGCATAGAGCAGGGATAAGCCCGTCCAGTCAAGATATACATCCAGCCTACACCCATACCTCAGCCTTACTTTTGCTGGTTGAAAGAGACATAGATCTTCCCTTCAGCATCGCCAAATATGGCAAGAGGCACGTAGGCTGTTATGCTGCTTTGTCTCTGTGTAAGACGCCACGGCACTCATAAAACAGGACTCGGAACGAGCTTCCCATTATAAATATCATCGAAACTCGTAAATAATCTAGGGCGCAATGCCCTTGGGGGTAATTGGCCCACCCAGGATAAAGACTTGGAAATATAAACAAATACTCACACAAATCATTTTGTCCGTTGACCAGTATTGTGAGGGACTGAAATGGCGAAGGCGACATTCCCTGTAGAAGATATTTGATTTAATAGATCTCCCTTTTTTGCGCATATCTGAAAGCTGGCTACATCCAATTGAATATTTTGCAAATGGGAATTGTTTCGATTATCGGGTTTTAGTGAGATCTAAAAACGGAGCCGTCATGGTGTGCACACAAAAACGTTACGTTTCGCGCTTAATCACCAGTAAGTGATCTTAAACACTTTTCTCCTGCTGATACCACAGAGAGAAATCTGCTGACATATCGACAAGGTGACAGGTCATGGAGATAAAAGATGCAAGAAGGTATTGCTTGAATCATTAGGATTCAGTATTATTAAGTTGAATACAAATCTGCAGTCAATTCTTGCTGATATTGGGTACCTTGTATTTCGTTACATCACTTATCATTCATTGTTCTGTGGTTACAACTTTGTACATAGCAGTTCTATGGTATCAATAATCCATATTTAGTAATCTGGTGCGGGGATGGAATGGTCTATCTTGCATATGTCATCCAGGGCTCAATCTCTGAATTAGTAACAGTCGTACGACTTTCAGGTAGGTGCCTCTTATTACTTGTATTCTCATTGGTGTGTAAATTAATGTATAATATATTGCATTCCTCTTGATCCCGAACGAACCTAAATAAAACATACATGAAAGAACTCAGTCTGGTCGCTATAATAGTTTTTATAATGCTGTAATGTCAGACTACTTTATAGCTCTAGGAGTAGCGTAACTGCATAACACTCGTCTCTGCAATCTGGTAATTACTATGACATTCCTAATCGGCAAAACTTGGCGTCGTCAGTTCAAGAAGAGACAGAAAGCTTTCTTTCAATACGGCAGACTCGACGCAGAGAAAATTATGTCAAAACTGTCTCTCCTTAATATTGGCTCCATTCGGTGGTGCATTCCCTTTATCTTCCTCTAGGCGTGAT
>JAAUYG010031542.1_pt1 | contig 11308 bp, 4 predicted proteins | sample 7278091 | NCBI WGS metagenome assembly JAAUYG01 (sample SAMN14350201, study PRJNA611818) | marine sediment metagenome | isolation source: surface marine sediment (0.6m) | place: French Polynesia: Moorea | collected 2018-08 | reverse complement strand
CACACCACCGCTCTTCGTCAAACAGAAACGAAACAAGAAACTCCCGTTTGCTGAGATATTGGACTGCCTCCTGCAGCATGGGTAACAGCTCTGATAATGCTAGTTTGGGGATTGTTCAGATATTACACACGGACAAAACAAGTGTTGAGGTTGATGAGGTAAAAGTTAACTATTTACATGTCAGCGTGTGAGGATGTTATACTAGTCTTATATTAAGTAAAAAATAACGTGTGTTATTTTTACTTAATATAAGACTAGTATAATTATTCATTTTTTTTTTTTGTAAAAATAAGAGCTATGGGGAAATACATGTACTGAGTTAATATTATAACCATTTAGGCAGAGTCATGATGAATTGTAACAACGTTGCATCATTACTGCCCAATTTATCACAATTTACTCTTGACACTGAATCCCTTTTACTAATACTTGTATAAACCTGATAACTAATTTATAGCAATATTATTATTGTATCACAGCATAATATATTTATTCTGGTCTCGCAGTGAACAACTATAGGGGGTATATATATACCCCCCAACATGGCCAGATCACCAGATTTCTCTGACCCAAATCACCAATCACCAAAAAAAAAGAATAGTCTTATCCCCAAAATATTAATGTATTATGAGAGTGTGGACAGCCGTTTTTACGCTGCACTCTGGTCATGTAGAGAATGTTTCACGTGCCAGATATATAGTCAGTCACCCAACCCGCAAATTCCACACGGCCCCAAAACGCTGCACGGAAAATTTACTCCCCCCCCCCCCCCCATCTATCTATGCAAAAGACCAGTAGTAACAGAGTAACAGGCTGGTGCAGTGTTATATTACAGGGTGAGTCTGTTCTATCTCTAGGTTTGAGGTTGTAGGAGGACGTATGGTGTGGCTGACCCAGACCCAGGCCCAGCACACACTCAAACTCTACTCTACAGGGAGCTTTGACCTGGTCAGTACAGACAGCTGTTACACCTCCCTTGGAAATAGTGTGGTCCCTGCATTTTAAGACCACTTATTCAGCTAGTAAAATATAGTCTTAAATTGAAGGTGGTCTTAATATGGAGGGGCAATTATATTGAAAACATTAGAGTTGTGTCACTAATGGCCGGTCTTAAAATTGAGGGAATTGTAAATTTTTGTTAAATGGAGGGGGCTTAAATCGCAGCGACCAGTGTACATAAATATATTCTCAGACAGTTCAGGATTCTGACATCTACAAAGACATTTTTATAGTACATTTATATACCTAATAATAAATATAAGTGTGAGGTGAAAGTTAAAACTAAATAAGTGACTTGTACCAGGTGTATGTTTAACTCTTTCAGCTATTAACTTATTTATAAACATTTATTTATTTATAGAGGTTAGCTATTGACTTGGACCTGATGTGTTCCAAATGTATGCACCCTAGATAACATGAGGTATGATTGCCTTATTACTGTTACTATACTGGGCTAGCACTAGGAAATTTCTCCTGATTAGCCACTGTGGCTAAAAGATATTTTTCTTTCAGTCACAAAAGAGCTTCAAGTTATTGAGCCACAAAACATGTAAAAGACGTTGACAATATTAAATTCAGATAAAAAAAAATTCTAAATCAAGATATATGCACATATATGATTAAATTATGTTAACTAATTCAAATGACAGCCATCATATCATGCATTATATACCGTTGATCTATGCAAGCTACATGCAGCATATGAGGTAAAAGTTCAGGCTTTATTAGACACGGCAGCTATCAAGCAAACCAATTCTTTAAGCCACATGGGTATTCTTTTAGTATTTGGCTATGTGGCTAATAGGTAGCGCTAGCCCAGCTCTGTCTATACATTGTGTGTATATACCAGTATGTGTGTGAAGTTGAGATGTCATTCCTCTCTGTCTACCTTGTATGGGATTCCCAGGTCCCTGTCCTGACCTCAGGGAGCAGTGTGCTGCTGGCTGTACAGAGGGACAATGGTATCATGGCATTTGACACCCTACTTGGCAGGTCGGTACATTGCTAAAATACCTGATTATCTGTCTGAGCATAGCAATAAATGGGCAAACTTTTTTGTACCTTCCAGAAAAAGAAATTGGTTTTGTGTGCTTTTTGGGGGGTGCTTCTGAAAACGTAAGTCTTCTAAGTTTTCCATCTGAAAGCCGGAAGACTCAGAAGACCCAATAGGTGGCAAAGTGATCGGTGGTATTTGTACTATTTTCCAAATGCTTGAGTGGCAGCAACAGTTGTTTACCTTAGATTCTGAATGGGGCTGCAAATTTCAAAACACTACTCCTCCTACAGTATTGATTCAATTTCAGCCAAACTTGGTGGCAGACATTCTGGTAATAGCGGAACATAGGCCATTACATTTCTTGGCGATCCAACAACACTAAAAATACGAGAAAATAGGTTATTGGACTCCGGATTCATAATAGAAAAATTGTCTTTCTACTCAACGAGTCTTGAAAGAAAACAAAAACTTGTTCCCGAATTTTCGGCGAGCATCTCGCTGCCATCTTCAGGGGAATGTGCGTGGGCTGACGTCACTCATCATTCCCCTGAAGATGGCAGCGGGATGGATGCTCGCCGAAAATTCGGGAACAATTTTTTGTTTTCTTTCAAGACTCAGTGAGTAGAAAGACAATTTTTCTAATACTAAAAATGTTATGACACTGAAATTTTAACGTATGGGAACCTGAATTGGAAGTCCTAAGATCAGAAATATCTTGAGAACAGCTAATGTTAAGTGAACCAGACAAAAATGTAGGACTCATGGTGTTATGAAGTATATATGCTGGATACTTTTCATGTCAGTTTGGTTGAGGTCAGTTTGAAGTCATTCAGTGCACTTTGCAAAATTTAAATTTCCGTGTTTCAATTGTCATAACTACTGCTGTCATTGAAGCAGAGCATCAAAGTCCATGGACCTCTTGTTTGTTATTTTAGCATGTGTCCAGATTCCATTTACTCGCGTTACGGTAGCAACATTCTGAGAGCCAACACAACAGAGCAGGTATATAGCCGGTATATAATGTAGTGGGGATTATAGATGTTCAGCGGATTCAGTGGTTTAGTGACCACTGCGATGATTTTATACATCCATACTGGACATACATACAGCTAGTGTTACATTTTGTAACGGTTTCGCATAAAAAGTAGGATACGCGATATTATACATGTGAAAGGTTTGATTTCAAGAAGCATATGACAACACGTACCAGTATATATTGAAGCCTGCTACATATAGTTTGCATAAAGCATGCTGATTATTATACCTGAAATTACTTATCTTTAAAAAATATATCTTACCTGAGTGTGCATTTAATTGTATTGAATTTTACCATAATATATCATTTCTCACCATGTTATTGCATTGTACTTTAAATAAAATAAACATAAAACTTTTCGGCATTTTTATAATTTCAGGCAAACTATTTACTGAGCTACTGCTTCTCCGAGCTCGTCCCTGGGGCTCAAGCCAAGATTGTTTCCATGGATACAAAGGAAGATTCGGCCATAGCAACCGGCTAGATTGATAGTAGACAGCTGGCCACTATTGTAGCCTCGAAAGGTGTTCATATCGTGACATTACCAGCAGTTGTTCATACAACTTTTCTGCCGGTACATAATGTAAGGGATTCTGTCAGTATTCCAGGTGGTATGAAGGATGGTTATCAGGTTATTTTCCCCGTGTCAAAGAACACGTATATATGTACAAAGATGTTCATTACATTGTATTTGTGAAAGGGCAGGATCTGTATGTTTCAGGCCACACTGCTAGCACATTTGTACTATGTTGTTATACTTATGTTTCAGTTGTTGCTTGTGGCAGAATTTCACTGTGTGATAATTCTTATGTGCACCTGTACATGCTGTATGTGATACTAAGTATACGGATAAGTAGCTAGTATATCGTATTGCCACTGTGATCCCACAGCCATGATGTGCCAATCAAACTGCTCCACAATCTCATAGGAATAAGATTTATTCTGTGTACATCTTGTCATATTCGAGAACCATAGCTTATACTTATATATGTGACTAGCTTAAAGGTTTATTGGTACTGCTGAGACATGTATTAGGTAGATATAGCATTGCAGCCAAGTTCAAATGCGGTTATATTCCTTTATATGTTCCTTTCCATGAAAAGCAAGGCATATTATACAGTACACAATGTACTGAGAAAGACGATTTAAACTGTTTAAGCCCACCCATGATGCGTGATGTACTGGTGCTTGGCTTGTACTAGCACTTAGTGCATAAATGCGTTTGCTGCAAACCCACATGCTGGTAACATTACAGGAATTCCTCTTTAAAGGATGCATTCAGAGAGGATACCCTCTCTAGAAAGGACACAAGCCTTGGCAGCAAGTTCTGTGAATGTGTCTGACACTCCCTCTCACCAAAGGACACCTCTCTAATGATACATACCAGTATATGGCAGAAAAGGGTATCCTTATAAGAGGGGGAGTACCGTACATCCAATATTACCAGTGTACAGTAGTCCATCTCTAATAAGGCCACCCTATTTGACAAGAAACTGTTGCCACATTAGAGAGGTGGCCTTTGGCGAGAAGGAGAAGTAAATACATTGATAGTATTAGCCGAAAATATTTATGGCCTTAATAGTGAGGGTGGCCTCTGTTGAGAGTGCTCACTACCAGAGGGACTACTGTATAGTGTTTATAAATAAAACTTTATATACTGGGACTTCTGTACATCTATGTGTAGTGTTTTATAAATAAAACTTTACATACTGCTGCTCTGATCAACCAGTACACATGTATATGAAATCAGTGTTAAGTTGGTTACCAACTCCAATCTGCTGCAGCTGTGATATGTGATAAATTTAATGTAATCTAAGCCATGTCCCATACTGGAACAAACTTAATTGGAAATGAAAATGTGTATCTTTAATGTGATTTTTTTTCTGCTGCTCACTAGCAAAAGTCTGTGAAAGTCTCAGAGAACCGTCCACAAAAATGTTATGTACTTGTACGAAGGTCTGTATTCACATATCAGTATTAGTGGTTATATCCTGGGTATGTATTACACGCAAACATTTTTTGATTGTTCTTGATACATCGTTTGCTGGCATATGAAGTTTTGAATATCTATTTTTACATTTGTCATTTGTAATAATGGTTTATATTGTTGATATATGAGTTTGCTATGGTCCCTCTCGAAAATTCATTGTTACATGTATATTGTTCAAACCCGGCTAGCTTTGCTAAGCTAGCAGAGTTTTCTTGTTCAGTTTGTGATATTTAAGATACATTTTAAATGGTATTCCAGAGCAGATCTTGTTTTGTTAATTAAATGTCATCTCCCACCATTTTTAGGGCCAGGCTGCTCATTGGTTCGAAATTAACTTGTCGCTTTAAATTGGACATTTTTGTGTGGGAGTTATTACGGAATGTAATATCAGCGATTGTAAGCTGTTAAACCAATAAATAGACTGAAAGCCTTGCCAGGTTTATAACTGTGCCTTGTACCTTGACTTTATCTGAATAGCGTGTATTGGAGATGGAAACATCATTCCTAGTCAGACTGGCTGGTTAAACCTTCAAGTTATCAGACATCAATAAAGTTCTTCCATATTTATTACTCTGCATAGAATAATGCTGTTGATACCTTCTGCTGTATTAGGTATTGAGTATTGATAACTGCTGCAATACGCCCAGACAGGCTGCTTCCACCAACGGTCCCGCTGGTCTAGCCAGTATATGCTCTAGACCTTGTGTGCTATGCTGTATGGTTTGTTTTTCTTCAATGGAAAAGGCTGGGGTTCAAACCCATCTCCCAAATTTCCCAATTTCTCCTTTCTGGTTAACATGAAGGATGAACTAACTGGCTGTAGGTCACAGTGGCTACAGCCTGAACAGAATACAGCTTCATATTTGTACAGCCCAGTTACAGACTAGAGTGTCCAGAGACCTGCTTCTGTTCTTGGACTTCTGTATATAAATTTTATTCTTTTAAAAACACTGCAAATGCAGCATCACAATTCAATAATCCTGTCACCCCAAACTCCCTCGTGGCTCTGACCGAACATCAGTATTTCCTGTTCTATCCTATGTAAAGCGCTGTCCTGGTTATGGGAAAGGGTGGAAATGTACCGGGTTATTCCTGTTTTACGTCTGCATTCGAACTCGTTTACATCAGCATCATTAACCATCTTATTTTAGCCTCTTTGGTTAACATGGGCAGGCATCTAACTCTAGGCCGCGCTCTGAGCAGATGCCTTGACCATCAGACCAATAGGCCAGAATTGCACCTTTACTAACACTGTTTACAGAAAATAATAATTAAAATTTATTGGCATGTCCAAATGTTCTCCGAATAAACACCTTTACAATGTTAATTCACACAGTCTTATAAGCTTAACACAGTGGGAAAGACCTTACTAAGTAACAGCTTTCACACGACTGATACCACTCTGGTATACTTTTTGAGCCCAAACCTATTATCTATATAATGGTTACACTAATGGTTCCTTAATACGTGTGTCTACCATGCAAACATCACCAAGACAACAGTTGAGGCTGCTTTGAGGCAATGCTTATTTCACAGATTGAGACAATGCACAGATTTGCCCGATAACTGAAACAATTTTTAATATGCCACCCCCACCCCCCCCCAACTCCACCCCCACCCCCCACCCCGGAATTGGGAAGCGGCATCAGAAGTAATATTAAAGTGTTCCTTATATACTGTAATTGATAACGGGAAAATACCGGAATATTAGGACTTTAGATAACATATTTTTCATGTTTATCTGGATAAGAAACAGGAAATCCAGAAAGCTCTAAATTTCTCACACACGACTCCTGAAATAAGACTAAATTTCCAGTTGCCAATAACATATACATGTACAAGCAAACTTCCCATTGCTTAGTATATGATCACAATTCACCCTAGCACAGTATTATGGCTATTTATGATGCGACACTATGATACATATACATCAGCGGCAAGATGTTCACTGAACACAAGACAACTATGCCAAACATTCGCACTCCAGTCCCATGCATACCCATGTGTTCTGTCATAAGTTCTGTCATAAATGCATAAAAATAACTTCGGTGAAGTGTCAAGATAAAAATCCCCAAAATGTACATATGTGCATGGTAACATAATTTATATACATGTCATAGCCAATGTTTTGTCTTAAACGAAGAAATATCTGGAATTTCAAGAGACGCATTGATCCCAATCCGCAACCATAAACCACCAGGTACTTGGTTTAACTCAAAGTGAGAGAAAAAACACTTAGTCCAAACTTGTCCCTTATGAGATCAACACCAAATTTTACTTTGGGTAAAACAAATAATTGATATTAACGACTATATTATAGACTGAATATTATAGACAGTAGAAATAGAGCAGCAACAACAAAAAACTATGGGATGTCCCACAATGCAACACGTGGTATTAGATCCCCACATAATAATACATAAAAACTGTCAAAAAGAAGTTGCGATTTGTTCTTGTGGTTTATTTCATGGCACAAGTCTTAAGTTTAACACATCTGCAAAATAAAAGCATGTACAGTGAAACCTGTGTTGAGAGACCACTGCTATGAAAGACAACCTGTCTTGAAAGACCCGATATTCCTGGCAGGAGGTCCTATATTTCAGTGCAATAGAACCTGATACCAAAGACCACCTGTCTTCAGAGACCACATTTGTGTGCCCCATGACGTGGTCTTTCAGCAGAGGTTCCGCTATAAGACTTCAAGCTGGCACTTCAGGAAGAGTGCCCAATGCTCGTTTGTTATGGATTGTATACCATCCCCTGACAATAGAACTACCTGGTACATGGTTTCATTTGGAATAGGCTCAATAAATAAATAACAATACTTGACTAAAACAAATCTAAAACAAACAGAAAAGCATACTGTACAGGAAAAGTACATCCTGTGTACTTCCTTCGAAAAAGGAAGAAGAATATTTAGCCCCACTGCAACTAACAGTAGCAGTTATCTTTAATGTAACAATTTCATAACAGAATGGTTATAAGGAAAGTATGAGCTGGACATAACACAGTAGTACACACTCACTGAACGTAAATCGAGATTATGATTGCCCTTTATACAAATGTGACACAGGGAGACAGTGTAGGAACAGTTCACTGTTATTGGTCCAGTTGTCTTGCAAAATACTACATTCATCAAACAGGTACATTATGGTCGGGTGGCATGCATTCTGATGAGCTCCTGGTTACAGTTGTCCCTGGATACACATAGCCTGAGTTAACAACCACTTCTACGCTAATATAACTTAATACTACACAGACAACTTTCCATTACGTATACCAGGTTAATTTGTATAGCAATCCAGGCTAAAGTTCTCCAAAAAATTTAAAAGTCCAAGTTAACTTTTCAGCCAATCAGATTGCTTGAATTGGTGACTTGAGTCAAGTCAGAACTTAGACTTATGTATTACTGAGAACTCTGGCCCGGAGTCCATATTCTAGCAATAGGCTGACGTAACAACAGATCCTGGCAACATAGCTACAAAAACTACTACTGTTAATAGGACTTCTATAGATACTGCCAACAATGATCCTCTTTCAGTAAATTCAAGATTTCTTAAGAAAATTAACGCCCAATCTTGAACACTTTATCACTTTATTTCCCCGGGGCCGAAGTTCTTGAAAATACTTCAGTCTTTATGTTTTTACTTAAGTCCCATCCTTAGCCAATTGCATCGCCCAGGTTGAGAACTTAAGTCAACTTAGAAATAAGTAATTTCGAGAACTCAAACCCTGGGTCCAACCGAGACACAATAATATTGTTACCACATTTGCAGGACATCACATTAACAGCGCACAACCACAAACACACACACAAGCATAACACACAAAGGACTCGTTTATAAACCACACCTCTGGCCATGTCCGCCTGCTAGGTATCCAATGCGTCTAAGACTTTCATTATCTGCTGCTTGATTACTTTTGTTGCTTCGGCCGCTTTGGGAATTAAGAACCTGTCAATGTCTGACACCTGGATTCCTTTGTCATCGTCGCTGGAGCCATATTTGAATGTAATGAGTTCAGGGTGTCGTTTTTTGGAGGTGATTTTGACGATGCTGCCGAGTGCCCGACGTCCCTGTACCCAGGCATGGCCCTTCTTGTGTGGGATCTCTCGCAGGATAAACAGGTGAGTCTCCGTGACCAGGAGGTGACTGCAATAACACAGAGAAGCAACTAAGATGTGCTGTAATAAGGGGGATGGGTTTTACCGGGACGATTGTGCTGTATATATTCTCTTAGGTCCGGGGGTGGGTGGGGGTGGGTGTAATGACTCTGGCTTAAAATCAGCTTTCAACCTCTCAAGATCATATCCCTGACTGCAAGTTGGATTTGGTGGTGCATGCAGATGTATGTGTGTAGGTATGGTGAGTGAGTGTTGGACCAGTCTTGTTTGGGCCAAACGATCTACGCCCGACAGTTCTCTTAGCATGGCAAGGCATTCTGTAATATTTGCAAACAAGGTTGGAAAGGCAGGCTCTAGCATGCAGTATCTGAAGAAAATTAATATGTTTATTTTGAAGGATTTTCTGTCAATATATTGCTTCAAAGTGCAATAAACCCTGATATATGACACGCTGGCAGTGATATACATACCTGGGGTAGGTGTAGCCAGTATCACGTATCTGCTGACACTGATATGCATATTTAACGTCCGATTTGTTTAACCATGTCTCGACGTTCACTACATCTCTTCTCTCGTCATCCGATGACGGGACCTGGCAAACCTCGTCTGAAAGGAAGCAACAGGACACATACAGGAAATCAGTTCATGTCAGCTAACGTTCGTAACCATAAACCCATTCTATATGCCCATATCAGACATAATTGCCATCCAACTAAATGTACATGTCAATAGATCACATAGGGTCCTGGAATACTGTGTCAGGTGAACATCGTACTTGTGTATCTCACTGTATTGTTGAAAGAAGTTCTATGATGATCTGGGCACTTACATAATTACTGGGCAGTACGGATCGTTCACTACAACAAGTGAAACTAAAAGTATATATTACCCATGTGCGGCCATGAAGGGATCTGTCGCGTTGTGATTCGGTGAACAGAAGTGTGAATTCCTTTGTTTTTTGCATGATATGTACCGGTAGGACAATAAAGCTAAGTAAGACAAGGAGCCAACTCTTCAACTTCAACAAGCCCAGTCTGGTTCTTCCTAAGACCACAACTACATTGTACATGTATAGAACTCTTTGCAAATGGGGTTTTCGATGCATGCTTGTCTAGGGATTCTGGGATAGGGTGTCAGCGAACACCGGTGCTACCACAGATGAATCTGCAAACATTAATCTTGATGACATATTTGTTGTAAAGTCATATTGATATTTGCAGTAAATTCTATAGGAAATTTTCTTTTTATGCACTTGATGGCTTAATTTTTGGAGTACCAATTTGGTACATAATACCTGATAAAATCTCCAGTGTTTGAGCCACCCTTACCCAGAATGCAACACTCAGGCCTCGTCCATGTTGTACCAGCAATAGGTTCGAGGGCTATTGTATGCTAGGCTGGGGTCCCAATGAAGGAAATTAGCTATGCAAACACCACTTAGTATAGTATCACTTACCCTCCTCCTCATCCCCAATAGTAAACACGGACGCCATGTTGCGATATCGCCGACCCACACGGTCACTGGTGCTCACATGTCTAGCGGAGTAAAGAAAGCAAGGAAGATCTATTTACAGTACAAGTTATGCAAAATAATGGTATTTTCATGCATAGGACGATATGCAAAATCAAATTTCTGCATTCAACAATCTCCATGTCCTGGAAATATTTTTGCACACAATAATTATCCCAAGATACTGGAGGGAAAGTTACATCTATCTAACAGTTGATTTGATTTGATTGGGATTAAGTCTGCATCAATCTTTTTAGATTATCTAGCTGACAGGCAGAAAACAGGGAGCAGAGAAATTCCCTTGTTCTTTTCGAATAGTCCCACATGGTATGTTATGTATGAAATCACAGACAGTTCAATACACATTCACTCACTGAAGATAACTCCTAACTGTTGGATACGTGCTAACTTTCTGACAGGTCAATCCCCTGGTTGTATAAGGTGTATAAAACATTTCAAATGTCAAATATTCCATGGAAATTCAGTATGTGCAACTACACCATGTGTCACATTTTATTTCACATACAGTGACACCTACATGGAACAGCCACACTCATATTGCACAACTGAATTAAACAGCAGCGCCCCAGTGCACAGGGTGTCTTAAATAGTGGAGGGTTGAGAAGGTTCATATTTTGGGGAGAAACATCCCT
>JAAUYG010222109.1_pt1 | contig 11309 bp, 7 predicted proteins | sample 7278091 | NCBI WGS metagenome assembly JAAUYG01 (sample SAMN14350201, study PRJNA611818) | marine sediment metagenome | isolation source: surface marine sediment (0.6m) | place: French Polynesia: Moorea | collected 2018-08 | reverse complement strand
CGCTTTTAGCGTCATATAATGGGGCAGGTAAAATTTTAAGTGGGCAGGTAAAGCATCAGATCCACCTGCCCGAAGGGCAAGTGATGTCAGTAAGTTAGTGTAGAGCCCTGTTTTGTATTATGTACATCTACGGCGTAGTGATTGTGCTGCTCTGTATTTTATATTAAGATGAATCGCACACGGCAGGCCCATAGTACTTGCACCGTAATTATATTTTGGATTACATGTATGTCTAACAAAACTTTACTTTTATGAACAACTCTGTACGATAATATTGTAAATACGGATGTGAATCATGCCGTTTTAGGCGTCCAAACCGGAAGAGGGAACGAATGAGGAGCAAGAGAGCAACACAACTGTATCTGAAAAGGGTGCGCCGGTAAGATCTTCCAAGACTAACGCCCAGAGTGATCTACATACATTGCGGAACTATTTTGCTTTAATATCTGAATAAGACTGTCGTTGTGTGAAATCTGGACACAACATTAAAGCTTCATGTTATAATAGGCAATATCTGGCTACCCAAGGTCAAATGTCTCAGTGGATAAGCTGCTGCGTATTCAAGTGGACAAAATATCTACCGCATTCCCGTGAACTACATGTACTCATGTACTGAGTTGGGATGTTGCCCAGTGCCTCACCGTCCGGTACACGTGGTACTGGCGAGTACCAAATGGTGCATTTCCGCCAATGCGCCAGATGGATATTTTTGTAGGGTTGTGTATGACGCAACATACACGAATACAGCCACTGAGCAGCCTTCACGTCCTACATCTGTACGCTTTTCTGTCTTGTGTCACAATGCCCTATTTATCGTTAAGAAGTAATACCTAACGGGTGGGGTCTTTTTACTCAGAGTGATCGGGTTGGGTGTCAGAGTGGAGCTTATAAAATTATATATGACGTCGGAGACATTGTCATTTGCGATTATTTTCCCAAGAATTGTCAAGGGCACTCTTCAAGCATATGCAATGGAATACGGTCATTGCGACTTATCGATGTTTACAGTGTACTATTCAATGGTGACCTTTTTGCAGGCTGCTGAGGAGAAGGAACATTGCCGTCCAGGGTCTGGGAAAAACAAAGAGGAAGGTACAGACAGAAATCTGTCAGCAGAACATGTAGCTTCAGCCAGGGATCATGATGATGATTATGAAACGAATCCTTCTTCAGAGGAGGACGAATCGGGGGCGGCGCGGAGTCATCCAGCATCCTATCATCCTGATGCAGATTCACAGGCTGTAGGTGCCATCGGAAATCCTGAATCTGAGCAAGGTGCAGCTGACAGTTATGACAGTCCTCGAAACGTTGCATCGACAGACGTGCTTCAACCTGTGACGCGTGATTTTGGTCCTGCCGCAAGTGAGACTGTACTGCCGTCGCTTATCTCAGCAGTGGAATCAGCTGAAACATTGGTTACTGAAAGAGAGGAACCAGAATCAGATCATGCTGACACGGACTCACAGTCGAGTTCCGATGCCTCCTTGGACGACGTGTATCTTGCGTTGCCCCTTCCACTACACTCTGATCATGCCTCCGATGGGACGCAAATAAATCTATCAGCAGGAACCTGTCGGCCTCCAACACCCGATTCTCATTCTCCCTCAGGTGCAGGAGCAGTGGCCCTGTCTCCAAACTCTCAGCTCCAGGGTGCTGTAGGCGGCAGTGCTTTCGACTCGATCGAGTTTATAGCCGACAACGATACATTGGATGAACAGCAAATTGACTCTCTAATCGATGGTGCATCTGGAAGTATGTAGTTTTGAAAAAGAATTACATTGATTTAGTTTACATATGCTACGGTTATGCAAGTAGCTGTTTAAATTCTTAAGGTATAGGTTTGCATGCTAGAATTTGCATACGCTTTCCTATGCTGATGATGACTTACATATTTGACTTAATATATAACAGTTTGTGTATGGAATGGTCACCACCATACACATGTAAGTAGTGTCTTTTACACGGATGGTTATGGATGTTGCATACACAGTACCTGCATACATTCTTGCACATGTATTTTAAATACTGGGTTATCTGTGGATGTACTAATGCTTTACAATGAACCATTTTAAAAGTGTCCAAAACCTCGTAGCAGATTGCATAGCATATAACTTCATTCCTGTTCCTACATATTAGGACCAGGGTCCGTATATCAAAGCCAACAGGCAACGTTGGGGCTTACTGGTGCCGCAAGCAACATTGACATCCGTATAGGTGAATACGATGAAGTGATCCCGTGTCGTACGTCTGGGACACGTTATCATTCAGAGAGACAGCGTGGTGACTCTGACATTATGGCGCAAAATAACGGAAGGCTGAGGGTGTACCTGGTTGAGTATGGCAAGATTCTGGACATACGAGAAGGGTGTATCCTGTTGAGAATGATGCTGATCACTGCGGAATCTCTGGAACATTACAAAGATCCAGAACAAAGGAAGGTCCTGGAGGAGAAGGTAAAGCAGATGCTAAAGACCTTGCGACAGGAGAACAATCTGGATTTTTCTGATGTGGACGGAATCAAGATCCAGATATCGGATGAGGATATACAGAAAGCAGAGAGTTTCTTCAAAATTGGTAAATATAACTGAGAATCTCTATTTGACAAGAATTATACATTACTTTAACTTTTTATGGGATATTTATTATTAAGTGTCAGTAATCAAAGAAAATGTTCTCAAGTGAAATGTAGTTGTTCACTCAGCCAGAGTCTCCCCAGATATAGCTTCGAGGTGAACATTAAAATGCCTTCGGGCTTGTTGTAAACCTCAGTAAATAAATAAAAGTTTATACAAAAAAAATATATAGCTTCCTATTAGTGCCTAATGGTAACCACATGTTTATGTCTCACCGTGTAGCTGTTACAAATTCTACATGTCTTGTCATCGGGACAAAAATTCTCCCGCACACGCCCTTACCCCGGGCATTATTTCCAAAATATAATCTTTTCTTCCCTGGGTCAGTTGGAAGACCCCGCCTCCCACAAAAAATGAAGTTGACTGGTTCAACTTCAATATTTTTGAGATATTTTAGAAACAGATTCACACCCAGACACACATAGACATAAACACACGCAGAGTACGAAATCCTGCCCAGTAAAGCTGTGACGGGACTTAATGAATATTTGTAATCTCATTGAGACAATAAACATTAGTGCACATTGGTAAAATGATAGTTCTGTACGTCCTTTTTACAGCACCCTTGGCTTCCGGAGTACGGTTTACTTATTGCCGCACCGAGCAGTGTTGGTACTGGTCAGCTGACCGCGCCGTATGGCATAGGGAAGACCTGCTGGTGGCTCAAGCGGGTCGGGTCACAGGGCAAAGGTTACGTGATGACGACCTTGGTAGGCTGGCCAAACTGAAGTGCTTAAAGGAAGACCCATTCCCGTTGAAAGCTTGTGCTATATGTGAGTGCAACCTACAAGTATTTTGTTGATCAAATGTAGCAGTTACTATATTGGTGTTGTTCAAGAAAAGCATTTAGGAGATAAATAGTTAGCCTTAGGTTATTTTGAGGAACATTCATGCGGCAGAAAAACGGCTTTTACAACTGACTTTGTATGCCAAAATATGCAACGGTGACATTTTAGTGTTTAGTTTGGGGTCTGACATGTGCAGGACCTGGAGATTCAACGTACAATCTCATGTTTTAGCCATAACTTATCACTTCAAACTGCTATTCCTTCGAATAATAACAAAATGAAATACGTCATTTTCAGAATGGATGGGTTCTGTTTTCCTATGGTCCGTGTAAACAAATTTAGGATCGAATCAGTTAGACGGACATGAGAGCGAGAGGTTGTCGCATTAATCACAGAGCTCTCCTCCAACATATGGTATACAAAAGCGTCAATATATCTGATATATGTTCCACAATGTGGCGTGAGACATGCAATTCTGGAATTCCACCACATTAGCTTCAATGAAATCCGCAGGTGTTGTTCTCATTCTGTCCACTGTTGCATTGGAATTTCAGAAAGCTACATGTAGTCCAACAGTGAGGACTTTTCCAGCCAAACAGTTCTAGATGTTCCACGTGAGAAGCCAATCAAGCTTTAGCTACGAAAAAAAAACCTTAGAGTTTATCTATCATTTGTTATCAGATGGTGACAATGGTAAAAAAAGAAAGAAACACGATTGAAAACATCTCGAGAATGATTAATCGTAGAGTGAAACATGCGAAAAAATGTCCCACATATGCCATATGTTTTTTTTTTGGGGGGGGGGTAAATGTGACCTTAGATGTTTTAAGGTCACAATGGGGTTATTTGGTGCAAATTCAGGCCGTTCAGTTTCTAAGACGTCAGTCTATACACAAAGCCAAGTCATTATGCAGCGATTGGGTTTACATTGAAAATCATTATACCCCAGATAGGTTACTTGAATTTTGTCTGTGGAAGGTAATTATACAAACAAGCTCATGCAATTCTCGTGACTCTTACTCCTGTTCATTAAACTTAAAGCTACCCGTTGAATGACGTAGCTCAAGCAGATCATCAAGATCATTCTACTTTTAACCATTTGCTTTGTGGTTCACGTTACCCAGTGCTATGTCACAGTCGTATTCTAGATTATGGCAGCGATTGATTATTTAAGTTATTTAATATAGGCCTGTGCTTGTGTAGCGCTTAACCATCCTTCATTTCAGGCAAATAAGCATCATTATTATTTTGCCAGGTTCGTGGAGGGTAAGGCACCCTGACCTGGTGTTCTCGGGAGAGAAAGTCACCACCACATGCAATGATGATGTAAGTGTTCAGTAGTTCTGCTTCACAATATCCGCAAAGATAGTTACTGTGCGGGGGTCTGGCATGTTCAGACTGTATTATTTTGTTCAGAAATCGTCAAATGAATTAATGCCAGAGATTGTGGAAAGATGGCAGCTATCGGGCGTATCTTCGACATGTTAGATTTTCCGTAGTCCAATTATCTCTAAAAAATATTACACACGCATTTCTTTGAAATTTTAGTTGTCGCTTGCAATGGCCAATACACCAGAACAATCTTTCTTTTTCTTTTATTTGTTTTTGTTTTAATTTCTTTTTCAAATTGTTTCATAACTTTTTTTGCTAACATAGGGTCGTATAAACACGACACTCTTGCATCGAATTTCTTGATCAAATATCTTCTACATTTCTGTCTCAATGGTCCATCCAAAAGTAACTTTTTTATTTATTTATTTTTGTTTTGATTTGTTATATTTTGCTATTTACATTTTAACAAAGCTTTCAAATTGTGGTCTTTCTTAAAATGGGTCCACATATTTTAAAATCCTAATCCTACAAGTCAAATTGCTTTCGAATTTTTTCAAACCTCTCCCATGAATTCCCTTCTGAATGATCCACACAAAAAAGTGAAGTACTTTGGAATTTTTAAACGTTGCGATTTTAACGATAATTTAGTTTCATCTAAGGAGATTTTTGTCCGCTTGTTTAACATAGAACAAAATACCAGTGAAAATTTCAAAACGCCACTCCTACTGCAAAATGGTTCCGAATTGTTCAAAGCTGTCCTAATTTTCGCTCGCAGTGGTCCTTCTCCATTGTAAAAAGGTCCCAATTTAAGTATTAATAGAACTTTGAACTTGTGTCACTGTAGAAAAGTGTAACATACACTTGTATCTTATACATTAAGAGAATGGTTGTTAAGAACAATATATATGAAACTGGTTTAAATAGTATTTTTATTTTGCTTTTGTGTTTTTCATGTATTCATAATTTTACACGCCAGACGTTTTGTTAGTTTTACCATTTTCTACATAATTATTGCAGTGGAAGAATAGACCTAATTTGGTGTTAGAATTTTGTAAGTTAAAAATTACAGGGAAAATTGTAGTTTACGGTGATTACATGTGACATGCAATTACCTCACAAAGATGTAATGGTGGGCATTTATTGCTCATTGCCCAAGGATAAGTACTCAAGCAGAATCTCAATGAACATGGCCCTCTTGTTTACTTCTCTGATGTTGTGGTAATCAGTGCCCAGAAGATTGTCGCTGTAAATGGCCAATACCTGTTACAATGGGTCACGTAGATATCCTGTATTCTAGGGAACTCTCCGTATAGTCGATAGACTGTAATAGAACTATGATGTTGCAATATGTATGCCCCTTATCCTTATTTCATAGATCCAATCAAACCTCAAAGCTGTTTATACCCTCCTAGGTAGTGAACGTGGCATTTTGGTAATAACGAAACGCTCATTGACCAGCCGATCAACTTTTCCGTTCAATGGGAAATATACCGCAAGGCTCCAAAATCGCAAAATCCCAAATGCAGCATTGAGCGTAAAAGTTGGATTGGGTAGACTGGCACATGGTGTTTGACAAAAAACTTCCATCCACAAATATTACGGGAAATGTTAGCTTCGAAGATGTATTTATAGGCTGTAAAAAGTTCTGTAAACTCTTTCTGCAAAACTCATACACAGTTACCTTATTAAACTAAAATGGAGTTCTTTCCCGAGAGTGGAACGCAGTTAAATGTTTAGGTGCACAACTTTGGTGTGGTGTCAGGAGAGTGATTCTGTGATAAAATAAGATTTTCCAAAATCAGTTGTTATTTGCTGGATTATGGAAGATTATAATAATGCAATGCAAATGTTACTAAACTTTACTTATGTTACTAGCGTACCCTGGATCATACTTCCAAACAGATGCACGGAAATGTACCGCAATAGTACTGCTACATATATGTGTTTAGTTTGTTTTTGTAGTAAAACAATTTTTGGTGCGCAGTATAGTCATGGCCGGACATACACATGAACACCTTCCAACTCAAGTTGTCTTTTCCCCTTACGCCCAAGGTATAGACGTAAATATACTGTGTATAGGAATGATTGAAATCCAGTGAAGAGTCTGATATATGGTGTACCTCTTATAACCAACACCCATAGTCCTTAGTTAGTTGGCACCGTAGACATCGGTGGTCGTCGGTGCTAAAATATATATTTTTTTCATTTTCGTTTATATGAGACCATATTGGTGTGAAATCTTCAAACGACATCTCCCCTGACAGTGCACATCAGATTCACTCCTCAAATTTCATGTATACTCCCAAGCTAGCTGTACACCGAAACCGACCAAAATGTAGGCCTCGGGGACAAGTACTGAATGTCAACACGGTACTTTTGGCTGTTAAATGTTCAAAGTAATTCTGAGGTCGCGCGGTGCATTTCCAATTATCTGCAAACTTGTATCTCAAAAATGGCTAGTCGTAGACGAAAACGGACCCAAATCTGGGCCTCGGAGTTACTTAATATATGAGGTACTTTTGACTGCTAGGTGTTCAAAGTCAGTTGGAGGTCATTCCGTGCATTTTTGATATTGCCGATGTTCAACAACCTTGTATCTCCAAACGGCTGGTCGTAGAGGGAAACAGACCAAAATTTGGGCGTCGGGGTATTGTACTTATGGGGTACATTTAAGTGTTGAATTTTCAAGGTCATTCTAAGGTCATTCGGTGCATTTCTGAATTTTGACAACTTTCTATCTAGTAGAATCTGGTAGTACTCACATTGTTAGGGTTTTTGCGTATAAAAGGGTGCATGGAGATAAAAACACGTGTCTGTCATAATTTAAAATTATATGTTGGGGTTACACTACATTAAACCCCTTACACCCCTTACAACAACTAGGCACCAGACTGGTGGTGATGAGATAAACAGCATTTGTCTATTTTTACAGATGTCTACGAAGCACAGGACACGAGGCATCGGGGTTTCAGCTGATGGCTTGTCAGGCGAACAGCCGGTTGGTTTGAGCGGGGAAAACCTCGACAAAGATCGGAAAAAGGTCAGGGTTACATTATATTAAACCCCTTACAGCGCCTTACATAACTAGCTTTGGCACTACACTGGTGGTGACGAGATAATCAGCATTTGTTTATTTTTACAGACGTCTACACAGAACAGGAGAGAAGGCATCGGGGTTTCAGCTGTTGACTTGTCAGAGGAACAGCAGGTTTCAGCAGGGGAAAACCTCGACAATGATCAGAAAGAGGAGCTAGCAGCAATGCGGGAGTACATCAGGCAACACGGTCTGGCCAAGCTGGGTGAGTACATGGCAGAAGAGGAGGCCAAACTGAGGTCCATGCCCCTCAACATAGCAGTGATTGGAAACTCAGGGGTTGGTAAGTCTACGTTCATCAACACAATGCGTGGACTCCATCCCAGCGATATTGAGAGAGGAGCTGCCGCTGTTGGAGTTGTTCAGACGACACTGGATCCCACACCGTACAAAGATCCATCCAGCCCCAACCTGGTGTACTGGGATCTTCCAGGAGTAGGTACACTACAATACCCGATCGGCACCTACAAGGAGCAGATAAGCTTTGACAGGTATGACTGTTTCCTCATTCTCTCACAAAGTCGATTTACTACTAATGACGCCTGGTTGGCCACCGAGGCAGAGAATGTCCGAAAGAACTGCTACTTCACCCGCACAAAGGTCGACATTGATCTGGCATCAGAGCAGGAAGATTATCCATCTGGTTTCAACGAGGAAGCTGTGCTGAAGAAAATTATTGGCAATATTAAAGCGAACTTCAGGCTGTGTGGACTGGATGCTCCTGTGTTCCTGATCAGCTGTAAATTGAACCACAAATCTAGGTGGGATTTCCCAGCACTGAGAGCGAGGTTGCTGGGGGAATTCCCCATCTCCAAGCGTGCTGCCATTATATCTGCGATGACTGCGACAGGGAAAGAAGTCATTGCGTTGAAGTATGAGCTGTTGAAGAAGAAGATACCAGCGTGGGCCGCACTTTCTGGTGCAGCCGGTATGGTACCAATACCCGGGGTGGAGGTAGCGGCCGACATCTCCTTGGTTGTTAACAGAATCAAGTATTACATGGAGCAGTTCGGGATTGATCTACCCTGTATGGAACGTCTTTCCACTACGTTCAGCATACCACTATCTGCTCTTTTGAGAGAAATAGAGACTGAAAAGGGAGAAACCAGCCCTAGGGCTTTAGCCTTGGAAGCACTGGGTTTCAAGAAAGGAGTTCGTGGATTCCTGAAAGGGTTGGAGATAGCTGGCAGCACGTTGGCGAAGACGACACTAATAACAATCGGTGGTCCAGCTATCAGTGGAAGTATATCTTTCACCTCCACGTATTTCGCCCTAAACAAAGTCCTGAGGAAACTCAGAGATGCCGCTGAAAAAATCCAAGACATCGTGTGGGAAGCCAGTACCGGTAGACGGCAGTTCACTGAGGAGGCGGACCATGTTCATTCTGAGGATGAGGGAGAGGAGATAGCAACACTCCAACCCCTTGATACCACTGTGTATGAAGGACAGAACAACGAGGTCGACAGTGAAAGCATTGTAGTGGATGAAATGACTAGACTCTTAGGAGACAGCGATCTGCCTTGACTTTGCTTTTGGGATATAACGATGTTTAACGGTTTAATCCTCTTTCTTTCTGTTTTATGTATTTTACATTGGCTGTGTTCGTAGATCTGCATTCGAGCCATGAACCAAGTCACGGATAGGGGCAATTATTTGAATGCCTAAATATGAATACTCACAGATGATTTTTCTTTGATGCCATTGGATTTGTGGAACGTTAGATGTGTATAGAAGCCGTTATAACATTGTATAATGCCCATACGGAAACATCAAAAAAGTATAGGAAAGGACAGTTATCCGAATACTTATTTACTCGCATATAACTTTTCTGTGGTACTCTTGACTTTCCCTTAAGTAATGACTGGAACGCCAGAGGTGTATAGAAGCCATTACAATGCCCATATGAAAACATCACAAATTGAAAGTCCATTTTAGGCACTTTGCTATATACACGCGCTTGAAACCCTGTATTTGTGGGTTTCTATGTAGTATTGTGTTATTATTTGGTCATTTGGGTAGTTTTGGGGTTCTATGTAGATATGCGTTAAACCTGAGTCATTTCTCTGTGTGCTTGGGTGAAGGGCTGTGGTATTACTAGTATTCGAATATTTCGATATTTGTGGATTTCTATGTAGTAATATGTTAAACCTGAGCTATTTCTCGTAATATGTGACGTGGAATTTGTCTGGGAGTAAAAATGCTCTGACTGATTTGCTTTTATATACATGTATCATGCTTGACGGTCGAAGTTTATCGCATGGATTCAAGTTGTGCATTAAGTATGTGACAGCCATGATACTGGATGCCACCTGAACTGGATTTCTCGAAAATACTTAAGTCCAAGTTTTGGCTTAAGTCAGATTATAAGCCAATACTTAAGTCAAAACTTGAGAGCATTTTCGAGAATTCCATCCCAGGCGTTACGAGCGACGAGCAATAACACTGCCCTCTTTGTCAATATTCGAGATGCTCTCTTCTGGTAAAACTCGAAAACCGTGAATACTGACAAAAATCAGTTATAGGGTCGATCATCCCAGGAAGGAATAGAAGTCAGCTTATATTATAATATCCTGTACCTACCTAAACCTTTAGGATTAAGAGAAACCATTTTCTGCTGTCAGTAGAATGTATATGTCTGATGCTTTCAATAATACTGACAAAAACTGCTGATTGCTGCTATTGGTGTATCTATAACCTTACCAACACAATTGCTTCGAATACACAATGTATGTTTTGAGTACATATATAACACGTTCTTTGTTGGTTTCCGTCTTTTATTCAACTATTTTCCTTAAATAGGTTACAGGTTGTATTAACATTCGCTGGATTTGTGAATAAATGTAGAAGAACCGGTTTGTGTTGCGTTTTTCCCGTAAATTCGTTTTTTGCTTAATATTTCCTTGAAATGTAAATCTAAATAATTAAAGCAATATTTAATCGTGAATTAGTGTAGCCAGGTAACCGTCATTTGATCATACAAGTCGCATGACTGCATGGACTGTTCGGAAGCTGCCACTGTTATTCGAGACCGCCCAGATACTCCACTTTTACATCACTTTTGGTCATAAGAACACACGTGGAAACTTATAGAGCACCATGGAATTCGGCACCGATATTTTGTTCTCTGCAGAAATGCGTATTATCTACCTGTTATTATTAAATATCTGTATACTTTACTATTAAAGGTCAGTGTGTGTAGCTAATTCGTTAACTGCGCTTATACATAGCATAATTCCAAATGACAGCTGCCAGGTCTTTCTTTCTCTTATTAGATCTGCATGCAAATGCAGATCTATTGTTTTTGCTTTTCTTATTCTTTTCTTTTTCCTTTTTTTTTTGATCTGGCCACCTGTCCGTTAACACGATATCTCACGACAGGTTGTTCGGAGAGCGATCAAACTTGGCAGTCTGGTAGGTCTCCATGAGGGCTCGCCACCGAATATTTTTGGTGATGATCTGCAT
>JAAUYG010297627.1_pt1 | contig 11310 bp, 4 predicted proteins | sample 7278091 | NCBI WGS metagenome assembly JAAUYG01 (sample SAMN14350201, study PRJNA611818) | marine sediment metagenome | isolation source: surface marine sediment (0.6m) | place: French Polynesia: Moorea | collected 2018-08 | reverse complement strand
CCCGCCTCCCCACTCCTAGGGCCCCCACCCCCTGTGTCCCCACCCCACGCAGCCCCAGCCCCCGGGTCCCCACCCCAAGTGTCCCCAGGCCCCGTGTCCCCACCCCTAGTGTCCCCAGCCCCCGTGTCCCCACCCCTAGTGTCCCCAGCCCCTGTCTCCCCACCCCAAGCGTCTCCAGCCCCTGTGTCCCCAACCCCAAGCGTCCCCAGCCCCCGTGTCCACACTACCAGTGTCCCTATCTTATGTCCCCAGCCTGTTAAATCAGACATGATCCTACTAATAATGCAGTAAAGAAAATTTATAAAAGTTAGATCTTGCTGTTTGAAGATGCACTTTTTCCAGTCCTGTGCCAACACTACAGTAAGATTCAAATCTTATTAGTCCATGTAAATTACTAGTATGGGCGCATATACTGAAAGATGTCTCACCCACATCTCTTGAAGGACTACATCAATATTTTTGTGCTGAAATGAATATTCATATTTAAATAAAGCTACACAGGTGTAACAAAAAAGGAGTTGTTTTCAAATGTTTATTCACTGCTGATAAGCATTTTCCAATAACAAATTTCCTGTAATACACACACGCACATACATACAACACCTGACAGTATTAGGGGAGAGGGTAGGGGCAGTAATAAACGGCTCTTCATTGCAAAACCGCGCAAAAGGATTGCACATAATACTTGTAATACAGGTATATCCAGTGAAAAATCAGATCTGTATAATAAACCTTGTGACAACAATTAACCACAGCACTTTACAAAATTAATCACTCTTGAAAACAATGCCAGGAAATAAAGAAAACATAACGAAACATGTTAGAATGAAGCTTCCACTAGGTAATACATCTTTTTTTTCATTTACTTGAACAGGGCATATATTAAAACTTAACATAGGTATCATGTATATATGCAACACGGTACACTTACAAGAACACACACACTGCTCACACGTCCAACAAACAAAACACGTCGCTTCCCAGTTGCCTATAACCACGTTTCAAATTAGTACTAAAATCACTGAAACAACAGCAAAAGTCTTGCACAAGTTCAACCATAGGCATAAAATGCAAACTTGAAACGGGAGCATATCTTGCATGTAAGTATACAAAATTATGTACAAAAGAGATCCTGTTTATGTTATGAATGCATTCAGAAAAGTACATGGCCTGTTAATAATAGGACACAACGGGGGAAAAAGCTCATTACAAACTTCGTAACAATTTCCATACAATCACATAGACATCGAAATACTGTAATGCAAAATTTATGGCTGTTTTGAAATATAAAGTACAACTAATCCTTCCTCCTAATTAAGTAGTTTGGCGAAAAGACAATTTTAACCATTATCATGCTTAAGGCAGTAGCTTTTCTTAATTACTTAATTACTGAGCAAAAATAGAGGCACATATGAATGGAACATCATGTCCCTCACTTTCAAAATCATATATATTCTCGGCATTTATACATTCTATACAAGATTCAAATTGCAACAAGGATCCCCATTGGTTAGTGTGAATCTGTCATGATCTCTGATTGGACAAACATCATCCAAACTGGGTTTGATGCATTTATACCACCATTGCTTATTGGTTACCACATTGGTTATGACTTATTATTGAAACTTCTCTGTACCGCGGTACTTTAGATTACCGCGGTATTAGAGAATTTAAAATGTTTAATAACAATACAAGCAGCCATGGTACTGACAATTCTGCAAAAAGGCAGATGGATAAATTTCTGTTGCATCTGAATTTGACTTCAAATAAACATTATGCATACATTTTGTGCATATGCTAAAATCATCACTTTTATGAACATGGTGAATAGGTTTAAAATTATTTGCTTCATAGAATACACACTTTAATTCATTATTTTTACTCATTTTGTGCTGCTTATATAATTTGCTTCATTAATAGAGTACATGTACATGTAATCACTGTTTGCAACCTGTGTAAGACAAATAATAAGTCAGAATTTACCTTCTAGTTGTGACAACAGTAAATATTGCTGCCATTTTTTATATGAAACAATACTTTACTAACATGCATGTAACTCCAATTATGCAAATGTAGAAACTGTTGCCAATATAGTAAGGATATTGGCCAATAAACATCAGATCTGTCATGGGATTTTATATTATTTAGCACCTACTCATAAAGCAAAATTGACAATGTGATTTTGATTTAGACCACAAAAAAGTGCTGAATGTGTCCAGCTAGTTCTACATGAAACAAACGTCCTGTGAGCTTGATATGTATGGTGTAATAAAAAGCAGCAATTCAAAGCTGTATTTGCAATGTTCCAATGCAGCATTACAATTTCTTCCTTTTATTTGGGGGGGGGGGGAGTGGCAGGCCCCTTGGGGTTACTTTAATTCTAGTACAATGTACATTTACAAATGTACATGTAGCAGGTAAAAGTTCAATGCAACACCATGTGGGTGTCGCTGACAGGTGATAATCTAGGATAAAAGAGCTGGAAAGAGCAATTCCAGGTGTGTGTGAGAGAAGAATGCTATTTCATTATTCATGTTATTAGCTATTGTAAAATTATTTTTCTTAACTGCTTTAAACCCTGTAACATATGGTGAAATGTTTGAATACATAATTAATACATTTAAAGAGTAAAAGAGGCTATGGCATATTCTATGTTCTTGTTACAATGGCAAAACTGCAAATGAACTTTCAAACATCCTGTTAATCTCCTGTGTTTAGATACATTGGTTCATGACTAGTTATCCAGGGATGTTTCATATCCAGTAAAGAAGCAAATTTATTACAGCCTACTTACTTTCATTCTCTAGTAATAATAACCTGTGAAACATTTGCTTTGTGAATAAATCTGCTTAAGAGTAGGTATTATATAATGTAGTGACTAAAGACATGTTTGTCAAGAACAATGTTCCAAGTAATTATTCCCGTTAGATAGATGCATGACAAACTATCTCATTTAACATTACTAAACTACTATTGGCTAACTCTGTATACCAAAAGGGTAAATAGCAAAGAAAGGATTAGTATTTACTCTTGATGCTCCCTTAGTTTGCTGGCTGATAGAGGGATTAGGAGCATTTAACGAGCTTGTAAGGATTATCAAAAAAGCGTAAGTCTCAAACTGGTGAAGGTACCTTTGTGGACAATTGGTGGAGTTTCTCGAATAATAACACTGTTAGACACATGCACATTTTTTTTACAATTTCTGGACTTGTGTCTGAACGAAGCAGCACAAGGAAGATTTCAGTTCGGATATATGTTAGGATAGGTGGGACAGTATTGTAGAAGAGGTAGAATGCTGTAGGAGGGTGACCTGACTGACTCCATACATTGGAAGGCCCCCCGCAGTCAGCCAGCAAGTACTATTGACCTTATACACTTCACTTCCTTGTAGTTATAATATACTGCAGCAAATGCTTACTAAACTGAGCATTATAACCTTACATTCATGCACAGGCTATGTTAATAATATGCTTCTCACATTAACAGAAACAAAAAGATGCAACAAACTGCTTAAAATATTCAATGTCCAAGATCAACATCGCAATGTAGATGCTCCTTCAGTTAATTATATTTCTAAGTGATGCTACAGTTACATTTTTTTTACATGATCGTACATTAACGTCTACAATTCTCCGAGCTTCAACTTAAAAAGATTTCCACTTTTTAGTTTATAAACGACTAGATTTCAAAAACAGAAAATTCCACTAGACAACACAAATGACAAGACACCTAGTGGTGCAAAAAGACACTACATTGTGTACTGTACAGACCTTCTGCCTACCTAATATCATCCAATCAGAATGCAGCGTGCTAGACGTCTGCATTGCTCTTGAAAATGTCCTACTATCAAGCAAACAGTGCATTAATATTATCACTCTCAAGTATTAACGCAGGCATCAAAATGCAAATGACAATGATTCTCCATTCTGTTGGAATAAAATGAAACCACCAGGAAGTGAGCGTATTAATTCAACAGTAAAACTTGCGGCCGTTGACGATGGCGGGTTTAGTAAGAAATGAAATTCCAGTCAGTCAGTCACTCAGAAACAAGGGTTAGTTTATTTAGTTCAATGTATGCGAGGTGCCAGCACTGCGCTGACGCTAGCAAACTTCCCCAGTCTTCCCCATACCTACCCCAGTCTTGTTCCTCTAATGAACAAACCAAACTATCTAGTTTATTAATAATCTCAACAGAATCTGACATTTGTATAGATATTGGAGGTGGCTGGTTCCACAGGCAATTGTTAGTCCATCCACTGCTAGCTTTAACTATCAAAATAATTATATTGGTAGTACACTATATCATACTATCTATGTTATTGCTAAGCATATATGATGTTTACATATATATATATATAAAATCAGCATTCAGCAGGCTGAAGTAATGATTACAGAATGCATATAAATATATCTAGGTACACTGCAATGTGTCAAAAAATTTCTCCCAACAGAATACATATTTTATACCATACACTGTGTATCAAGTAATGGACTAGATAAAGAGTTGTTAGTTTCAATCATTTGGTGTGGCACAGATGAGCAAATTGGCAGTTAGCCAGAGGACAGCCTGTGCCAATCTGCCATGACTAGAAAAGCCCACATAATGCAGATGGAGCTTGAGGAAAGAGTGGAAATATGACCAGAATAAACACAAATAAAATATAAATATCAACAAAACTACAAATCAACTAAAATAAAACATGAATCAACAAAGGACTATAATTTCAAATGTATAAATTTTAAAGTACATGTATAACTTTTGTGGTTATTGAAGTGAAATTGAGGATTAATTCAAATCATAAATTTCACTATTACGCTTTGTTGTTTTGTGTTGACTAGCTAACTTTTTATAGTTGCTACGTAAAACAAACGTAACATCAGCAAAGTTGATAAATTAGGTGAAATGACCAGATTACATTTAAAAGATATGAGTAAAATATTACAGAGAATATTGTGTTACCAGTTCTCAATTTAGGGAATGGGAATATTGGGGGATAACCCATGGACAGGATAACTATCCACAAAATAAATTAACTCTGTAAACTTACTCTCCAAGTTTAATCTATTGTGCCACAACCTTCCTCCAACCCGACTTCCATCAAACAAACCATAAGTAAAATATACAAGAAGCATGTAAAACAAAATAAAATAAATGCAAAGAAGCAAACAGAAAAAAAAAGACCTTTTTTGTAAAGTTGTTAATCTGTATGTTTATGAATGCGCATTACAAGTGAAGAGAATGCAGCACAAATCAGAATGCAGAACAGAAGTCCATAGGTTAAAGCAACTCTCAAACCAGCACAATAGAGCCTTGAAGCGAATGCGCCTTGTTAAAAAACACTCTAATGAATACCTTTTGTGACTTCAATCACTAAGTACTTGTGAAATCTGTCAGGGAATAGCTAGTTTGTCAAGGCAGTGGTTTCTCACGACAATTTTCACTGTGCTGCACTTTCCAATATCTGCGCTTTATCGTTTATTCCGAAATGCTATTTTTATTTCAAACTGAACAGTTTAAGCTCAGACTAACAAGTCACATATAACACACCGATAACAGCGAGCACAACTACTTTGTAAATCCTCGTCAGATGCATGGCAGTTTCAATTTATTTTTGACCATGACAAAGAGCTACCACGTGCATGGCATTGCTGCAAATTTACATTATTTTATGCATTTTTTTTTTACTGAAGCCTGTATAAAACATGCATGGTAAAAGCCATGGCAAAAACGCTACCATAGATCAAAATTGCAACATACCAAACACATGTGGAAAGATCATTCACGTGAATTTACACAATTTTAAATTGTTTTTTTGCATGGTCCTCTACAAATGTCGCACACATTGAATCATGCATACAGCAGTAGTCGCTAGCTGCATTCTTTTGATGCTGGGGAAGACTGCTTGGCAAGCTGTGATTTTTGTACCTCCAACGGTGGAGAACTCTCTGCTGCGGTAGGATTTGGAAACACAGTTCCCTGAATATCAGAATTATCACTGCTGCTGCCTGCGACGGGTTTTGGTTTTGGGGGAACAGGCGGAGGAGCTTTCGGTTTCAGCTTTGGCTTTGGCGGTGGTGCCGGCGGTGCCACCAGTGATGGGGGTGCCGGTAATGGAAGCTTTGGAGACTCCGGAGATGACTCAACTGGTACAGTGTCATCCACTGGGATCAGTACTTCAGGAGGAGGCGGTGGGAGATCCATAGATGACAAATCCTGCATCTCCTCTTGTCTCATAAAGCTGTCATCTTCATCTGGAGAGGGGGTACATGCTTGATTTTCCGGATACTGTTTCCTTGGAAGCACTGGCTTGGAGATCTCTGGAAGCCTAGGCAGTGGGGGAAGCGACGACGGGAAGTTGGGATCTTCTGCCAAGTATGACTGCTCGGCATACGGATTTCGGACTATATCAGGTTGCAGAATAGCAGAAGCATCCGGAAAGTCTTCGTCGCTGTCTGACGATGAGTCAATAATGATGGGCCGATGCTGGTTGGTAGAAGGGGGCGCCACTGGGCATGGCAGGGAATACGGGTTGGTGATGACCTCTGATTCCAGAATGTGAACGGCATCTACATGTTCCTCCATATCCGGACGCTCAACTTCACTCTCCGAGGATATGTCCGGTGGAGCAGGGAAATCCGGAACCAGATACTGAGACTTTCCAGAGGCTTCATTCTGTAAACTATCAGCTCTGTCTACAGACTGGGGCATGTTATCAACCTGTGGTTCCTCTGCAGGAGGTGGTAAGCTGTAAGTTCTATCTTCAACATTATTACTCTCAATATCCGAGTGGTCGCCTTGGTACTGCTCATCATCGGATGACATAGCATGATCCAGACTTGGGCCTTTGTCCTCCCCCCGTGGTACACTGAATGGTCTCTGTAGTGCTTCACGCTCCAGTGTCTGTGACAACTCAAGCATGTCCAAACTTGGGTCCGCCCTGTGTCTCTCATCTTCCGAATCTGATGAGACATCATGCTCTGGCACACCGGGTATATGCTCTTCACCGCTTCGTGGGACACTATATGGCGCAGTCTGCGCTTCTTCTTTTAAGGTTTTAGACATTTCCTCTAAATTCAAATCCAACTCAGGTTGGTCTGTTTTGACATCCTCATCCGATGAGACATCATGTTCTGGTACACCGGGTATATGCTCTTCACCGCTTCGTGGGACACTATAAGGTGCAGTCTGTGCTTCTTCCTTTAGTGCTTTAGACATTTCCTCTAAATTTAAATCTAACTTGGGTTGTTTGGTTTTGACATCTTCGTCAGATGAGACATCATGCTCTGGTGGGCCTGGTATATGCTCTAGGCCAGTCAGAGGTACATGGAAGGGACTAGTTTTGGCCTCGCGTTCCAGTGTCTGGGACATCTCCCCTAGATCCAGCCCCAGATCACGACGTGGATGCTCATCCTCACTATCTGATGAGACATCGTGTTCCGGTACTCCAGGCACATGCTCCGTCCCAGTTAACGGCACTCGGTACGGGCTTGTTTTCGCTTCGTCTTCTAACGTCTGTGACATTTCACTTAAATCGAGGTCAAGGTCATGTCTATGTTTGTCATCCTCATCATCAGATGACACGTCGTGTTCTGGCTGACCCGGTATGTACTCGGCTCCTGTCAGCGGCACTCGGAATGGACTGGTCTTCGCCTCTTTCTCCAACGTCTGGGATATCTCGCCAAGATCTAACTCCAGCTCGTGGGTGTGTTTCTCATTGTCACTGTCGGAGGAGACATCATGTGGTCGGTCTGTGGGGAGATCCTCCATCCCTGTTAGAGGTACGTGGAAGGGGCTCGTTCTCGCTTCCTTCTCCAGTGCTTCAGACATCGCCCCAAGGTCAAGGTCAACGTCTTTCCGCAGTTCTTCCTCTTCGCTATCAGACGATACGTCATGCTGTGGGAGTGCTGGTACGGCCTCCTGTCCTGTCAATGGGATCCGGTAGGGGCTCTGTTCAGCCTCTTGCCTCAACGCCTCCGACATTTCCCTGATGTCGAGCTCCACCTGGTAATTCTGACGGTCTTCTTCGCTATCGGAAGATATGTCATGCTCTGGAGGCGCTGGGAAGTATTCGTCCGCGCTGACAGGAACGCTGAAGGGCTTGGCTGAAACCTGACTTTCCAGAGTTTGGGATAGTTCCACAAGGTCCACATTTGGAACTGCACTCCCTGAAGGTCCTTCTTCCTCTACTTCACTATCTGATGATATATCTGGGTCTGGCAACTGGGGGCGACATTCCAGACCTGTCAGTGGAATGCTGTAAGGGCTGGTACGTGCTGACCGTTCCAGGATCTCTTGGGCAGCAGTCAGGTCCTCGGTATCCAGGTTTTCAACATCACTTTCTGAAGATAGTTCCATCAGTGGGCCTGTAGTAGGTGGAGGTAATGTATCTTTATCTTCTAGACTGTCTTCCGAGCTGCTGCGAGTTCCAAATATGGCACCTTTCTTTTGACCCTCGAGTTCCCCCTCAGTTTCATCTTCCTGCATCAAGCTTTCCTCATCTATATGAAGCTCAACATCGTATACCTCATCAGGTTCAGGGAGACCATCTTTTGTCATTCGACCACCCTGTGTGTTAGCTTCATCACCTGGGGTCCGATATTTAGGCTCGACACCTTGTAATTCATCATCTGAAGAACTCATTTCCATCGGGGAAGCAGCTCGTATTATGATGGATGGTATCTGTAAGCCGGCGAGGCCTGCAGACTGAAATTCATCCTCACAGGAAGAGGAAGTCTCCGGGGAAGGTGGCGGCAAGAAAACAGCAACGCTGTCTGCTTTGTCAGACTCAGCTGGAATGTTCGATGGAGGTGGTGGACCAAATTCTTCCTCCGTGGAAGAAGAGCTGCCAGGATTTTTAGGCGTAGCCGGGGGTGGCGGAGGGGGTGGCGGCGGGGATGAACTCGACTCCCTATCTGGACTGTCTTCCTTGGCTGTTTCTTCACCAGTTGGCTGTAAACATATAGCTACAGCTTCCACTATACTTGCTGAAGATTTCCGCTGCTGCCGTCTGTCAAACAGTTCGTCGGAACCACTGGAGATGGGTTCAGGTTCGATTCCCTCTATATCCCCCTCACTGAGAATCCGATCCACTTCTGTCTCAATTTCCAGCTCTGCAGCAGCTTTCATCTCCGCTTCGTGGTCAGAGTCAGAGTCGGGAATCGACAGCTCATCGTAAACAGTCATCGGTGCTGGCAAGTCCGATGGACGCTTTGCGGAAATTCTGTCCACCATTGTGTCATCCAACTCAAAGCTGTCCTTCTGCTTGGGGACGGACTTAATCTGGGACACGATTTCCTTCTCCAGAGATGGACTCAAGCTGTCATCCTGGTACGAAAAACTGTCCATAGGCGGTAGCTTGCTATACACAACAAAATCTAGAGCGCGCTTCAAACCGGGCGATTTCGCGGGTTGCGGCGTGGTGGGGGAGCCTTTAGGGGATTTTATTGGGACAATCGGTTCGGATAAACCACTTTTGATCTTGTCAAGTTGAGCCTTTTCTTGCTCTTTTGTGAAATGTTGAGGCTGTGGTCGCCGTGGTGATGGCGACCGCAACCTCACAACGTCTTTGACCTTTTGTTTCTTGACCCTATCTCGACCTTCTTCCCCAGAGCCTACTAGGTGCCTTTTATGCAAGATATATGGTATATCATCTGGCATGTTATTATCGGTGATATCTGACACTATATCTGTACCCCAGTTTTCCTCTATGGCCTCACCGTTTTCTTTCTGTTCCTGTATCACCCCAGTAATACCATTACTGTCTATGTCCGTTTCCTCAACCCGCCCACTTTTTTCAGTTACCTCTACTCGAACATTTTCTAACTTCTCAGTCTCACCTGTGTCATCCTTCTGACCCCGCGGGGCAGTTTTCTGTAATGTACTCGTTTTCTCCACCTTTTCAATAATCTTTGTTTTTTCTACTCTTTCCACTACCTGCAATTCGACTTGAGCGCTATTGTTACCCATCGCGAGCTCCTCATCGGAATCTTCCAAGTAGGAGATCGGCTGTACACCGATTATATGGACATGTTCTTCTGGTTCCTCTATTTCCTCGTCAGCCAGATCCTCATCAAGTTCCACATCGTCCAGACCTTCCAAACTACCCCCTTTATCAACAACGTTCCCCCCCTTGTCTAACTCCCCGTCCAGCGAACCCCGACTTTCTGTCAACTTATAAGAATCATGAGACAAGTCATCGAAGTCTTGCGACTGGGGATCATCATTGTCATTGGCATTTTGATTATTAAGGGAAGTAACAGTGGCATCGTAACTGATTTTGTAATAGGAATAATTAAAATCGTCCTGCGCACCTGTACCGTGGATTGGTTCCTGGCTGTCCTTCTTCTGCAGGTCGGAGTACGCGGGCGGGGGATGCTGCTGGTGATATAGGTCATTGGCTGGGAGGTTCATACGATCCTGCGGTGGCGAACTTAATGAGCGGCTGCCATGGGAACTGTCATCGTGGACTTCTGCTTTCTCCACGGTCATGGATGTGCGGGTGTGTTCCAGAACGTCCTCGTGTGACCTGGACATCTCCAGAGTGTGGGACCCGCTGGAGGCACTCGCATTATGGCCAAAATGGATGTCCCGCGAGTTCAGCGTGCCAGTCTTTGGTGTGGCTCCCGCACTACGGGAGGAGGACACCGTCCGCAGGCTAGTCGTTCTGCAATGATAGCACACGGAAATCTCCTAATTCCTAACACTGCGCTCACCTCTACTATAGCATGCTACATACACAAGATCTTATCTCAAATAGCTCCACATAAGACAGACATTTATATATTAAAAAGCAAAGAGAAATTTTAGTTCACGGTATGCTTTAATATAGATACAAAGCGAGAACTTTAACTCAGGTGTTTCTAACGACTAACACCTGTAATACTACGTACTGTACCAAGGAATACAGCTGAAGACAGATAATATATACTTTTCAATCAGTTTATATCACGTTGTTTGTTTGTTTTTTTTCCCTTGAGTACATAAACCTTTATTTAGTTTCTGCTGCCGCTATTGGCTATTGACTATCATTTCTTAGTCAGTTAAGTATACGGACAAATCAGCCAATGATTGCTGTAGTACTGTGTAATGTCACAGAAAATAAATTAGCGCAACGTAACAGGTCCCCCATAAACAGTGAAGATCCAAAACTCAACAGAAAACCGAACCATGTGGCCTCAGCTACAGACAATAAAACACAGAGGTCCAGTTTCTCGAAAAATCTTAAGTCTAGAAATGGACTTAAGTTCACTAATCACCTTGGTAACCATTGTCTTTTCCATGCTTAAGATCACTAGAGGACTTAAGATTTT